>Ga0115556_1003533_pt1 | contig 10048 bp, 10 predicted proteins | sample COGITO_mtgs_1104_5_FD_87282 | JGI IMG/M metagenome (GOLD analysis project Ga0115556, IMG submission 87282) | Pelagic marine microbial communities from North Sea - COGITO_mtgs_110414 | ecosystem: Environmental > Aquatic > Marine > Epipelagic | place: Germany:Helgoland, sampling site Kabeltonne... | reverse complement strand
GGCGTAATTCTATCAACCATCGAGCAAGGGAATGTCACATTTTTCTGAACCCAATCTACTAAGCCTAAAAGGCTTTTCGCTTTAAGGTAAGCTAAAAGAGCATTCTGCAATATTTTCCCATTATTTCGAATATTATCGCAACATAAAACTGTAATGGGCATATCAATAGTTCGTGCTCTTAAAGCAAGGGCCTCTGCCAAAAATTCATAAACTGTTTCCGATCTATTACCCAAAATACCAGAGGCAATTGTTGGATCTTCTAAATTTAAACTCCAATCATTTTTAAACGAATAACCACTCTCTGTAACTGTAATTGTTACCATAGATACAGTGGGAAGTGCTAAAAGTGCATGTGCCTCATTAGATTTTAATGTAGCATCGACAAACTTAAGATGCGGCCTCACAAGACGAAAATTTTGTTCGCCATTTGGCGCTATAGTTTTAACTAAGTAACCATCCTTTGCCTTAGACGCAGCTAAAAATGCTTTAGAATCAGAACTACGAAGGTTCACAGCCGCGATACCCCAGCGCCTATCATTAGTTGCCTCCATCAGCTGATCTAAATAGACTGCCTGATGAGCCCTATGAAAAGCCCCATAACCAAGGTGCACGATACCAATTTCACAACTTTTACGAAAATACTTTGATTGCAAAACTACAGGATCATTCATTTCTGAGGCCTCGTGATGTTACAAATTCAGAGCGAGAAATTTCGCGATACGATGAAGGCGTAGTATTTTTTATTCTTAAAAACTGACGGTTAAAATTTGCTAAATTGCGAAAACCAACCTCGTGACAGATAAATGCAATGTTTTGATCGGCTGCCCTAAGCATCAAACAAGCTTGACCAATCCGCACACGAATTACAAATTCCGTAAATCGACTACCCGTCATTTTTTGGAAATTACGCGCGAACGCTGTTGAACTCATATTTGACATTTCCGCAGCATTATCCAAATTTATGTCATCCGAAAAATTCTGTACAATATGATCAATAACTTTGGCTATATTGGACTTTTTTGTTTTAAAATTTGGGTAAGTTACATTTGCAATCGAAAGACGGTTTTGGGTTGGGTGACGATCAACGCACAATAAGAAGTTCAAGAATTTTAATATCCTATCAGCTCCTTTAGCATCGCGAATAGCGGAAAAATGCATTTTGGCTAAGTTTATATCGAATTTTATAAACTCTAACCCACCATTTGCTCGTTGCAATAGGTTATCAAGTTCCCGAAATTCTGGGAACGCATTTTGAAGGTGATCTATACTATCCTGATTAAATTGCACCAGCATATCGCGGCAGGCAACTTTATTTAAGAGTCCAAAGTTGTCCGTTACCCAATTATGTGGTAGGTTCGGTCCCGTTAGAAAGAGAGTACCGGGTCCAAACTCACCAATATAATCACCAACGAATACCTTTCCTTGTGTCTCTACAATAAGATGCAATTCATATTCTTCATGACTATGCCAACGACACAATTCTGTTGGCCACCCATGTTCAAGGTACCGAATAGACTCATCAGCACGATCAACAAACTCAAATTGTGGTGTTAAACTTGACACTTTATACTACCTTAGGACATTACCACCATCGACACTTTTAGTTTGCGCCGTGATGTAGTTCGATTGATTACTTGCGAGAGACACTGCAACACGAGCAACATCAGACGGTTTACCCATATACCCAAGCGGAACTGCCTCGCCAACTTCACGCTTTTTTTGACCGATTTCTTTTCTCTCAGCACCCGCAAACAGATCATAAACGGTTTTCCACATCGGTGTATCTATGACCCTAGGAGAGATAGCATTATCTCTTATTTTATGAGGTGCTAATGTCAACGCAGCCGACTGAGTGCAACTAATTACAGCAGCTTTTGTCGCGCAATAATAAGCCACCAAAGACTCCCTTCGATGACCTACCTGACATGCCAGATTTATTATTGAACCTTTTTGCTTGTTTGCCACCATAGATCGTGCTGTAGCTTGCATAACTGAAAACATGGCACGAACATTTAAGCTAAATAACTGATCGAATTGTTTTAGGCTAGCTTCTAATATCGAACCAATGTCAAAACGGGCCGCATTATTAAATAAAATATCTGGTTTAGTTTCAGAAATCCATGCACAACAGTTCTCCAACCCCTCATTCGAAGTTAAATCAAAGGGGCGATATTGCGCTTTACAGTTCCCAGAAAAACTCTTTGCAAGGTCAGCCGATAGTACAGTTGCACCCAAGGAAGCAAAATTTTCAGCAATCGTTGAACCAATACCGCCATTAGCACCAGTTATAGAACAAGTTTTTCCAGAGAGATTCACTAGTGCTGCGTCCCACTTACTCATTTCACAGCTCCAAAGGTAAGACCCTGAACCAATTGCTTTTGACAGAACCAGCCTAGTACAACTATCGGTCCAACCGCTGCCGTTGAAACGGCTGATAAGCGCCCAAAGAATAGGCCTTCTGGTGCTCGGTTCCCTTCAATTAACTTTGAAAACGTGGCAGCATCGGTTGTTGTTAAGCGCACAGTCCAATAGGCCTCGTTCCAACAAAATATAAAACAAAGCAAAGCAGTGGATACTAAACCACCCCAGGCCAAAGGAAGGACAATATCTTTTATTTCTCCCCAAACACTAACACCGTCCATTTTTCCAGCTTCAATAATTTCTTTAGGTATTTCTTTGAAGTAGGTAAACAACATCCAAATAACAATTGGTAAATTTATTAGACTCAGGACTAAAATAACCAAAAAATGAGTATCAAAAACGCCAAGTACATTTTTAGTAAAAAAAGTCATTGGATATAAAACAGCCGCTGCCGGCAACATTTTGGTCGATAACATCCATATCAAAATATCTTTGGTTCAACGACCGGGAGTAAACGCCATAGCATACGCAGATGGTACACCTACAAATAAGGCAAAGACTGTAGCAAATGTTGAAGTGATAATAGAATTTTTTGCAAACCTCCAATAGTCATAATTTTCAGTCATTTGAAAATAGTTTTCTAATGTAGGTGAAAAGAAAAATAAATATTCAGGTTTTACAGCATCAGCATCAGTTTTAAAACTTGTGAACAACATCCAAAAGATTGGAAAAAAAAAGATCAAAGCCACTAACCAGCCAGCGATTGGCCGAATGAACCTTCCAAAACTTACTTTTTGAGCAATTATATCCATTTTGGTATCCTAATCTGCCAAATTTTTGCCAACAAGCCGCAACAGAAATATTGCAACAATATTCGCTAAAATTACTGCAAAAATTCCAGTCGCACTAGCCGCTCCAATATTATTGGATGAAAATTCACCTATTAAATACGGCAAATTCTTATTTCCGTTACCCCTACTCACAATTTCTATTTCTGCATAAAGCGACAAATGAAAAATCGCCTGAATCATCACTACAATCGCAATAGGACGAGCCAAATGAGGTAGGGTCAAGTTTCGAAATTGCGACCACGCATTCGCACCGTCAAGAATAGCAGCCTCTTTTTGCTGCTGATCTTCAGATTGAAGAGACGTCATAAAGATTAAAATAGCAAATGGGGTCCACTGCCAAGTAACCATAATAATAACTGCATAAGCTGAAGTTTGAGTCGCACGAAACGATATTGGCTCAATTTCGGGCCAAAGCGAAAAAAAAGATCCAATTATAGGATAATCATGTAACGAGATTACAATTTTGTTAAGGCCTTCTACAGCAAGGCCGTTCAGACCCAGCACTGGATCTAAAATCATATTAATCCACAACACCGCATTGACTGAGGGCATTACAAAAAACGGGGAGATTAATAAAACTCTAGCTATACCTCTTCCAAGAAAAGGTCGGTTTATAAGAACAGCGATAGCTAATCCTAAAACTACAGTAAAAAAAATTACACTCCCCACAATAAAAATACTATTTTGTACAGCAAACCAAAAATCTTTTGATTTATAGAGAACGTATTCATAATTCCCAAACCCACGCCAATTTTCTAGACTTGGATATGTCCACTCAGGGTGACGCAAGCTATTCAAAACATATCGAATAAAAGAGAAAAAAAGTGTCATACTCAGAGGCACAAACATCCAAATCAACAACAAAACGACAGCTGGAGCCTGTAGTAACCGAGGTAGTAGCCGGTCAGTCATATACCTAAAATTCCTAAAATATATTTCTTAAGATAGAGTGCTTTTGCTCTCTAAAGATAGCAAAATGCCATTTATTATGCAAAAAAAACGCTTGGCCTTTAAAACCAAGCGTTTCTAATTGTTTTAAAAAAGACTAGTAATAACCAGCTCCAGACATAATTGCATCCGCTGCAGATTGAGATGCAGCTAATGCATCTTTCACAGACTTTGCACCAGAAAGAGCGGCAGCCATTTCCTGTGCTACTGCCATACCAACCTCTGGAAATTCAGGAATAGCGGCAAACTGCACACCAACATATGGCTTTAACTCAGTCGCCTCTGGAGCAGCAGACTCAATCGCAGCCATTTCTGCTGAAGCAAAACCTGCAACCGCCTGAAATTCAGAATAGGCATATGTCGAAGCCCGTGTCCCAGTTGGTACAGATCCCCAACCAAACTCAGGGTGGTCTGCAACAGCCTTTATGTATTCTTTTGACGTTGCCCACTCAATAAATTTCTTTGATTCTTCAGCATTTGGAGAGCCTGCTGGAACAGCCATAGCCCAAGCCCACAACCAGTTTGCACCGACAGGATTCGTTGCATTCGGTGATTGAGCATAAGCAACACCATCAACTTTTAAGAAAGATGCTGCAATTGTTGCATCTATCCACATTCCACATTTACCTTCGTTGTAAAGTGCAAGAATTTCGTTAAAAGAGTTACCTTCGGAGCCTGGAGGGCCATAGTTACCCAACAAATCTACGTAAAAATTAATTGCTGCTTCCCATTCAGCGGAATCAATTGCAGGTCTCATGTCTTTATCAAACCACGCACCTCCAAAAGAATTTACAACAGTTGTAATAAACGCCATGTTATCACCCCAACCTGGCTTTCCTCGTAAACATGCACCGTAGACACCTGCACTTGGGTTATGCATTGCTGCGGCGGCAGCCTTAATATTACCCCAAGAATCGTTATCGGATATTGTTACTCCCGCAGCATCTGTAAGGTCTTTACGGTACATTACCATTGAAGACTCACCATAAAATGGTGCAGCATAAAGAGTGCCCTCATGTGACAGTCCATTTCGCATTGCTGGCAGCATGTCCCCTATATCATATGAACTACCAAAGTTCAGCGGCTCAATCCAACCTGCAGCACCCCATATCGGTGCTTCCTGCATCCCAATATTAATGATATCGTATTGACCACCGCCCGTTGCTGTATCAGAAGTTACCTGCTCACGAAGAACACCTTCTTCCAAAGAAACCCAGTTTAACTTAACCCCTGTTTCCTTAGTATAAGCCTTCGCCACTTTTTGCATATTTATCATATGACCATTATTAACGATCGCAATCGTAAGTTCCGCGGCATTCACAGAGCATGCAAGACCAACAGCTGTTGATAACGCTAGCGCTGACAAATTAAATAGTTTCATTTCTCTCTCCCATTGACATGCAGGATTCTCCCCACACGTTTTAATTTGACAGCTTATAAACGCACTTTTCTAGTACAATGCTGCCTGCTACTAATACTCAACTAACGCTTTTAATTCATAATTCAATATTTTTAGCTAGCTAAGCACTTAGTGTCAACTTTATCGCAAGACTTCTTGATGCATTTTATACAAAATATCTTTATCAGTAAGTTATCCTCTGCTAAAAATTTAATGTTATATTTATACCTATTTGCAACCCTTTAACCACCATTTATTTATTCATGGAAGCCAAATTTTGTTTGTAGAATATTAGAAAAAAGGAAAAAATTAATGGCGATGATAGCAATGGCACTCCCTATTTTGCCAAAAAAAAAAGTGAAAAGAAACAATTCTTAACCATATGGTAGGACAAAACAAGAAGGACACAGACTCTATTCGCGAAAATGCAGGTGTTAATGAGCGATCATTCCTTCAGGAAAGTCTTGATGGCGACTTCGTAATTTTAACTTTTGAAGGTCACGATCCAGTAGCGGGTTGGGGTACAATAATGGAAAATCTTCCAGACGAATTTGCCGCCGCAGCAAAGGAATTGTATGGATGTAAATGCTCCACCGCCACCCATGCCTACACTCGCATATGACAGCAAAAGCGAATAAAGACTTAGTTGGGGACACTCAAAGAATTTTTCCTTAATTTGCAATCAGTCTATTAACTAACTGAATTTAGCAATCAGTCTCCTTTAATTTCTAGTGCCTTTTTTTAATTTGGATGCAGACTTGGCTTTTGAAAATAATTAAGGGAGCCAATCTTCACCAATTGGAGAAATAATAGTCGTGCTCGCAACGTCAGCTCCAGCATCTGCACGGGCCTTAGCTACATCCTCCCTTTCCCCAAAGGTTTTCATTTGTGAAGGATCTTGCATCTCGACAACCATAAAAACTTGACTTTCATCTGGGTTGCAACCCGCCCACACCATATTTACACCTACTTTTTCCATTTCTGGGTTAAGACTTGCCGCCATTGCCTTCCAAATAGAAAACCCTTTTGATATATTTACTGATACAAGCATTTTCATATTATTGTCCTTTCTAAATTATTAGAATTTTCTTATGATGCTGGGTTAATTTTAAAGAAATCCAAAACAGTCCCAGTGCAGAGTAACTATAGTCATACGATTCATGCCTACTTTAGTTACGCATGTAGTCACTCTGTTTTTTATTTTTATATCCTTGATAAAGCACAAATAGAAAAATGCACCCGCCAACAACCCAAAAAATAGTTTCATCAGGAGAGGCAACCTCTACTGAAGACGAACTTGTGTACACTGGTGTAGATAAGGTACAAAACAGGCACATGAGATATCCTTTCAAAACTAATACCAACAATTCTAATAATAACAAAGAGTTTACCCATGACAATACTATTTTGGTACTTTCTAACCCTTTTTGATTGAACTGAATATACTTTTAAAACTTTCTGCCGGCATAATTTTTTAAAATTTAGCCCAGTATTTAAGCGCACCTTAGGAAATAATAAAAGTTAATAAGTGAATTTTACGGCCGCTGAAGTATTTATTAAATAAAATTAGAATTTTAAAAGACAAAGTTCATAAATAAAACTATAAATTACGTTAATTTGAAATAGGCAGAAAAAATTTTATAATGAAAATAATCACTAATGTTGAATTGTCACTGGGTTAAGAACATTGGAAACTAAAAATGTTGGAAAATGAATCATTCAGAGCAGAAAATAAGATGGATCTACTCGCATATGGCCATGAAGATGGAACATATGGCAAGTGTAATAAATAAACCTGAAATGATAAAACTTAGGGAAGAAGCAGGTGCCATTTTTGAAACCCAAAAAATGATAAAGCTCGTAGAGTAGTTATTAATTACTTGCACGACAACCACCACAAAGTAATCGTCGAAGACCAGTCTAAATGGTCGCCAAAGCAAAAAAATAAGAGCCGCACCCACTAACTATTTAAATTATCAGTGCTCCAATTAGGTTGTTTCGTGTAAACCTCACTGTTAATAGAGAAGGTGTCGATATTTAAGTTATTGCTAACGCAACTCTGCAGAGGTGTTTCCTCCATCAACAGTAAGCACATGACCCGTTGTCACATCCAACTGGGCAAGAGCTGTAAATCCAGAAGCAACATGATGGGCCTCAACCTCTTTCTTTAAAAGATTACCTTGCATATAAACGTCTTCGGTAACCCCCCTAGAAGTTGCTCTAGACTTAATAAACTTATCTGTCAAAAGTCCAGATCTAATTCTGTCAGCGTTTATTCCATTAACCCGTATCCCATCGTCACCTAACTCCAAGGCAAGCTGCCTCATTAAAAACATGGTAGTTGCTTTTGGCATGCCATAAGCACCCATATTTGGACCTGGATTAACAGCCTGTTTTGAAATATTAAACAAAATCTGCCCACCGCGACCTTGCAGTTTCATCACCTTTGCAGCTTGTACTGCACATTCCTTATGTGCAAAGAAGTTGAGTTCAAAAGCGTCCCGAAATTTTTTATCGTCGAGATCGATAACGGCCCCACTCGTTGCAGTCCCTGCATTCGAAATGAGGATATCGACACCGCCAAAATTCCAAATGGCAGCTTCCATTATCTTTTCAGCGCTGTCTGGTTTCGTAATATCACAAGTTATGGAAGCGTCCCAAGGTGTTAACTGCTTTTTAGCCTGATCTAGCCGTTCAACATCGTTATCAACAATTAATAAGTTCGCCCCAAGTTTTGAGAACGCCTTTGCAACGGCAAGCCCAATTGCACCTGCACCACCAGTTACAATGACCACTTTCCCCTGAAATACTGGAGACTTACCTTTTCCCAGTTTAGCCTGTTCAAGTGACCAATACTCACAATCAAACATGTCTTTTTCTTTAAGAGGGAAAAAACCACCATAATCTTCCCCCACACTTCGCACTAGAACATTTTGTTCAGCCAGATCAGCCGCTGCTGATGCCGCCTTTCCATTTGCACCGATGCCTAAAACCCCAATGTTTTCAATCCATGCATGTTTTGGATCTGATTTAAGGATTTTTTTTCTTTCAGTTGCGTTAGGTTCTTGTCTTTGAAAGTATTTTAAATAATCTTCTCTAAATTGTACAACCTTATTCTTTATTCCATCACTAGCACTAGCCAAATCCACTGTCTCCAAAAAGATTGGTTTTCCCTTGGTTCGCAAAACGTGATCTGGAGAGGCCATTCCCCTTTTTTCTAATTTCTTTACATCTTTACGCTTTAAAAACTGAATAAGATTTCTACCATTTCGAAGATTAAAAATTGGCATTGACTCATCTTTATTTCCGTTAAGATCAGCAATTCTACCCCTAAGAATTGGAAGAAAGTCTAAGTTCTTGGAGCTTCGGCGTTCCCCAATCTTAGTTTCTTCCTTCAGGTTAAAGTAATCAGCAACCTCATTTGTGTGTGAAACAATTCGGTCATAACTTTGCTTAGCAGTATCTGCAAAAGTAAAATGTCCATGGTTAAGCAACAATAAACCTTCAACTTTTGGATTATCTTCGAAGACTTCCGCTGCTTTCTTCGCTAAATCGAAACCAGGCATAATATATGGTACAATTCCCAGCCTATCACCAAAAATTTCCCTACACACTTTTGTTGCATTAGGCAAGTTTGCCAAAATCAAGAATGGTGTAGCATGGGTGTGGTCAACAAATTTATAAGGCAAGAATGCATGCAGTAGTGTTTCAACCGAAGGGTTAGGCGAAGAACTATCTAGTAGATTGCTCCTTTGGACGTTCACCATGTCCTCATCACTCAGCCTGTCCAATTTTCGAAGCTTCAGTAAAGGTTCTAACCGAACACCAGGAAGTCCAGGGGCCTCAATTGTATCCAAGTCCCATCCAGAGCCTTTTACATGCAAAACCGTCTCTAGTTCGCCAAAAAGGTTGTGCCTCTCTACTTTAACAGATGTATTGCCTCCACCATGCATTACCAGATCAGGATTTTTACCAATTAACTTAGAAGTATAGACTCGTTCACCTAGATCTTTATCCGCAAGACACAATGACGACGAACCCCTACTATTTTGAGCGTCTCTTGAATCATACCAGTTTTTTATCATCAATTTAATCTTCCTTTTCTGTCAGAGGAAATAATTTAGTTAATCCTTCTTCAGACGCGTCACAAATTCCTCTTTCCGTGATTAGTCCTGTCACCAACCTTGCAGGTGTAACGTCAAATGCAGGATTATATCCTAAGGTTCCTTTTGGGGTAACTTTAACCTGAGATTTAAGCCCAGCAGTGTCCAAACCATGAACATAGGAGACTTCTTCCTCACTTCTTTGCTCAATCGGAATTTCTATTACTCCATCTCTAACTGTCCAATCAATTGTTGGAGATGGCAACGCTACGTAAAATGGAATGTTATTATCTTTTGCAGCAAGTGCTTTGAGATACGTTCCTATCTTATTGCAAACATCACCACATGCAGTTGTTCTGTCCGTTCCAACTATAACCATATCAACT
>Ga0115556_1003527_pt1 | contig 10059 bp, 9 predicted proteins | sample COGITO_mtgs_1104_5_FD_87282 | JGI IMG/M metagenome (GOLD analysis project Ga0115556, IMG submission 87282) | Pelagic marine microbial communities from North Sea - COGITO_mtgs_110414 | ecosystem: Environmental > Aquatic > Marine > Epipelagic | place: Germany:Helgoland, sampling site Kabeltonne... | reverse complement strand
TTTCCGGGGGGATGCTTTTGCTTCTTCCGCTTCTTTCGGCGGCACAATCTATGCCCGAACATGAGGCAGTGGGCTTGGATGCATTGAATTCTGCAGACGATGAGTTGCTCTTGGGATGGGATGATTCATCGCTGTATTTTCGACGGGTCACCCGATCCGTTGAGACCCCAAAAGACTCCCATTGGTTTTTGTCAGAAGGTCAAGAATTTGAAGCTGTACGCCGGGCGGGCTATACGGATTTCGCGGAGCCTGAGCCGATGGAGTTGAAGGCTTGGTCGGCAGCGAATTGGCCCGGTATGGATGAAATACAGCACGTCGCCATCGATGCCGTCCGAGGGGTCTTGGTCGCGAGCGCGCAGTCGGAGCGGGGCGACTTTGATTTATTTATGGCGCAGCGAATGGGAAGCAATTGGACGGTTCCACTGCCTTTGAATGCGCTGAATACACCAGGGGATGAGGTGTTCCCCAATTTCGATCAAGGTGAGTTGTTGTTTGCGTCCAATGGCCACCAGGGGCTTGGAGGATTTGATGTATTCCGAGCATCACGTGCAAGTCATTTTGAGCGCGTTGAACGCATGCCAAAGGGTGTGAATACGGCAGGTGATGAGTTGGCTGCTGTTCCTGCTGGAAGTAAGCCGGAGTCAGGTTATTATATCTCGGCCGTGCGTTTTGAAGGAAAGGGATTGGATGTGTGGTGGTGTGGACAGCAAGAGGCATCAGGGGGAGAGCATGTGCGTTCTATTGCGATGGAATTTCGCTATCAACGCATGCCCCTTAAAGGCATGAAGGTCCGCATCAATGAGCGGGGTGGAAAAACGGTTGTAGAAGGGGTGTCAGATGCTCAAGGACGGATGCTGTTGGGCGCGGTGCGCTTGGACGCAGCGATGGAAGTGGCTGTGACTGCTGCGACAGAGCGGGAGGTGCCGGATGGTGCCGTATGTCATGTCTACGAGCAGTGTGAGCAGGGCGGGTGCCTGGATTCATATTGGCCCGGATGGAAGCGCGTTCGGAGCTACCGATTGGAAGGTGGAAAAGCTTTCGTTTTCGATTTGCTTCCACTTGATGCCCTTGGACGCTGGCCACGCCCCTCTGAATTTGATGGTTCAGAGTGGTTGGGAGAATCCTCCGCGTGGGTTGCTTATTTTGACTTGTCAGTAGACCAGGTTACCTCTCAATCCCGAGAGGAGCTCATGAAGTGGTTGGAAGCCCGTCATGCCCTTCCCTCCCTGGCAGGTCATTTGGTGGTAAGCGGTTACGCCGATGCGCAAGGAGAGGTGGTACGGAACCACGTGCTAAGTGAGGCGCGTGCAGCGTCCATTGTGGAGGTGCTTCTGAACGCAGGATTCTCGGCCTCCCAAATCCAATGGAACGGATACGGAGTGGATTCCCATGCCCAGAATGCGGCGAGCGCTCGCCGTGTGGAAGTGGAATGGGTGCCCACGATGCACTGAAGCAGTTTGGAATCCTTATTTTTGCGCCCATGTTGATTACCCTACTTCGTTCAAAATTGCATCGCCTGACGGTTACCCAGGCGGATCTGAATTACATCGGTTCGATTACCCTTGACCCCGATTTGATGGATGCTGCAGGTTTGTTTGAAGGGGAAAAGGTTCAAATTGTAAACATCAACAACGGCGAACGATTTGAGACGTACACGATTCTAGGTGAGCGTGGCTCGGGACAAGTGGGGTTGAATGGACCTGCAGCAAGAAGGGTTCAAGTTGGTGACATCATCATTGTGATTGCTTATGCCCATATGACACCCGAAGAAGCGAAGGCGCACAAACCGGTATTGGTTTTCCCTGACACCGCGACGAATCGATTGAACCCCTAACTTCCGCTCATGAATGCAAAACAGATTGCGACGTACGTCGTTTCATTGGGCATTGGCGTGGTCCTTTTTTACTTAGCGTTCTCGATTGTAGATGACAAAGAGGCCTTGTGGGAAAACATGCGGTCTGTGCGATGGGAAGGAATCGCAGCATCATTTGTTATGGGTTATCTGGCCATTGTGAGCAGGGGTTTGAGGTGGGGTATTCTGCTCGAGCCGCTTGGGCGAAAGGCGGGTAAAGCTCGAAGCGTGCACGCTGTTGCTTTCGCATATTTTGCCAACACGTTTGTGCCGCGCAGCGGAGAGTTAGCAAGATGCGCCGCCTTGAATCAGACCGACGATATCCCGGTGGATGAGTTGTTTGGTACCGTCATCAGCGAACGGGTCATTGATTTTGTTTTTCTGATTGTGTTAACGGGTGTGGCCATATTGGGCAATTTGCCCGCCTTTTTGGAATTGCTCGAAGGAGCGGAGCTCCCAGATTTCAGCAAGCTGGTGGCCATTTCTGCTGCAGGTTTGACCGCTTTAGGTTTGATCCTTTGGAACCGAAATCGCTTACTAAAATTGCCTTTCGCACAGCGAATTCTAGACTTTCTCAAAGGTGTGTGGGATGGATTGAATAGCATCCGGAACATGAACCGCAAGGGTCAATTTCTGGCTCATACTATTTTCATTTGGTTGATGTACTTTTTCATGGCTTGGGTCATCTTTAAATCCTTTGATGCGGTTAATGATATCACGGTGATGCAAGCCTTGTTTATTATGGTAGCCGGGGGATTTGGCATGGTCATCCCAGCACCTGGAGGGGTAGGAGCCTATCAGTGGGCAGTGATGTCGGGTTTCATGGCTTTAGGATATACCAAGGCACTCGGTCTGGCCGTTGCCAACATCATTTGGTTTACCCAAACATCCATGATCATCACGATGGGTGGGATCGCCTATCTCTACTTGCTGTGGTATCGGCTTAAAAAAGACCGGAGATGAAAGGAACCCTGGATCACACATTGCAGGTTATCAGCCAATGGAAAAAAGCTGGGGAGACGGTGGTGTTCACAAACGGTGTTTTTGACATTCTGCACGCCGGTCATGTGATGTATTTGAAGGAAGCAAAGGCCTTCGGAACACGCTTGGTGGTTGGATTAAATTCTGATTCAAGTGTGAGAAAATTGGGCAAAGGACCAGAGCGACCGATTAATCCTGAGAACGACCGTCAGGCTGTCCTTGAGGGGCTTCGAGCAGTGGATTTGGTGGTTGTTTTTAGCGAGGAAACACCAGCAAAACTGATCCAAGCGATTCAACCCGACGTGCTGGTCAAAGGAGGCGATTACGATCCTCAATGCACGGATCCCTCTGAGCCGCAATTTATAGTCGGGTCAATTGAGGTCATCAACCGGGGTGGAGCGGTCCACTCGATTCCCTTGCTCCCCGGACGTTCTACGACCAACATCATTAAAAAAAGCCGGACATAGCCGGCTTTTTTTGGTTGTCAATGGAGCACGTACTAAACGTCTTCCTCCTCCATGAATTTTGTGGTGAAATTTCCGCTTCGGAACCGTTCATTCCGCATCAAACGCTGATGAAAGGGAATGGTGGTCTTCACACCTTCGATAACGTACTCGTCCAATGCGCGCTGCATTTTGAGGATGGCCTCATCCCGGGTCTGGGCCACGACAATTAGTTTTGCTATCATCGAATCGTAAAACGGCGGGATCTGGTATCCCGCATATACATGCGTGTCCAGCCGAACTCCGTGTCCACCAGGCGAGTGATAATCGGTGATGCGTCCTGGGCAAGGCGCAAAGTTGCGATCGGGGTCTTCAGCGTTGATCCGGCATTGGATGGCGTGCATCTGCGGATAGTAATTCTTCCCACTGATGTTTTCACCCGCAGCCAATTTGATTTGCTCCTTGATGAGGTCGTAATTCACAACCTCCTCTGTGATGGTATGCTCCACCTGAATTCGGGTGTTCATCTCCATGAAGTAGAAATCCCGGTTGGCATCCACTAAGAACTCCACCGTTCCAACGCCTTCATATTTTACCGCTTCTGCTGCTTTGATGGCGGCTTTCCCCATTTTTTCCCGAAGCTTATCTGTCATGTAAGGAGACGGCGTCTCTTCCACGAGCTTTTGGTGCCTTCGTTGAATGGAGCAATCACGCTCAGACAGGTGGCACGCTTTTCCGCGTTTATCTGCGGCAATTTGAATTTCAATGTGGCGGGGCTCTACGACGAATTTCTCCATGTACATTCCGTCGTTACCAAAGGCCGCTCCCGCTTCCCGACGCGTTGACTCCCAGCCTTCTTCAAGCTCTTCGACATCGTTGCAAACTTGCATGCCTTTTCCGCCACCTCCGGCGGTGGCTTTGAGCATGACAGGGTATCCAATCTTCTTGGCAATTTTCTTTGCCTCGTCCAAGCTTTCCAGAATTCCTTTGTTACCTGGAATGGTCGGAACACCTGCTGCCTTCATGGTTGCCTTGGCGGAAGCCTTATCTCCCATGGATTCGATCATTTGCGGGCTTGCTCCGATAAATTTGATTTGATTTTCAGCACAGATGCGTGAAAACTCAGCGTTCTCCGAAAGAAAGCCATAGCCTGGGTGGATGGCATCGGCATTCGTGATTTCAGCTGCGGCTATGATCTTGGGAATAGCGAGGTAGGAATCCGCGCTTTTGGGTGGTCCAATGCAAACGGCCTCATCGGCGAACCGAACGTGCAGGCTATCCGCATCAGCCGTCGAATAAACGGCTACAGTTTTGATACCCATTTCCTTGCATGTGCGAATGACACGGAGCGCAATTTCCCCGCGATTGGCAATCAGAATTTTCTTAAACATGGCGATGGGGTTCAGGAAGGATCAACCAAGAACAAAGGCTGATCGTACTCCACAGGGCTGTTGTCGTCGACCAGGATCTTGACAATTTTTCCGCTCACTTCAGATTCAATCTCATTGAAGAGCTTCATGGCCTCAATGACGCACAAGACATCCCCGTTTCCGACTGAATTACCCACTTCGACAAAGGCATCTTTGTCAGGAGCTGAGCGGCGGTAAAACGTACCGATCATCGGCGACTTAACGGTGATGTATTGATCCTCTTCTGAAGCTGAAGTCGCGGCCTCTGCTGCGGGCGCAGGAGCGGCAGGGACGACAGGAGCTGGGGCTGCCGGTACAGCAGCCATCGGCACTTGAATGACTGTTTCTCCAGCTTGCGCGGAGGCGCCTTTCTTTTTTGGGATTTCAGATTTAATGGTAATCTTGAAATCCTTTTTTTCGATTTCCACCTCTGTTACTCCCGCTTTCGCGATGAACTTGATGAGGTCTTGAATTTCGTTAATGGTCATTTGATGACAATTTAAGGAGCAAATTTAGTCGGTTTTTATTGGCCCCGGTCCGGAAATGGGTTAATCAGCTATTATAGGCCCATTGCAAATAGACTGCGCCCCATGTGAAGCCACCGCCAAACGCTGCGAGGATCACGTTGTCACCGGCTTTCAATTGCTTTTCCCAATCCATGAGACACAAAGGAATCGTTGCTGCCGTCGTGTTCCCGTACTTCTGAATGTTGATCATGACTTTTTCTGCGGGCAAGCCCATTCGGCGTTGCGTAGCATCGATGATGCGCAAGTTGGCTTGGTGTGGAACAAGCCATGCGACATCTTCAGGAGCCAGTTTATTCCGTTGCATGATGTCATAACTAACGTCTGCCATTCCTTTTACCGCCGCTTTAAACACAGGTTGGCCCTCTTGGAAAATAACGTGTTCCTTCGCGTCAACCGTTTCATGGGTGGGGGGAAATAAAGACCCGCCAGCCTTTTGTCGGAGGAAGTTGGCTCCGTTGCCATCCACATGCAGTTTGTGGTCGATGACGCCATATTCTTCGGTGGGCTCCAACAACACGGCTGCGGCTGCATCACCGAATAAGATGCAGGTTGTACGGTCTGAATAATCAATGATGGAACTCATTTTATCGGCCCCCACGACCACAACTTTTTTGTATCGGCCGCTCTCGATGAATTGCGCCCCTGTTGTTAGAGCAAAAATGAATCCTGAGCAAGCTGCGCTTAAGTCGTACCCCCATGAGTTGACGGCGCCTACTTTGTGCGCGATGAGGTTTGCCGTTGCTGGAAAGTGCATGTCTGCGGTCACGGTGGCACAAATAATCAGGTCGATTTCTGTGGCATCAATGCCGCGCTTTTCGAGCAGGGTCTTGACGGCTTCGGCTCCCATATCGGAAGTGGCCTTCGTTGGATCTTTCAGGATGCGTCGCTCTTCGATTCCCGTTCGCGAGCGAATCCACTCATCGTTGGTATCAACCATTTTTTCCAAATCAGCATTGGTCAACACGTCATCAGGCAGATATCCTGCAACGGAAGTAATGGAAGCGCGCATAGTTTTCTAGGTTGGTTGTAAATAGCCGCCAAAGATAGCATGTCGAAACACGCCAAAAGGGGGAATTTTTCCGGTATTCAAAGGGCGAATGTGGAATAACGTCAGTTTAGGCCACGAAAAAAGGGAGGTGAACCCTCCCTTTTTCATCGTCTGAACGACGTTCGTCGATCAAACAGTCATCAATGTGTTTGGTTAGGCTTCCGCCTTTTCCATCACCACTTTGCCCTTGTAATAGAGCTTTCCTTCATGCCAGTGGGCACGGTGGAAAAGGTGAGGTTGTCCTGTGGTAGGGCAAGCCGCTACCTGCGGGGCAGTTAGTGCGTCATGGGCGCGGCGCTTGCGCGTCCGGGCTTTACTTTGGCGTCGTTTAGGATGTGCCATGGCAATTTTATTTCAAGTCTTTCAATGCATTCCAACGCGGGTCAATTCCGTCGTTTTCATCTGTACCCCCACTGCCCGATGACCCTGAAGTTTCGGACGGCTTTTCTGAAGAACCGGAGAGGTACTCGGCGACATCCGGATCACAGTCTTCTAAAGATTCATGAAGCCTTCGCAAAGGAAGGTGCAAATGAATCCACTCAAAAACAGGTTGGCTGATGTCCAATTCATGGCATTCAGAACCCAGGGTCCAGATATCATCTTCGGTATTGGTGGTCTCTCCAAGTTGAACCACCAACCTTTCTTCAAACGAAATGGCCAGTGTGACATCCGCAAGGCACCGGTCACATGGAAGCGTCGCTTCACCAGTAAAGGCTACTACGCAATCCAGTTTGGAGCCCAGTTTATCGAGCGTCACATTCGCCAATCCCGTAATTTGATTGGTTTCAGATGAGGGGAAAGAATCAAAGAACAACGAATCCACCTCCATTTGGAAGTCGTGTAGACCGGGCTTGAGTCCCACAAAGGGAATACGAAAGAGTGCCAAGTGATCCACAACCTCCTCATTTTGGGGAGTGCAAAGGTAATCAGAACAATCCGGTTGAGCAAAAGAATATTCGGTGGAGTAGACGCGATTCTTCTAAATGCGTTGAGATAGCCTAATACCGCTCTTTTCTCACATGCTTTTCCACCGGAAGGGGGTTCTCATTCAATTCGCGGTGTGCAATGCGATTGAATCGAATATCCCTGGCGAGAAAAATAGCCGCACGAAGGGAGTCTGGGTTCGCTTCCCCCTTCCCCGCAATGTCGAATCCTGTGCCGTGGTCAGGACTGGTTCGAACGATGGGCAAGCCTGCAGTGAAGTTCACTCCGTCGCCAAAACTGAGGGCTTTGAATGGGGCTAGGCCTTGATCGTGGTACATCGCCAAAACACCATCAAACTGCTTGTGTGTTCCTGCGCCAAAAAATCCGTCTGCGGGGTATGGACCCATAACGAACCGTCCTTCGGCATTTAAGTCGCGGATGGCAGGAACGATGGTTTTTTTCTCTTCGTCTCCCATCAGGCCGTTGTCGCTGGCATGCGGGTTTAATCCTAAAATCGCAATGCGCGGTTGGGGAATGCCGAAGTCTCTGCTGAGCGAGTCGTGCATCAACCGTGCCTTGCGGACAATGGTTTCCGAGGTGACCAAGCTTGAAACATCCTTTAATGCGACATGTCCTGTGCACATTCCTACTCGCAAGGAGCCGGAAACCAATAGCATGAGGACGTCGTCCACATTGGCAAAGTCCGCCAAAAATTCTGTGTGACCCGGATATTGAAACGACCCTTGGCGCATCGCTTCTTTATGGATGGGCAAGGTGACCAATACATCTACTTTCGTGCTCGCCAAGTCGTTGACCACTGCCTGAAGCGATTTCATCGCAAATTCACCCGCCTTTCCATCGACTTCACCCCACTTAATTTCCCACGGTTCATCTTGAATACAGACCAAGTTCAATTGACCTTCTTTCGCTTCATCTGCGGAAGCGATGACCTTCCATGCGATGTCGGTGTGCTTGGTGCACTCGCTCGCTGCTTCGACCAAGTTTGGCGTGGCGTACAACACAGGAGTTGCCTCCTGGAACATGCGGTCATCTGAAAACACTTTAATCAGTGTCTCAATTCCGATTCCGTTGGGGTCGCCGCAACTGAATCCGATGGATGTTGGTTTTTTTTTGGAAGCCATTTGAGCGCGTAAAGTTAACGGTTCACTTCCTTGTCCTAACTTGCATCGAGATGGTTTTTCAACGGCTTTCGTTTACGTTTTACAATCCCATGCAAAACCCCGCTTGGTTTGGCTTGCGTTACCTTCGCGGAGGCATGGTTTTGCTAGCGTTTTGGGTCCTTTGTCTGCAGGCCTTTGCCACGCACAACCGCGCAGGTGAAATCACCTACTCGCATGTGGAGGGCTTGACCTACGAAATCCTCATCACAACCTACACGAAATCCAGCGCTCCAGCAGACCGTCCTTGGCTGTACCTTTATTGGGGTGACGAAAATGATGAGCCGGTTGACAGCCTTGCTCGAGAGAGCGAAGTGCTCATGGAGGGGGATATTCAAGTCAACCGCTACCGCGGAAACCACACCTACGGCGGACCTGGAATCTATGAAATTCAAGTGGAGGACCCCAATAGAAACCAGGGCGTACTGAACATTCCAGGGTCGGTGGATGTCCCTTTTACGATTAGCAGCTTGCTCATTATTGATCCGATGGCCGGCCACAATAACTCAGTCCAACTGCTCAATCCAGCGCAGCAAAATGCCTGTCTGTTCCAGTCATGGATTCACAATCCCGGAGCATACGACCCCGATGGGGATATCCTGACGTATGATTTGGTGCCTTGCAGGGGGTTCGAAGGCGAAGTGATATCCGATTATGTCACGCCGGATGCAGTCAGCCCAAACGATGATGTTTTTGAGATTGACCCGGTTTATGGGGATGTTTCTTGGGAGGTTCCGCAAATCGCAGGCATCTACAACGTCGCATTGCGCATCCAGGAGTGGCGCTCAGTGGAAGGCCAGTTGATTAAGGTGGGAGAGGTGGTTCGTGATATGCAAATCACCGTAGAGGCCTGCACCAATCAACCGCCGGAGATCTCAGCAGTGGAGGACACATGCATTGTGGCAGGAACGTTTTTGTCGTTGCTCGTGAATGCATTGGATCCGGATGGTGACAACGTGGATTTGGATGCGGTGGGGGGACCTTTAACAGAGGTGGAAAACACCGCTAACTTTAGTGATCTCGGCGCAGGCATTGGGCAGTTTACATGGGCTCCCAAATGCACGGAAGTCAGGGAAGCCCCGTACCAAGTGGTGCTGCGTGCAGAAGACAATAGCAACCAAGTTCAGCTGATGGATTTGGAGTCTTTTCAAATCCGGGTGGTTGCTCCTGGCGTCTCCATGAGCGCTGCCACGCCCATTGGTAACAGCATCATTGTGGACTGGTCTCCGCATGAATGCTTGGATGAATTGCCGGCATGGAAAGTTGAAGCGGGATTCTATGATGTCTACCGCCGAGTTGATTCATTGGATTGGAATCCAGGAGCCTGTGAAACGGGTATGCCAGAAGAGACGGGCTATGAGTGGGTGGGTATGGTCGATGGATTATCGGCGACGGAGTACATCGATATGGACTTGCTTTCATTTGGAGCCACGTATTGTTACCGGGTGGTGACCCGTTGGCCCGGAAGCGGTGAGTCGATTGCCAGTGATGAGGTCTGCGCTACGATTCGCAAAGACGTCCCCGTCATCACGCGGGCATCGGTGGAGGTTACGGATGCATTCGCAGGTGCCATCGATGTGGAATGGTCACCCCCAACGGATGCGGATACGGTCGTTTTCCCGGGCCCATATGTATACCGTGTTTGGGGACGTTCCGCTGGTGGCCAAGAGGCACTGCTCCACGAGACTGCACCGGGG
>Ga0115556_1003525_pt1 | contig 10062 bp, 13 predicted proteins | sample COGITO_mtgs_1104_5_FD_87282 | JGI IMG/M metagenome (GOLD analysis project Ga0115556, IMG submission 87282) | Pelagic marine microbial communities from North Sea - COGITO_mtgs_110414 | ecosystem: Environmental > Aquatic > Marine > Epipelagic | place: Germany:Helgoland, sampling site Kabeltonne... | reverse complement strand
TGTACTCCTCTGAATAAGAAATGCCTGATTTTGAATTTAACAGTGATTGGTGAACTTCTTCCTGATTATTTCCTAAGCAAGAAACTATTCCTAAACCTGTGATAACTACTCTTCTCATTATTTAAATAACCCCACTTTCAAGCTTTCTGCTGAATATATTTTTTTATTATCTGCAAGAACCATTCCATTTGCTAGTCCAACAGTTGTCCCACCAGGAGACATAATTTTTTTCATATCAATTTCATATCTTACATTTTTAACATTTTGTAAAACTTCACCTGTAAATTTTACTGTGCCTACCCCAAGAGCTCGTCCTTTACCTGGATTTCCAAGCCATCCTAGATAAAACCCTACGAGCTGCCACATCGCATCTAAACCAAGACATCCAGGCATCACTGGATCTTCCCTAAAGTGACAATCAAAAAACCATAGGTTTTTTTTAATATCCAATTCTGCTTTAATTGATCCTTTTTTAAAAGTGCCATTATTGTCATTAATTTCAGTAATTCTATCAAACATGAGCATTGGTGGAAGTGGTAATTTCGCGTTTCCAGGTCCAAAAAGCTCACCATTTCCGCAACTTATAAGCTCATCATATGAGTAGGAGTTTTTTTTCATAAAATTCGAACACCTTAATACTTGATTTTACCCAATTATAATATACATATAGTTTAGAATTATTATAATAAAGAATGCCAAAAAGTACTGAATTTACTGATAAATTAAGGTCATCTGGTCTAAGACCTACTAAACAAAGGCTTAAAATTTGTGAAGCGCTGTTTAACAGAGATCACACTTTTCATTTCACAATTAATGATCTTGCAAAAAATATTTCAGATCAATTAAACGAAAAAATATCTCTAGCAACAGTCTATAACACTGTGCATGCATTTAAAAAGAAAGGTTATTTAAAAGAGATTTCGATTAATAGTGATAAAAGCTATTTTGATACAAACATAACTAATCATCATCATTTTTTTGATGAAGATACAAACGAACTGATTGATTGTGATAATCAAGTTATAGAAACTCCAAATATTAAAAAAAATATTACAGGAAAAAAAATAAATTCTGTTGAAGTATTGATAAAAGTTGCAACTGATAATCAAAATCAAAAATAATATAACAATATCAATAGTTTAAATTATACATTATAATTATTCTAAACTATTGACATCTCATTTATAAGAACTATATAGTTAATAACATTAATTAAGGAGATTAAAATGTCATTAAAAGGAACAAAAACAGAAGAAAACCTTAAAGAAGCTTTTGCTGGCGAAAGTCAAGCAAACAGAAGATATCTTTATTTTGCACAAAAAGCTGACATTGAAGGTTACAACGATGTAGCATCAGTTTTTAGATCAACAGCTGAAGGTGAAACGGGTCATGCTCATGGTCACCTAGAGTATTTAGAACAAGTTGGTGATCCTGCAACTGGTAAGCCAATTGGTGAAACTAAAGATAATTTAGCTTCAGCAGTAGCTGGTGAAACACATGAATATACCGATATGTATCCAGGTATGGCTAAAACTGCAAGAGAAGAAGGATTTGAAGAAATTGCTGATTGGTTTGAAACATTAGCAAAAGCTGAAAAATCACATGCTGGTAAATTCCAAAAAACTTTAGAATCTATTAGCTAATAATTTATATTTAGTGGGCGTTTTTCGCCCACTAAAAACAATTCAAAATTCAACAAATAACAAAAAATGATAGAACAATTTATACAAACGATTAAAGATTGGTTTAATGAACCAGTTATTTTGGTTTCATTATTGTTAATTATTTTTTCTAATTTTATAGTATGAGCAAAGAAGGAAGTACTGAAGCACCTATAAGACATCCGATAGATTTTGAGCATCCTGATTTTTTAAATCCTGAAAAGCTAGATGCAGAAATGAGAAGAGTTTTTGATATTTGTCATGGCTGTAGAAGATGTTTTAATTTATGTGACTCATTTCCAAAACTTTTCGATATGATTGATGAATCCAAAAATGAAGATGTAGAAAGTTTATCGAGCAACCAATTTGCTCCAGTTGTAGATGCTTGTACACTTTGTGACATGTGTTTTATGACCAAGTGTCCTTATGTACCACCTCATGACTTTGACTTAGATTTTCCTCACTTGATGCTAAGATATAGAACAGCTCAAAAAAAATTAGGAAAACTACCACTAGTTCCAAGACAATTAGCAGAAATTGATAGAAATTCAAAAATTGGGGTAATGTTTTCAAAAATAATTAATTGGGCTTCAAATATAAAAAACAAATTATTTAGAAAAATTATAGAACTAGTTGCAGGTATAGATATTAGAGTTCAATTACCAAAGTATAATTCTGAAACTTTTTCAAATTATTTTAAAAAAAATAATGATAAGATTAATTTTAATATCAATAACAAAGATAGAAAAGTTGTAATTTATAGTACTTGTTTTGTAAATTTTAATAAAAAAAATACAGGTGTGGCAGCTTTAAAAGTATTAAAGAAAAATGGTGTTGAAGTTCAAGAAGCATATCCAGGGTGTTGTGGAATGCCCTATTTAGAACAAGCTGACCTTCCAAAAGTTGTGGATCAAGCAAAAAAAGTTTCTAAAGATTTATTAGAATGGGTTGATAAAGGCTATAAAGTTATCACTTTGACTGCAAGTTGTGGATTGATGTTAAAGTTTGAGTGGCCACTACTATTGCCTAATAATGAAGATATTAAAAGATTATCAAAAAACATTATGGATATTGACGAATATGTGGTGGATATAGCTAATAACGAAGGACTAGTAGAAGGTCTTCAAGAAATAGATGGTGGTGTTACGGTTCATCACGCATGTCATGCTAGAGCCCAAAACATGGGTATTAAAGCAAGAGATATGCTTAAATTAATACCAAATGCAAAAATCGATGTTGTTGAAAGATGTGCTGGCCATGGAGGAACCTTTGGTGTGATGAAAGAAACTCATGATTTAGCAATTAAAGTTGGAAGACCAACGGCAAGACAAATAAAAACTAAAAACAACAAATATATGGCCTCTGATTGTCCATTAGCAGGTAAACATTTGAAGCAATTAGAAGCTGATACAAATATTTCAAATGATGAGGCAGTACACCCTATCGAATTAATTGCAAAAAGTTATAGATTATGATTATGCCAAAAAATAAAAGAGAAATCGAAAAAAATGACATCATGCCTTTAGATGTTTACACAAAAAAAAGAAAAGAATTAAGAAAAGGAATTGTTGAATACAAAAAAAATAGAAGAGTTCCCTTAGGCCCTTATGCAACTTTTTATTTTGAAAGTTATGAAACTATGTTGGCACAAGTACAAGAAATGCTTTACATAGAAAAAGGTGGAGATGATCAACTTAAAGATGAACTTACAGCGTATAATCCCTTAGTTCCAAATGGAAAAGAATTAACAGCAACCTTAATGTTTGAAATAGACAATCCAGTTTCGAGAGCAGCTTTTTTAGGTAAAGTTGGTGGAATTGAAGAAAAAGTTTATATGAAAATAGATGGAGATTTAATCAAAGCAGTTCCAGAAGAGGATGTTGATAGAACTTCCTCAGAGGGAAAAGCTTCATCTGTACAATTCATCCATTTTAAATTTAATGATGAACAAATAAAAAAATTTAGATCAGATTCTTCGAATATTGAAATTGGTATTGACCATAATGAATACTCTCACTCAACAAAATTAAATGCAGAAACTGTAAAATCTTTAATATTAGATTTTAGTTAACAGAACCCCAGATATTATCTGTTTTAACCCAACCATTGAAATTTTCAGATTTAATTTTACACCAAATCCCAGCACATTTTTGAACGATTAAAACCCTACCTTTTTTAATTTTAGCTAAGGGTTTTGAAAAGTATGAGGGTTTTTTAAATAAAATTTTATCCTCAAGTGGAATTATTGAATTAATTTTTTTTAATTGTGACCAATGTATCCACCCACTATTATTTTTAAAATCTATTATTCTTCTCCAATTTTCTTTTTTATCGATTTGTTTAATGGGTAAATTAACTTTTTTATATATATATTTGACTGGTGACTCAAAGCTTGGACCATATCTAACATTAACCTTGTTTTTTTTTAAAGATAAAAAAATTTCTTCCGCAATTGTCTCGGTGGGTAAATTTAAAAAAAAAAATATAATAAGAAGTTTTTTAAAATTTATTTGCATATACATTTTTTTCTTTTATTTATTTTTACTTTTCTAAAATTTAAATCCAATAAATTAACAATTAAGATAAAACCACTTAAGTTTTTTCCAATATTTAAAATTTGTTTTAAGACTTCATTTGCTTGAATTGTGCCGATTATACCTGCTACAGTGCCTAAAACTCCTTCATATTCACAATTTAATATGTCATCTGTAATCTTTTCTTCTTGAAAAAAACATCTAAGACAAGGATTTTTTTTATTTTTAAAATTGAACATGAATACATGTCCATCAAATTTACTTATAGCACCCGTTATAAGATTTTTTTTATATTTTAAACTAAAATCATTAATTAAAAACTTAGTGTCAAAATTATCAGATCCATCAACGATATAATCATAATTTTTAATTATTTTTTTAAAGTTGTCCTTGTTCAATTTTATTTTAAAACAATTAACTTTTGTCTTTGAGTTAATTTTGTTTAATTTTTTTTTGGCAGCTTCTACTTTGGGTTTATTTATATCATTGTAGTCATATAAACTTTGTCTATGTATATTTGATAGTTCAACATTATCATAATCAACTATTCCAAGTGTGCCTAGTCCAGCTCTAGTCAAAAATTCGGCCACTGGACAACCTAATCCTCCCATACCTATTATTAAAACTTTAGATTGAATAATTTTTTTTTGTCCTATAGCACCTATATTTTTTAAAATTATTTGTCTGGAAAATCTTTTAATCTGATCTTTATTTAACTTTAAACTCATTTACCTGTTGAGCCAAATCCACCCTCACCTCTTATTGTTTCGGGCAAATTATTTGTTTCCTCTAATTCCATTTTAATAACTGGAGTTAATATCATTTGAGCAATTCTATCACCATTGTTTATCACAAAATTTTCACTACCATGATTATAGATTATAACTTTTATCTCTCCTCTATAATCACTATCAACTGTTCCTGGGGTATTTAAAACACTAATATTATTTTTTGCTGCTAGACCTGACCTTGGTCTTATTTGTATTTCATAATCTTCAGAAAAAGCCACTGATAATCCAGTAGGGATTAAGTTAGAAGTTTTTGGTTTTACACTAATGGGTTCCATAATAAATGCCATTAGGTCCATTCCAGAAGCACCATTAGTTTTATATGCAGGTAATTTTACAGCTGGATCTAATTTTTTTATTAGGACTTTAGCCATTAATTAATTTGAGTAATAATTCGATCTACAATTTCTTCTGATATTTCTGACTTTCTTTTTAAGGAAAGTTTTTCTTTTTTAATTTTTTTATTTTTATAATGAATTGTTACTTCATTAAATTCACTATTAAATCCACTTTCTTTTTTTGAAACATCATTGGCTATTATCCAATCACAATTTTTATTTTTTAGTTTTTCAATAGCATTTTTATCTAAATTATTTGTCTCAGCCGCAAAACCAATAACTAACTTTGGTCTCATAGAATTATGACTCGAAACATAGTTTAATATATCAATATTTTTTTCTAAATTAATTGTTAAGTCGTGATGTTTTTTTATTTTCTCTTTTTCTCTTTTATTTATTTTGAAATCAGATACCGCAGCTGCAAATATTGCTATATCAGTTGGTAAATTTTGTTGTGTAGCTTTAAACATTTCTTCTGCAGTCTCAACTTTTATCAAATTAATATTTTCACTAACATCTAGATTCGTCGGTCCAGATATTAGCGTTGTGTCAAAACCTCTATTAGATAAAGATTTAGCAATTTCATAACCTTGTTTTCCACTTGACTTGTTTGTAATAAATCTTACTGGATCAATATATTCATTTGTTGGCCCTGCTGTAACAAGAGCTTTTATTTTTTTATTTTTAGTTTTGTTTATTAAAAAATTATATATTTTATCATATATATTAACAGGTTCTGACATTTTACCTTCACCATATTCACCACAAGCCATATCTCCGATTTCTGGACCAATAAATTTATAACCATAATCTTTTAATATTTTTATATGATTTTGAGTTGATTGATGGTTCCACATTCTAACATTCATAGCTGGTGCTAAAAAAACGTGTTTATTTGAAGCAAGTATTACTGTTGAGGCTAAATCTTCCGTATATCCATTGCTAAGCTTTGAAAGAGTGTTTGCTGTAGCTGGTGCTATAACAATTACATCAGCCCACCTCGATAGAGAAATATGATCCATTTCCGTTTCATTTTCTATATTAAATAAATCATCATAAACTTTTCCTTGAGACAAGGAGGCAATAGATAGAGGAGTTACAAATTCCTTTGCACTTTTTGTAAGAATTGTTTTTATTTCAGCATTATTTTTTTTAAATAATCTTATTGTTTCAAGACTTTTATATGCTGAAATACCACCACAGATAATAAATAGAATTTTTTTGTTTATTAAATCGTTCATCGAATGAATTAAAATATCAAAAGACCAAAAATTACAAGTACTAATAAACTAATAATAGATTGATTTCTAAAAGCAGTCATTTCTGATTTTTGGGTATTTAAAGCATTATAAGAATTAGAATTTTGGGGTATTTGGCCACTTGCTAAATAAGAAAGAGCTTGATTAGCTTTATCCATTATTTCAGGAAACTCAGGCAATCTTTTAATTACTTCTGAAGTGCTTTGAAGTGTTTCATTAATTTTTGTCATTGGGTCCTTAGTTTCTTTTAACCAACTTTCAAGAACAGGTCTTGATGTAGTCCAAATATTTGTTTCAGGGTTTAATTTTCTTGCTACTCCCTCAACAACAACCATTGTTTTCTGAAGCATTAGAAGTTGAGGTTGAGTTTGCATATTGAATTTTTCAGTAACATCAAACAATTGTTTTAATAATTTTCCACCTGAAATATCTTTCACTGTTTGACCAAAAATTGGTTCTCCAATTGACCTTAAAGCTTGAGCTAAATCATCTATTGGTACGTCTTTTGGAACTAGGCCTGCAATCAGATGTACTTCAGCAACTTTACGGTAATCTCTTTGAATAAAACCAAACAAAATCTCTGCTAAAAATCTTTTACTCATTTTATCTAATCTTCCCATTATTCCAAAGTCAATAGGAACTATTTTTCCATCGTTATCTATGAAAATGTTTCCTTGATGCATATCTGCATGAAAAAAACCATCTCTAACAGCATGTCTTAAAAAGTTTTGAATAATATCTTCGGCAATTTTTTTTGTATTAAAATTTTTATTTTTAAGCTCTTGTGTTTCTCTTATTGATATTCCGTCTATCCAATCCAAAGTCATTACATTTTCACTTGTATAATTCCAATAAATTTGTGGAACTTTAAAACCAACATCATTTTTAGTATTTTCAGCATATTCGTTGGCAGCTGCTGCTTCAAATCTTAAGTCCATTTCTAGATTTGTAATTTCTTTTAGTAAAAAAACAACTTCAACTAATTTAAGTCTTTTTGTTTTTTTTATAAATGACTCAACTAAAAAAGCGAATAGCATCATTGCATCTATTTCATCATTAAATATTCTTTTAATATTTGGTCTTAGAATTTTTATAGCTACATCTTTAATTGTTCCATTGTCATTTATTTGAGCTTTGTGTACTTGAGCAATAGAAGCTGCAGCAACAGGTTCACTTAAATTAATGATAGAATTATAAGTATCATCACCCAAATCATTTTTAATTATCTCCTTTGCCTGTAGTAATGAAAATGGAGGTAATTTATCTTGAAGATTTTCAAGTTTGTTTGAGAGCTCTTCTCCTATTATATCTGGTCTAGTAGCTAAAAATTGCCCAAGTTTTATAAAAGTTGTTCCCATGGATTCGAGTGAGCTTGATAATCTTTCACCCTCGTCTTTATTATTATTTTCCTGTTTTTTTTCAGATAAAGAGAATGATAAAATTTTAAATAATATCTTTATTGCTAAAGGTGGTTTTTGAAATTTTGATACTATGTTTAATATATCAGATTTAGCAACTTTCCTTCCAAGCTTAAATAGAATAATTAATTTTTTTATCATTAAATTTTCCAACCACTATGTATAGAAACTATTCCACCAGATAGGTTTCTATAATTACACTTTTTAAAATTTTTTTTTATCATTAAATCTATCAATTCATCTTGATTTATAAAGTTTTCTATACTTTTAATTAGATATTCATAAGGTTGTTTTTCGCCAACAATAAATTTTCCAATTGAGGGAATTAATCTTGAATAATTTTTGTAGAAAAATTCAAGACCAGAGTTTTGTATCTTTGAAAACTCTAGGCAAAAAAATCGGCCACCTGGTTTTAAAACTCGATATGCTTCACTTAAGGACTTGTCTAAATTTTTAGTATTTCTTAAACCAAAGCTAATTGTATAAAAATCAAATGAATTGTCATTAATAGGAAGTTTTTCGGCAGGTGCAATAATCCAATTTAAATGGTCGAATTTTTTTAATTTCTCTTTGCCTTTGTTTATCATTCCTTTATTTGGATCAACACATGTTATTTTAGAAGATTTATTTACATGATTTAAAAAAAGTTTAGCTATATCTCCAGTACCACATGCAACGTCAATCAATTTTTGGTTATTTGAAGGATTCATCATATTTAACATATTTTTTTTCCACAATCGATGGATACCTAACGACATAAAATCATTCATTAAGTCATATTGATCATAAACTTGATCAAAAACATTTTGTACTAGTCCTTTTTTATTTTGTAGATATTGTTGCATAAAAAAAAATATATAATCAATATAGTATTAAATGCCAGAATTACCAGAAGTAGAAATAGTAAGACAATCACTAGATAAAAAAATTAAACAAAAAAAGGTAAAAAAAGTATTAGTTAGAAATCGAAATTTAAGATTTAAAGTCCCTTTAAATTTTGAGAGTTTTTTAGAAGGACGAAAAATTACTAATGTAAAAAGATTTTCCAAATATATTATTTTTTGTTTTTCCGATGATATTTATTGTTTATTACATTTAGGAATGTCGGGAACAATTCATATAGTTAAAAATAATAAAAAAAATCCAATAACAAATGCCAGTTTTTATAGTTCTCCAATTCTACCAAAAAAACATAATCATGTAGAAATAATTTTTGAAAGTTTTAAAATTATTTATAATGATCCAAGAAGATTTGGTTTTTTTCAAATTATAAAAGACTCATATTCATTAAAAAAAAGATTTGCTAATTTAGGACCAGAACCATTTCAATCTAATTTTAATTTAAAATATATTCTTTCTTATTTTAAGGGAAAAAAAAAGAATATAAAAAATTTTTTGCTTGATCAAAATTTTGTTTCAGGAATTGGAAATATATATGCAAGTGAAATTTTATTTTTAAGTAAAATAAACCCAAATAAAAATGTGCATTTAATTAAAAAAAAGGATTGTAAAAAAATTTTGACAAATTCAAAGAAAGTTCTTCTTAATGCAATTAAAAGAGGAGGATCGAGTATAAAAGACTTTAGGAATACCTCAGGTAAAAAAGGTGGTTTTCAAAAAGAGTTTAAAGTTTACGAAAGAAATGGTTTAAGTTGTAAACGGCTAAGGTGTAATGGAATTATACAAAAAAAAACCATTTCAAATAGATCTACTTTTTTTTGCAATATTTGCCAATTATAATAAATTATTTCGTTGACCAATATAAAATCTCAAGCTATACCCCTGCGCATATGGCTAATACAAAATCTGCAATCAAAAGAATAAGAAGAATATCAAAACAAACTGCTGTTAATCGAGCAAGAAAGAGCAGATATAAAAATGCTATTAAAAAAATGAACACATTAATTGAGGATAAAAAGAAATCTGAAGCTTTAAAATTCTTACCCAAGTTGAATTCAGAGCTTATGAAGATAGCTAAAACAGGTATAATTAAGAAACAAAATGCCTCAAGAAATGTTTCAAGGTTTACAAAAAAGATAGCTTCAATTTAGTTGAATAATACTC
>Ga0115556_1003524_pt1 | contig 10063 bp, 10 predicted proteins | sample COGITO_mtgs_1104_5_FD_87282 | JGI IMG/M metagenome (GOLD analysis project Ga0115556, IMG submission 87282) | Pelagic marine microbial communities from North Sea - COGITO_mtgs_110414 | ecosystem: Environmental > Aquatic > Marine > Epipelagic | place: Germany:Helgoland, sampling site Kabeltonne... | reverse complement strand
ATCGTTTCAGGAATGTCGATGGTTTCGCAATCAAGGATCGGTTTGCCGCTATCAAGGCTTTCCATCACAGCGAGTTCGCGTTTGTTGCGGGTGATCAGTTTGCACAGTCTGATCAACACATCCTTACGATCGCTGGGGTGCATTTTGGACCAATGGCCCTGATCAAACGCCTCACGTGCTTTGCCTACGGCGAAGTCCACATCGTCGGCGTTGCAGCCAGAAATCTCTGCCAGCGGATCACCTGTCACGGGGTTCACAGTGGCGAACACACCGCCTGCTCCAGCGCGGTATTTGCCGTCGATGAATGCAGTACGGGGGAAATCTAAATCACCTGCGATGGCACGGTATTCGGCATGTGTTAAAAGGTCGTTCATTGGGCTTCTCCCGTGATGGCAGACACTGCCATATTCATAATACGGATGACCTCAGCCAACTGGCGTTTGTCGTCCTTGTTAAGGGGTTGCAACGGACGACGGGGTGGACCCGCATCAATGCCGCGCAAAGTAAGGCCATATTTGATGCACTGCACAAACTTGCCGCCTTGTTCGAGAACAGCCATCAGCGGCAGCATCGCAGACATTATCGCGCGGCCTTTGACAAAATCCCCGTCAACGGCGCAGGCCTGATACAAAGCAATATGAGCCTCGGGGGCGAAATTGGATCCGGCGCACACCCACGACCGCGCGCCCCATGCAAAAAATTCCAACGCCTGATCGTCCATCCCGCAAGACAACGCGATATGGGGGTAATCGCGCGCCAGCATGTGAACGCGGTTGATGTCGCCGCTGCTTTCCTTGATCGCACAGAAGTTGGGCGAACGGCCAAGCCGGTCCAGCGTTTCTTCATCCATGTTTACAGACATGCGGCCCGGATAATTATATAACATTGCGGGCAGATTAGCAGCGCGATCAATGGCCAGCGCGTGCAATGCAATCTCACGCCCTGTCGGGTAGGCATAGGGTGGAGTAGCGATCAGAAGCGCATCAGCACCGGCCTTCTTGGCCTCTTTGGCATAAAGGATACTGTCCTCCGTTCGAATAGCGCCTGTACCTACAATCATCGGAACCCGCCCACCAATCAGCTCGGCACAATGGTTCATCATCCAAATACGTTCTTCTTCGGTCTGGGCGTAGTATTCCCCAGTAGACCCCGCGACGATAATCCCGTGCACACCAGACGAGACAAGATGTTCAACCGTTTGCGCCAGCGCCTCTTCATTAACCGAAAAGTCGTCGTGATAGGGGGTCACCAGCGGCGTATAGATACCTTCAAATTGCATTGCGGCGGTCTTTCATTGAGATAACATCAAGGGGGAGCGGATCCGGGTGCACATATTTCTCCATCTCGTTGCGAGACAGATCCCAATGCTGCAACGTCAGATCGATGGCGAGAGAGGTTTCGCGCGCTTCAATTGCAGAAATCATTGCGTCGTGCTGATCGACGGATTGAGCGATACGAGTCTGGTCCAAGTCAGATTGCGGGTTAAAGAACGTTTGACTAAGTCTGGTGTGGTCGATCAGCATCCTCTGCAAACTGGCCATCAGGTATGGATTATGGGCCATTTGCCCGATCTGTTCATGGAACCGGTGGTTCAAAATTGAGGTCTCGCCAACTTCACCCGCCTTTGCAGACGCCGCAAAGGCGGCTTGAGTCTTTTTAAGTTCTGCAACCTGAAGGCTACTCCTGCATTCCGCCGCTTGTCGTGCCACAGTACAGTAAATCAAAGGTGCCGTCTGAAAGAAAACACGCATCATGGATAGGTCCATGGAGGCGACTTTCGCACCACGATTTTCTTCAAGACGGACATATCCGTCGCCAGCAAGTCGGTGAAGGATTTCTCGCAGGGGCGTACGCGAAATGCCGTACTCCTTTGATAGGCTTACTTCATCGATGTCCGACCCTGGATTAATATCCAACGATAAAATGCGCTTTCGCAGATCATCTGCACAAATTGACTTGTTTGGTTTTGGCACAATTTTTTCCTATACAAATAGTATACAATATTAATACAATAATCGTCAATATGGTGCTGTCGGATAAATGAGAGCACGGATCAGTCTAACGGCACCACTTTAACCAAGATCCATAGGCCAAGCACCTGATTTGCATTGAATTTTAACCTTTGCAAGAAAACGGGTGTGCCACATGGGTTACCAAAACCACTTTACCTAACTACCAAACGTGATGTGTTTTATTACACGCGGCCCGTTCCACAGAGACCCAAGGCTCAATTTCAGAACCAATGCCTGACGTAGGGAGCATTTATAGTGGGAAGTCACTGGATAATGGCACTTTCCCATTCCTGTATGAAGGTACGACGTTTCAATCTATCAAGGTAAGTCATTAATGCTGGATCTAAGCTGATTGCTGGCTCTACTGTTCTATCCAAAGGCGGCAATGGAAAAGTAGCAGCTTTAGAAATGTCCGCCTGAATGCCCGTTAAATGTTTAATAAATGTACCTGCCGCGTCTGGCAAACGAGTGTTAGTGGATACGAAAGCACTTCGCATCATTTTAGTTGGGAAATTAGATGGTAAAATAACTTTGATTTGAGACTGAGCATCTTCGCGACCTAAAGCGTAACTTCCTAAGACATTATACGCGACTGCAATTTTTCCACTAACAAGATCATCGATCATATCTCCAGAACAACAATAAAGTCGTACTCCCAAGCTGCCAAAGACCTCAGTTAAGCGCCAGTAAGTCTCTGAAGCCCGTGCATCCTGTGTTGCAAAAAAATACCCCAAACCCGAATGCCTTACATCATAAGTTCCAACACGGCCTTGGAAAGTTTCAGGCCTTTGGCGAAGTGCTTTTATCAAGTCCTGCCGGGAACTGGGAGTCGGAACTCCTTCAAAGGCTTCACGATTAATAACAATCGTGGCAGGCTCTGTACTAAAAGCAAAAAGACTTTCACGCCATTGGGCCCAATCAGGATGTTCTAGGTCACCCAATGCCAAAGCATATCCGTCATTAACCAATTTAAATTGCAAGTCCATTGCACTCGATATGACGACGTCAAAATCTTCAGAAGATGTCCGGAAGATATCATATAGTTCGGCTGAGCCAGTTACTAGATATTTAACACTCACAGATGGCTGCGACTTAAGGAAACTTTCAATAATTGGGGCAAAAAATCGCGTATCCGTATTTGACAGTATGCGCAACGTCTTCTGTGAAGTAGCGCTTCCAAAAAATTGTTGATCCTCCCATTCTTCTGCGAGAACTGGCTGTACCAAAAAGGTTAATATCAAAAAGAAAATGTAACGCATGCGCCCCCACGTGAGTGATTGTTGAGTGTTAGACCACCACCATGGGCCTCAGCTACTTCCTGGGCGATAGTCAGCCCCAGGCCTGACCCAATTATCCCCCCCGAATTGCTGCCGCGAGCAAAACGGTCTGGTAACAAATTTATTTCTCCAACTGGGAATCCAGCACCCTCATCGACTACAGAAATGGAAGGTTTCGGCGTAGTAGCCACAACAAGCCGAACAATACTTTCGGATGGCGCATATTTTAGAGCATTATCAACCAAGTTTCGTATAGCATTTTGCAATAGGATCGCATCACCTATCACTGATACTGGTCCTAATGCATCTAATTGCAGTTCAATATCTCTCATTTCTGCAATAGGAGACAGACGCATTGCTAGATCCTGAACTAGTTCTACGAGATCTATATTCTTTTGATCTAAATTATCAGCTCGAAATGTAATCATCGCATGATCAAGTAACTGCCCCGCGGCTCGACTACTTTCGTCAATTGCCCGGATCATAGACCGCATCGCCTGCCGATTTTCTTCTTTATCTACACGTAGTAGCGTCGCTTCTGCATGAGACCGCACAGTAGCCAGAGGCGTGCGTACTCGGTGAGCAGCTTCAGCAATAAAATCTTCACTCCGACTAAGAGAGTATTCCAAGCGTGCCATCAGTTTGTTTAGTGAAAATACAAGTGGTGCCATTTCTCGTGGTACTGGACTGGCCACCGGACTCAGGTCTTGCGGACCACGCCGAGCGACTGAAGTCGTCAACTGAGCCAATGGACCAATTGCTGTAGAGGTAGCCCAAAACGCCAAAATAACGACAAGCAAAAAGAAACCAGCCCCAAAGATAGCCACATTGCGCCCTATCCGATTAAGTGCGCCTAATAAGCTATCTTGAGTTTGGGCTACCGTGACTGTCAACTGCACTCGTAAATCTGCCCCAACTAGCATCCGCGATGCAGAAGCTAATCTAACCGGCGCACCCTTGAATGTAGTGTTGCCATAAGCACTTCCTTTGTCCACTTCTGGGAATATTTGAGCTAAACCATCATAGCCTGATAGTAACTCGTCATCTTGGTAAATTGCATAGAAAACTCGATCGTCAGTATCCGTACCCAGCATTGAAAACGACGCATAAGGGAAATCTACATCAATAAAACCTTCACTTACGTTCGCAGCGTCTAAAATAGAATTGACAGATGCACCCAAAATATTATCTTGACCTTGCTGTGCAATTTGAGTGGCATATGCCCTCACAATAAAATACATCAACAATGCCAACACTGCAGCTCCACCAATCAGCGACACAGTTAATCTGTTTCTTAAAGAGCCAGAAATCTTTACTCCCTCAATCATGATCCAACCGATAACCTAAACTTCGATGGGTCGAGATACTTAATTGGGATCCTACTAAATGCTTTCTTAAACGACCGATATAAACTTCTATCGCGTTCTCTGACACGTCATCATCGTAGGAAAACAAACGATCAAAAAGTTTTTGTTTGGAAAAAATTTGCTGCGGCGCGTTAATTAGTAACTCAAAAATTCGTAGCTCTTTATTTCGAAGTTTAATGGTTGAATCACCAACCTTTAGTGATCCGGCTACGGGATCAAAAGCTACATCAGCTAACACCGTTATCGATTGAGAAGTTCCAGAATTTCTACGTAACGCAGCCCGACAACGTGCTTCCAATTCAGCATGATCAAATGGCTTGGTTACATAATCATCTGCTCCAAGATCAAGAAGACTGATTCTATCAGAAACCTGGCTACGTGCTGTCAAAACAATTACGGGTGTGGATCTATTTCTAGCTCTATGATGTTTCAAAAACTCGCGACCATCGCCATCTGGCAACATGACATCAAGTAGAATTAAATCGTATTCACCTATTTGTGAATACTCTATTGCATCAAAAATTTTATCTGCATGATCAACTACATGACCATCACTTCGCATACGTGCACAAATTGCATTTGCCAATTCGTAGTTATCTTCAATCAGCAAAAACTTCAAAATAATTAACCTTCGTGGCACGTGACAGGTCTATGTCAGGTTGTCGTGATCTTAATACACAATTGATCCGTAGTGCGGATAGTTGTCAAATGGGAGGAAATCATGATGACATTGAACTTAGGCCGGCGCGCCTTGATTAGTGCGGCAGTTGCCGCCATTACTCTTGGTGCTCCGTCAGCATATGCTGGCGGGCATCAAATTGTCGATAGCATTCACTTTATTATACCAGGAGGCGCTGGGGGCGGCTGGGACGGTACAGCTCGCGGAACGGGCGAAGCTCTAACTAATGCGGGCCTTGTTGGCTCTGCCTCTTATGAAAATATGTCCGGTGGTGGCGGTGGTAAAGCCATTGCGTACATGATCGAAAATGCTGACAGCAATCACGGAACGTTGATGGTTAATTCGACCCCAATCGTGATCCGGTCCTTAACCAAAGTGTTCCCTCAAAGTTTCCGTGACCTAACATTAGTGGCAGGTACCATCGGTGACTACGCAGCAATGGTGGTCAGCAAGGACAGCCCAATAAACTCAATGGCTGATTTGATTTCCGCATATGATTCAAATCCATCTGCTACCGCCATTGGAGGTGGATCAGTACCAGGTGGAATGGATCACTTGGTCGCGGCAATGACGATGGAAGCTGCAGGTAAAAATGCACTAGATGTTAAATACATTCCCTACGACGCTGGGGGTAACGCAATGGCAGCTCTATTGTCAGGCGAAATATCAGCCCTTTCAACTGGCTTTTCTGAAGCTGTTGAATTGGCTAATGCAGGCGAAGTCAAAATTATTGGCGTAACCTCATCTAAACGTGTTCCCGCAGCACCGGACGCAAAAACAATGATGGAGCAAGGCATTAATACGACATTTGTAAACTGGAGAGGTTTCTTCGGCGCACCTGGGCTGCCTGCAGATAAGTTGGCACAATATCAAAGCGCGCTTGAAAAGATGTACGATACTCCAGAGTGGGAAGCTGTCCGTGCCCGTAATGGTTGGGTCAACATTCACAATAGTGGAGATGATTTCCGTACATTTCTGGAATCGCAAGAAAAAGTGATCGGTGACCTAATGAAGAAACTTGGGTTCCTGTAAAAACAATCTAATATTAATTTGGGTAGCACAATAATCGTGCTACCCTTTCTGTAAAATCGATCCCAGTGGAGGTACGGGCATTGACCCTTGATCGTTGGACCGCCTTTATTCTTATGGGAATTTGTTTACTTTATGGCTATACAGCCTGGTTTAATATGGACGCAGGGCTTGCGCCGTTTATGCAACGTAACCCAATTTGGCCCAGCACTTTCCCAAAATTATTATCCCTAATTGGATTATTTACGTCTTTTATAATTTTGTTTGGTTTGGAAAGATCTGAACCAGTTATTGGCGACATTGATTACCGCCGTTTGCATGAATATAAACTTGGTCAAGCCATCGGAATGTTAGTTCTGATGGTACTATACGCGTTAACCTTAAAGCCTTTAGGTTTCCTAGTTGCAACAGCCAGTTTCTTAATACTTGGAGCCTACATCTTAGGAGAGCGTAAATGGATAATAATGATCCCTGTTGGAGTAATAGCTACTTTCTGCGTCTGGTATTTAGTGTCTGAAGTGCTCGAAATATATATGCGTCCACTCCCTTTAATTTTTAACTTAGGGAGTTAATTCGATGCTTGAAGGGATGCTAATTGGTCTTCAGACGGCACTATCTATTAAAATGCTAATTGTTGTTATTGGGGGCTGCCTGATTGGCACATTTATTGGAATGTTGCCAGGCTTAGGTCCCATGTCAATTATTGCGATAATGATCCCCGTAGCAATTTCCATGGGTGACCCAGCTGCAGCACTTATCTTGCTCGCAGGGGTATATTATGGTGCAATCTTTGGTGGGTCGACATCTTCTATCTTATTGAACGCCCCTGGCGTGGCAGGCACGGTAGCTACGAGCTTCGACGGCTACCCAATGACGCGACAAGGCAAAGCAGGAAAGGCGCTTACCATTGCAGCCATCTCTAGCTTCTGCGGCGGAACTATTGGCGCTATTTTATTGATGATTTTTGCGCCAATGCTTTCTTCTGTTGCATTGTTATTTCATTCAGCAGAATATTTTGCACTAATGATCGTTGGTCTCTCGGCCATTGCCGCCTTCGCAGGCACCGGCCAGGTTTCTAAAGCAGTACTAATGACCACCATTGGTTTGATGATGGCCACAGTCGGCCAAGGAGCCCTTTTTAATACGCCTCGTTTCACTATGGGCATTATGGATCTGCAGTCCGGTTTTGGGTTTATTACATTAGCAATGGCAATGTTCGCATTACCTGAGGCGTTATTTCTAATCCTACGTCCAAGAAATATTGCAGAGGTCAGTAATGGGGATATAAAAAATCTGCGAATTTCCAGCTCAGAAATGCGCTCCATTGCACCTGTGATAGGTCGACAATCGATCCAAGGATTCTTTATTGGCGTGCTTCCAGGCGCAGGCGCAACCATAGCTAGCTTCTTGGGCTGGGCAGTAGAGCGTAATATCGCAAAAAAAGAAGAACAAGATCAATTCGGAAAAGGTTCTATAAAAGGCCTTGCCGCACCAGAGACTGCGAATAATGCAGCCTGTACTGGGTCATTCGTACCGTTACTAACCCTGGGCATCCCCGGATCGGGCACCACTGCAATTTTACTTGGAGCACTAATAGCACTAAACGTTAGCCCTGGTCCTCGCTTAATGTTGGATGAGCCTCAGATTTTTTGGTCAGTTATCATTTCAATGTACATTGGAAATCTTGTTCTTCTAGTTCTCAATCTACCACTTATCCCATACATCGCAAAGGTTTTGTCAGTTCCAAGAAACTATCTAATACCATTTATTATGTTTTTTACTCTTATGGGTGCTTATATTGGTCAAAATAATGCGACCGAATTATTGTTACTGGTAGCGTTTGGTATCTGCGCAACTGCATTAAAGTTTGCAAATTTTCCGTTAGCCCCACTCTTGATTGGTTTCATTTTGGGTGGAATGCTAGAGGATAATTTTTCCCGTTCAATGCAACTATACGACGGGGTCGCTTTTATCTGGGAGCGACCCATGACCCTGGGATTATTAATTATTGCTGCAATACTAATTGTATTACCAAGGTGGAGGGCACACCGAGCTCGCAACCAGCATGCTGAAGTTGCTGACGGCGATTGATTTTTTGTGCACCACGACACACCCATTTCGGCATCAACAGCCTAACATCTAATTGATCCTCTATTTCTACTGGACTTTTATTTTGCCGTGAGCCTGTGTGTTTGTGTGCCCGAAGCTTCTCGGGCTTTGCTCAGTGAACGAAGCCAACGGGAGTAAGGGCATGGAACTTAATATAACTGGGTTGGAGACAGCGGGCCGCGATGAACTTCTGGAACAATGGCGCTCTGTAATTGGAAGGCCGCGTCCAAAGCATATCAGCAGAAGCTTACTAATCCAGATATTAGCCTGGAAACAGCAATCGGGTCTTTATCATTGATAACACCTTGGGTAATTTGAAATTATTACTAGAAAGTGGGCGAGGATGAACCAAACTCTCCGAGCGGTAGGAATAAAAAACTGATTAGTTGCTAAAATTAATGCTAAATATTACGGCGAAAGGCATTTAGGCTTCCAGCATGAATCAATTCACCAGGAAGTTGGTGCCCAACAATATCTTCTGCCAATCGCCCAACTTCTATCAGAGCATCTAAATTTACTCCGGTTTCAATTCCTAATTCTTCACAAAGTAGAACGAGTTCTTCGGTACAAATATTACCAGCCGCTTTTGGCTGCCCAGCAAATGGACACCCTCCTAAGCCACCAACTGTAGAGTCAAATCTGCTAATACCCATTCTTAACGCAGCATATGCATTTGCAACGGCTAAACCCCGAGTATCATGAAGGTGAAGGGATATCTGCATCTCAGGCCACTCGTTACGAACTTCGCCTAAAACGCTCTCAATTTTATGAGGGGCTGCCCAGCCCATTGTATCTGCCAGGGAGAAATCAGTGATCTTAGCACCGGTCTCCTCCGCTATCGACATTCCATCTTTCAAGGTATCCACAACGTTCTCTGGCGCAATATCACCTTGATAATTACATCCAAAAGCTGCCATCACCCCTATACTATTCACTTCGATCTTATGATCAAAATGGGCTGTCGCATGCCGTTTCATGGCTGCTAAATTCTCAGTGTGGGATCTATTTAAATTTTTTTGGGTAAAACCTTCCGAAGCAGTGAGCGAAATTGAACCAGATAACGTTAGCTTATCTTTATATTCGAGCGCTCTCTCCAAACCCTTTGTATTAAAGTAGAGCCCTGTATAATTTATACCTTCGATTGCAGTAAACCCGTCCACTACTTCTTCTGCGTCTGCCCAACCCGGCACTAACCGCGGATTTACAAAAGAGCAAACTTGAATATTTTTCAAACCAGTATTCGATAAAGCATCTACAAGCTTTATTTTGCAGGTAGTCGATATCGGACCAGTTTCTATTTGAAAACCTTCTCGTGGTCCCTCTTCACAAATTTCGACAAAATTTGGTAAATCAAAAATAAATCAATCTCCTTAAATTACGCAGCAATTGAAAATATTAACCTGTCTCAGAAGAACTGTATCAAGTGTTCGACAATGCGTCATCCAAATAACGAAATTAATGAGCGTTTATAAAGAAAGGAAATCATGCTAGATCAATTTCAAACGACAAATATCGAGTGTTCAGGGGAAAACATGAGTAGTACATTAGTTGGAGAGTATCAAATCTTTGATGGGACTTCCAAATGCCATT
>Ga0115556_1003522_pt1 | contig 10072 bp, 9 predicted proteins | sample COGITO_mtgs_1104_5_FD_87282 | JGI IMG/M metagenome (GOLD analysis project Ga0115556, IMG submission 87282) | Pelagic marine microbial communities from North Sea - COGITO_mtgs_110414 | ecosystem: Environmental > Aquatic > Marine > Epipelagic | place: Germany:Helgoland, sampling site Kabeltonne... | reverse complement strand
TTCTTGATTGCTATTTTTTATTAAATTTGTTGGTTTGTTTAAAATCAGAACATCTAAATCTATCAATATTGAATATGAATTCTTTAAAAACGATAAATATTTAAAAACATCAACCCTATAATGACAAGAATAAAAATGAGTATTAGGTGGTACAAACGTTTTAAAATTAATCTGTCTTAAATTTAATGAAAAATTTAATTTTTTTAATAAAGAACTAATATATTTTTTGTCATTTGTTATTAATTCAAATTTGTAACCAAACTTATTTAACTGTTCACTTAAAACGATAGCATTCTTAAGATAAACTAAAATTTTTTCTTTATCAGATTTAGATTTAAAATTTAATTTTAAATTTTCGTTTTTTTGAAAGTGCAACAAACCAAAAAAATTTATTTCATTTCTCATTTTGTCAATTTAATTATTATTTTTAAGTAACTACTAAATTTATTTAATTTTTTTCTCAAAATTGATTATTTCATTTATTGATTTTTCAAAATTTTTAAACCTAATTTTAATTATATTATTAATTTTGCTATTACTTCCATATGCATCTTTGATGTCACCTTTTTGAAAGCCTCTAAGTTTAAGCCTTGGTAAAATTTTATTTTTTTTGAAAATTTGAATAATTTTTTTTAAAGATACAGGTTTTGATGAACAAATATTAAAGATATCATAATTATTTTTTAATTTTTTATTAACTAACCTATTTATAATTTTCATTACATCATCAACATGAGTAAAATCTCGCTTATGTTCTCCAAAATTATTTAAGTAGAAAATTTTTTTTTGTTTAAAAGATGATATGAGTTTGTAAATTATCATATCTGGTCTCCCGTATAATCCATAAACAGAGAAAAACCTTAGCCCAACATATTTTGTTTTACTAATTGTTGAAAAAAATTTTGCAGTTTGTTCATTATTTTGTTTAGTTATAGCATAATAACTCAACGGGTTTAATTCATAGCTCTCTTTAACTGGTAAATTTTGATTATCTCCATATACAGAACTAGAAGAGGCAAATAATACTTTTTTAATATTATATTTTTTAGCAATCAGACATATATTAAAAAATCCAAGTGAGTTTGTTAAAAAATATTTTTTAGGGTTAGATAAAGAATATGCAACACCCGCCTGTGCTGCTAAGTTTATTACGGTAGTTATGCTTGTTTTATCAAAAATTTTCTCTACTGTTTTATAATTAGTTATATCTTTTTTATAAAATTTAAAATTATTGAATTTAGATAATATTTTAAGTCTATTCTTTTTTATTCTTGGTAAGTAATAATTATTTAGATTATCAATTCCGATTACCTTTTTTCCTTTTTTTAATAAATTAAGAGAGGTATGAAAACCTATAAATCCTGCAGCACCAGTAATTAAAGTTATTTTATTTTTCATATATCTTTAATTGATTATATTTACTTTTATATTTTTGATCATAAGATTTTACGTTTCTAGATTGTTATTATTTAATAATGTTATTCAATATTATTTGATTTAGATTATTAATTATCACATTTATAAGAAAGTAGATTTTAGTTGTAATTTTGTTTTTTATATCATTATCATAATTTAATACTCTTATAATATAGTTTATTTTACAATGAAATATTACAGCAGTAAGATATTCAAAATTTATTTAAAGTTAAATATCTTGAGTTTATTAATCCAGTAAAAGATAAGTAACCTAATACTTTTTTTATGCATTAATCTGACACTTTCATTTATATCATTATGATATAGAATTTTAATGTTTTTTTTAAAAAAATTAGATCTCATTCTAAAGAAATTTTTTATAAATATATTTTTTTTATATCTTTGATGGGTGGCATTTTTGCCATGCCCATTATTTCTTACTAAAGAATATCTAGGCTGTATACTTAACAATTTATTATTTGAACAATTTTGATTAAATCTAATTGCCCAGGAATTTATCAGTTTATTTTTTTGTGCCCACAATAACAAGTTTAGATCTTTTCCTATTTTATCAAAATTTAGAATATCTTTTTTATTTTTAAAATGTTTTGCCACATAAAGATCATCCCACCTTATATTTTTCCATCGATCATTCCATGTGCCCCAGGCCCAACTACAATGTCTTTTTAAAAAGTAACAATCAAAATTAGATTTAAATTTTTTATTATGTATATAAGAATAAGCACTAATACTACCTATTTGCTTGTCTTCTTTTTTTTTATTTAAAAAAAAATTTATAAATGGGATTGCATTTTTACTAAGGTACAAATCATCTTCTAAAATTATTGCTGCTTTATTTTTTTTTAATACCCTTGAGACACCAGAGATAATATTTTTTGCTAAACCATAATTCTTTTCTAGAAAATATTTTTTATCAAATTTAATATCTACTAGATCTAAAATCTTTTTAATTTTCTTAATTGAATTTCTATCTCTATCATTTTTAGGACCATCACAAAAAAAGTATATTTTGTGTTTTATGAGCTGATCATATTTTTTTAATGATAATAAACAGTTTTTAAGTAACTCGGGTCTATTATATCCAAATATAATTATTGGAAAATAATGCATTAATAGAAATGAGAATATTTTAATTTTGTATCTTTTGGTAACTCTACTTTAATTTTTTTTCCAATTATTTTTTTATACATGTCTGCTCTAATTCCATCTCCTGGTTTTTTAAAATTAAGATGTTTTAATCTAAGTATTGTTTTTTTTTTAATTATATCTTTTGTTACAATACTTTTTTCAACAATTTTTTTCATTTTTCTTAATTGTTTTAATTTTTTTTTATTATCAAAACTTTTATTTATTGCCCATATATCTTTAATTGTATTTATATAAAAATTGAATTCTTTTTTTTCCATTGAGTGCTTTGCATCACTTCCATACAATTTTTTAGAAAGAGTAAAATGTTTCTCGATTATTGAGGCTCCATTTGCTGCAAATGCAAATGCTGAAGAAAAATCAAGAGTATGGTCTGAGTAACCTATTTCACATTTATATTTTTTTTTAAGACTATTAAATACATTTAATCCTACTTTTGTTATTGGGCATGGGTACATTGACGTGCACTGTAAAATGGAAAAATTTTTTTTTAATATTTTTGCTGCTTGATCTATTTCATTATAATCACTCATGCCTGTGGATAATATTACATGTTTTTTTGTTTTTTTTAATCTTTGGATTAAAGGAAGATTTGTTAATTCACCAGATGGGACTTTGTATAATTCAACATTTAATTTTTCAAGAACATCTACAGCTTTAATACTGAAAGGTGAACACAAAAATCCAATTTTTTTAGCCTTACAGTAATTTTTTAATTTTTTCCAATTTTCAAAGTTAAAATTAATTCTTTTAAAATAGCTAAATCTATCTTCTTTATTAAAATAATCTGGCGATGGTGCATTTTTTAGTGACTCCTCTTCAGCAATATGCATTTGAAACTTAACATAATCTGCACCTGCTTTTTTTGCACTAAGAATATGTTTTTTTGCTAACAAAACACTTCCATTATGATTTGAGCCAATCTCAGCAATAATAATGTTATGAAATTTTTTCTTCATATACTTAATATGAAATTTTTTTTTGTATTTTAATCTCTTTTATTTTATTTAAAATTTTAATTATTTTTTTAGCCGCACCTGGTTTTCCATAGATTGAACTTTGAGTGGCTCTTTTTTTCTTTATTTGAAGGTTTATTGATTTTATGATTTTTTTTTTAGAATATGAGCATGAAATAATATTTGGTCCAATTAATCTACCACTTTGTCTATTACCAATATTTACTGATCTTACGCCAATATAAGCTCCATCTCTAATTGCAGATGATGAGTTCCCAACTAAGCATTTGGCTCTATGTATTAATGGAACATATAATTCAATAGGCAAATTTTTAAAAAATTTAACATTATCTAATAAATTCTTTTCTTTTTTTACTCTTATAATTCTTGAAATCTGATCAGCACCTGCATCTGCATTAGGCCATAAAATAATTTTCTTTTTTATGTTTATACTTAAAAAGGCATCTAATACATTTTCAAAATTTTTATGGTTTTCATGATATTCTGTAGTAACAGGATGATAAAGTAAAACTATGTATTCATCTGTGTGTATTATATTGTTTAATGGGCCACTTCCTCGTTTTGAGATTTCCTTAAAACATTTTTTAGGTTTATATGATTTTAAAATATTATCAACACTATCTATTCTAGGGCAACCAACATTAAAAACTCTTGATTTATTTTCACCCAACTTAACCACTCTATTGTAGGAATCTTGATTTGCAACAAAGTGTACATGGGCTAGTTTTGTTATTGCATGTCTTATGCTTTCATCAATTGAACCAGTGACCTCTCCACCCATTGTATGTGCCAAAGGAATATTCATATAACTGGCAGCTATAGCTGTTGAAATAGTTTCGTGTCTATCCCCAACAGTAAAAACCACATCAGGATTTTCTTTTTCTAAAATTTCAGGTAGTTCATATAATGCAAGACCTGTAGTTTTTACCATCGATTTGGTGGTGGTTCCTTCAATTTGATTTTGTAGTATATAATGTGTTTTAAAACCATCTTCTTTGATTATGTTTAATATAGATCCATATTTAGTAATAACCGCTGATGATCCAACAATTAAAATATATTTAATCTTTTTATCTTTTTTTATTTCTGCTAAAATTCCTTTAATAGTAGAATAATTAGCCCGTGAAAAGACCACTAATACAATTTTTTTTATTTTCATTATTTAAGAAATTTTAATTTTTCAATTTTTAGATTAAATACTGATGAAAATCAATTTAATTGCTCAAACTTAGAATTACAAATAATAAACTTTTTTTTTCAAGTAAACTATAAAGACATTTTTATTTTATAGTAGATTATATCCCTTATTCCTGAGTCAATTTTTAATAACTATTTGAAAAGAAATCTAAATTTTAAAGATACAAGTAAATACAACATTTTTAGAGCTAGAACTAGAGCTGAGGAAAAATTATAGGTAATTTTAGAATACCCTTTTCTTGCCAGATAGTTGACAGGTATTTCAATTATAGAGTTTCCATTTTTAATTGCATGTACCATTATTTCAGGCTGTAATTCAGATCCTATTACTGTTAATTGATTTTCCATTTGTTTATAAGAATTTTTTGATATAAGTTTAAATGTACACCCCACATCAGAAAGAGTGGGTCCAAAGAATAAATACGATAAAAATTTAGCAACAAGAATATTTCCAACTCTTAAATAAAATTGCATTTTTGCATCTTTGGCAATAGCTGATTTTGAAGTCCTAGTACCAAATACACAATCAAATTGTTCTGCATAAGATAAAAACTTATGTATATCATTGGCCTGAAAAGTTCCATCTGGTTCACACATTACAATATAATCTCCAGTACAATTTTTTAGTCCAGTCCTAATTGCTATTCCATAACCTTGTTTTTTTTCAAGTATATATGTTGCAGAAGTTTTTTTGATTTCTTCTGCGGTATTATCTGACGAATTATTATCTATTACTATTATTTCGTCAAATACCCCAGTTTCAAAGAATTCTTCAATACTTTTTTTTATATTAATTTGTTCATTAAAAGCTGGTAACACAAGTGAAATTGTTTTATTTTTATACACGATTACATACTTTACTTGTTTTTCAAAAAATTACAAAATTGATATGAAAGATTTGAGACACAAATTACAAAAAAATACATAACATATCGTCTAGTTTGTTCCATATCACCTTCTGCTGAAAATAATACTAAGCTAAGTGGAAATAGAATAACAAAAATAAATAATTCTATATTTTTTTTGTTAATATTTTAAATATTTAATTTTATTCACATTTCAAGCAAGATTATAAGTTAATTAATTCTAATCTTGTAAATAATTTTCTTAACATATATTGGCAAAAATAAAAATTTAAAATGAAAGAAATATATTTTTAAATCTTCATATATTTTTCTACAAATTCTTGAGTAAGAAGTACTTAAACCACCTATTTTCATAGCAATGAATGTTCTTTGCAGAAGCATAAAAGAAATGTCTGGAATTTTAGATACTCTCAATAAGAAGTCTGTGTCAGAAGCAATAGTATATAAAATATTATAATATCCTATCTTTTTAAAAACTTTATTACTAATAAAAGTTGAAGGATGCGCTATTTTGAATGCATTGTATTTATTTAAATTTTTTATTTTGTAATTCCAAAGCCTTTTTTTTTTAAAATTATTATCCACATAGATTATAAAACCAGACAAGATATCAATTTCATTGGTAATTTTTGAATTAACCAGCTTTAAAACTTTATTATTAAAGTACATGTCACCTGAGTGAAGAATTCCTATAAAATCTCCCTTGGCAACTTTTATTCCTCTATTCAAAGCTTGATAAAGATTTTTATCTTTTTTTCTTATATAATTTATTTTTTTTTGATTTCTAATAGCTTTTTTTATTATTTCACTGGTACCATCTGAAGAATTTCCATCAATAATTATATGCTCATAGTCAGAAAAATTTTGGCTTGAAAGTGATTTTATAGTTGACTCAATATTGGTTTTATCATTTTTTACAACAGTAATAATTGAAAATTTCACTTTTTTTTCTTTTTCCAAAAAATTAAATATTTTGTAATTTTAATTATTTCTCTTATGAAATTTTTTCTAAAATACCAATTGACCCTGATGTCTCAAGAAACATTAAAATTTTATTTGTTTTTTCATCATAAATCAAATCTCTAATTCTTTCAACGATTGGAATAACTTCATGACTCTCAATTTTATAGTTATCATTTAATACAAATTTATGAATAGATAAATCGTTTTCATCCAAATCCCAACCCATAGACCCAACATAAATTACTTTTTTATCTAATAAATTTTCAAATTTCTCAGTTTTGATAATTTGAGTAATACCTATGGAGGGAGTAAAATATTTTAATGGCTCAATAAAACCAAATTCAGAGTGAGATTTATGAAGTGGAGCTCTTTTATAAAATCCCTCTGTAAGCCATTTGTCTGGAAATGAATAATGCTCTCCATAAGAAGAGACTGCCCATCCAAAATTTTTTGGATCTTTATGATCAGGTGTTAAATCTAGATTTATCTCATCACCACCTTTTGGTCCATGATCTGTGGAATATATCACATCATCAAACTCATCATAAAATAAACCTTGTGAATTTCGGTGTCCTAATGACAAAATATTGACCTTTTTAGTTTTTTTATCTATCGATAATATTTTACCTATCATATTATCAAATTTCTGTGGATTATCATTTTTTTGAACCTCATAAGATTCAAAGCCACCAACTGTCAATAAAATTTTATTATTCTTAAATTTTGATAAATTTCCCCCTGTGCCTATCATTTGACCTCCATATGGCTGACAAATATCTATTTCAAAAAACTCAATAAAATTTAATTCGTCGAAATTCAGTTCAGAAGATACAACTGCAAGCTTTACACATTCTTCATTCACTTTTTTCAAATAAGAAACATAAATTTGGCCATTATCTATCAAAATATTTTTAACAATAGTTTTTCTACCATCTTTAAATTTAGACATCACAAGTTGATTAAAATTAGATTCTATTTTTTTAAAAGTAATATTATCATTTTTAAAATCATTTATATTTACGTGCATCAATGTTCCTGATCCAGTCATTAAAACTAGCACATCTTTATAAAGGGCAAGATAACTTCTTGGTCCCATTTCAGGTAATAAAATGTTTGTGTATCTAGTAAGTTTATACTCATTATCTTTGATCATTTCTTGAGAGTCTAACGTAAAATCAAAAGTTTGGATGGAGTCTAAAATATCATAAATTTTAATATTTTTATTTTCAATTTTACTTTTTAAAATTTTATTATTATCAAAGACAAAAATTATATTTTTAACTTTTTTATTAATTTTTTTTAAAAAGTCCCTTGAACTCTGAGGCATTAAATTTTTTACTTTATGTACAAAAAAGTTATTTGTCGTAGACAAATGCGTAATTACATAAAAATTTAGAGAAACTAAAAATATAATAAATATGGATAAGTAAAGTAATTTTTTATATTTCATTAAATAATAATATTTTCAAGAATTAATATCTATGTATAGCCTAACTGTAAAATGTAAACAAACTTTTTATCCTACTTTAATACTATTGATGCTTTGTTAATTATATTTTTAAATTTAATTATTTAAATATTCTTAATTTTTTTTTACATCTAAATTTATCAATATATGAGTAAGCACTAACACGCTCTGGATTATTTTTATTTTTAAATTTTTTATAAAGGATAATCTAAAAAAGATACTCGTTAATTTTTATGACCAAATAAAATGCAAGCAAATTAGAGAGGTTTTTTATAAGTTAAAGAAACTTATCACTGGTAATTACTCTTATACTCTTGTAAAAGAAAAAATATTCAATAAGAACAAATAACAAACTAGACTAAATTATTACTGGGTCTTTATTAAAATAAATGAAAATAAGTTATAAATCTTTTTGTATTTTATTGTGTCTTTTGATCATTATTTTATTTTTTGGATATAGAGAATTTTTATACCTATATAAATCTATGTTAACGGAGTTCATAGGTTACTACAAATATCAAAAAATTATCATTTATTATGAAACTGGGAATAAAGAGTTCATGGATAAATTTCCAATGAATGTAAGATTTTTAGGTCTATTTTTGCAATATATAGTTTTTAAAATAGTTCCCTGTCTAACTTTCCCAAATATTGAAATAAAAAATAATGTTCATGAATTATATGAATGTGCAACTTTTAGTCTTTCTCTGGTGAATTATGTTTCAAAATATATAGGTCTTTTATTAATAATGATTTATGTCTATATGAAAAGAAAATCTTTTATTGAAGTTTCAGTTGCTTCAATCTTATTTCTTCTTTTAATTAATTTAGTTGAGTCTAGTACCTTAGATAGAATTGCAATATGTTATATAATAATAATTTTAATTTCTCTTAATAATATCAAATATTCAGTTCCTCTTTTATACTTTTCATTTTTAGTTAATGAGAAAGTAGTTTTAATATTTGGGACTATATTATTTTTTCAATTATTTTATTATAAAAACAGAATTAAAATTTTTGAATTTATCGCAATAAGTTGTTCTGTGATTTCATACATTGTAATGATATTTGTTCTTTATAATTATTTTAATTTTGAATTTTATGATTATCCAAGCTTCGAAAACGACGGATACTTAAAAGTATTCAAATTATTGATAGCGAATCCATTAAATCCTAGTTATTTTACAGGTGCTTATGCTCCTTTATTCATCAGCATATTACCATTTTTTATTTTTATGATTAGTAACAAAAAATTTAATTATGATTTCTCAATTTTATATTTTATTCCAATAATTTTACTACTTTTGATTGGCTATATAAGTATAGAAAATATGGGTAGATACATTATGTATATGTTTCCATTATGGTTGCCAATTTTAAGCTCACAGATAGTCTACTATCTAAAATTAAATAGACTTGATAGTAAAGAAAAATGAAAAATAATTTACGAAAAAAGATATATGGATTTGAAACTATAAAAGATTTTATCAATAAAGATAAAGAGTATTCTATATTGGATTTGGGTTGTGGAAAAATTCCCTTTTTTCTAGAGTTCAAAAAAAATTTTAAAAAATATCATGGTATTGATATCTCTATAAATGATAATATTTATGACAATATCATTTTAAAAAAAAAAAGTATCGACCAAATTGATATTGAAGAAATGAATAAATACGATTTAATTTTAGTAATTGATGTTTTGCATCATCTTAAAATTGAAGTCATAGAGAGGTTGCTAATTAAATTCTCTAAACTTAATCCAGGTAAAATAATAATTATTAAAGATCCTATAGATACAAATTTATTTTATAGAACTATTCATATTTTACATGATGTTGTAATAAATCATGAGATTATTCATTTCAAGGGTCATAAACTTGTTGAGGCTAATATGAAAAAAAATATTGATAATAAAATTATTAAAAATAACTTTTGGTATAAAAATATATTTTTCAAAATAATTATTTAAATTACAGTTCTAAAGTGTAAACAAACTTTTTGTTCTACTTCAATACGAT
>Ga0115556_1003520_pt1 | contig 10074 bp, 4 predicted proteins | sample COGITO_mtgs_1104_5_FD_87282 | JGI IMG/M metagenome (GOLD analysis project Ga0115556, IMG submission 87282) | Pelagic marine microbial communities from North Sea - COGITO_mtgs_110414 | ecosystem: Environmental > Aquatic > Marine > Epipelagic | place: Germany:Helgoland, sampling site Kabeltonne... | reverse complement strand
CCTCAACCTCAACCTCAACCTCAACCTCAACCTCAACCTCAGCCCCGCCCCGTCTCGTGCGCTCCGGGCACGTGTGCCTTCTGGCCCCGTCTGTTCCGTGGTCGTTTGGCCCGTATCAGGAGCAGCACCAGATGCTCTCCGTGGAGCTCAACGACATGGGATACCAGACGAGCTGGGTGAGCACGATGGCCACGGTTGCCGTGCCGGAGGGCAGATACACCCTGGATGAATATTTCAAGGCATTGGGCGACCGTCACGATCCCTACTTTGGGCAGTTTCAGGGAAAGCTGGATCACCTGACGTTCCTCGGCATGGGTGACGGTTACAATTTCATGAACAACCCCAATCCCGCAGCAAACACTGTCCCCTTTTCCGCCATCAATCACTTGGGGAGTCTTTACGGCTGCGACATCGTCATCACCCTCATGGACACGACAAAGTTTACAGCCAACGTTGAACTAAGCCTCCCTGTTATTACGTGGGTTCCGTACCACTACAGCGAGCTCGGGAGTGCGGACTTGTATCTCTTAAAGAAAGTTGCCGGTGTTGCGAGTCTCGCTCCGACGATGGCGACGGTAGTTGAGAAGCAGCTCTTCTCAACTGACGGTGACGGTGACGGTGACGGTGACGGTGACGGTGACGGTGACGGCGCCTCCCTTCCCGTCGTAAGCCCCATTCCTCACATCATCGCCGGGAGGGCGGTCGGGGAGATCCCTCCGGGTTTCCGCGAGAACGCAAGGTCAGCTTTCGACCTTCCCGAGGACACTTTCGTGGTTCTTCAGCAGGGAGGTAACTACGAGAAGCTGGATCGTAAGGGGTGGAGTCAGGGCATCCAGGCGTTTGCACTGTTCTACAACGATTTGCCTGAACCCAAGAACGCGCATCTGTACATCCACGCGATCGGATCAACCGCGATCGCCGAGACCGAGAGAGGCACCACGGCGCCTGCCAACCTGATGGAGAATGGGGTGCCTTTGGTAAAATTTCTTCGACTTGCAAAGATTCCGTCGTCTGCATACACCGTCGACCAAAATATTCACACTGCAGAGACGGTCGTACAACTCAAGAGCATGGCAAACGTTTGTCTGCACGCTTCCAAGACCGAGGGATTCGGACTCAATGCACTCGAGTGCCAGGCCTTGGGTACTCCCGTCATCACCACAAACTTCTCGGCGATGGGTGACTACACTAAGCTTGGAAAGAAGGTCGAGCCGCATCAGATGGAATGGATGGTCAGCGGGTACGTGGCGACTCCGGATGTCAGAGGAATCGCCGACGCTCTGAGGGAAATTCATGCGGGCGAGATCGACGTGGGACCGGAGAAAGTGCAAGAGGCGAGAAAGTGGGTGAGAGAAGGGTTCTCGGGCAAGCACGTTGGTAACAAATTCGCAGAAATTATCGAAGAGACGCGGAAAAGGTTCGCAAAAAGGGACCTCCCGCAGTCGCGAGGTAAGCTGGTCACCATAGTGCGGAATGATCCGCCGCCGGTCGTCAACTGGGATACTCCGTGGACGCTGGCCGTTCACCCGGACGTCAAGATCGACGAGAAGATGTTGGATAGCATGCTGAAGATGCTCTCGAGCAGCCCTGATTCTTGGAAGATCATGGCTTTGATACTTCCCACCCGTGACTACAAGGGTGGTGCGCTTCCGTTGACACGTGAGGGCGTCGGAGACGTCAACCCGCTTCTACCAGTCATCGTGAACACGCACATCTTTGCCAATGCTCAGAGCATCGAGGAGACGTACCGCCACGGAATCCATGCAACAGTCTTGTCCGGCCTTAAAGGGGACTCTATCACCATGGGAATTGACGGCGTTGCGACTTTGGTCAAGGCGAGCATAGAGGGAGGAGAGGATTCCTTCGGGGATTACGGGACAGGCGAGCTTTGAGAGTGGGAGCGAGCGAGCTAGATGAATTGAAGCTGTAATTTTTGTCTGGAGGCCTTTTTTAGTTTCGTCAAAATATTTACACTTTTACAAACAACACAACATTTATCACACTCTCAAGGGCTCAAATCCTAGCTCTGATGCAGGAACACCGAACTCGTTCATCTTCATCTCAACCGCATCAACTAAGTGCTTATAACTATCTGTAATGCGCTGGAGCTCTGCGGACAACTCCCTCGCTTGTTGATTCTTCATCTCAAGGATGTCTGTGACCCTGCCCTTCATCTGTCCCATGGCCCCAGGCTCCAGGTTGGCCCGCGCTAAAACTTCATTCAAGGCTGCATTCTGCTGTGCGTTCATATTGTTCATGCCCTCGAGCTTCTTCTCCAGAAGAATATTCCTGAACCCGGACTTTTGCTGCGCCTCGTAGATGGTCTGCTGAAACTTGGTCTCCAACTCATTTCTCTCAGCGTCAACAGCCTCAAACTGCTGCTGCAGAACCTCCTGCTGCCATTTCAAGTTTCGGAACTTTTCCTCTACTACCAGCAGCCGCGCCTTGGTATTCCGGAGCAATTCCTTATCTTTCTTGTACTTGTGCAGCGTCACGGTCAGGTTTTCAACGTCCTTCTGTGCTTTTTTCAGTGGTTCAGACATTCTGCGGTTCTCGTGGTAAATCTCGTTCATGTGCTGCTCATCTTGCTGCTCCTTCTTCTTCATCTCGGCGACTTCATCCTTAAGACTCTTAATAAGATCTAGGTTGTTGTGAGTGATGTCATTGTAATAATTTTTTATCTCGCTGAATTCCTGCTCGTGGGCTTTCATGAGCTGTTTGATGTGTGAGTTCTTCCGCTCCTCTATGGCTAATGTCTCGTCTTTCCTGCGTTTCTCTAGCTTCTCGCGGATCATCTTTGTCTTCCTATCAAAGTTTTTGTGCATCTCACTGCTCTTACGCTCAAACTCTTGTCGCAAAAGGGTAATATTCCTGTCCTGCTGCCGCTTTAACGATTTCAGATAGTCGTCATGGGACAGTTCCATCTCCTTCAGATCTACCTTGAGCCCCCTCTTGTCGGTCTTGAGCTCACTCTCGACCTTCCTATTGCTGTTCTGAGCCAGCATCAGTTCCGTCTCAGCGTCAGTCTTGGCCGTGGTGATCTCATTCTGTTGCTCGTACAGCAAGTGCTTGACCCGCTGCTTGTAAATTTTGATTTCCACCTGGTGCTTCTCCTCTAGATCCTGCAGCTCCCGCTCTTTGTTCCTTAGTTCGGCCTTCTTGTCCTCAAGTTTTTTCTTCTCCACGATCCAAAAGTAGTTCAACATCTCTCGCTGTTGTTGGAACTCGTTAAAGGCTGCATCTTCCTTCTTGGTAAGGGCTGCATACTTTGCTGCCTTTTTGATCTGTTCCTTTCTCAGCTGTTCATCCTTGTCTTGCTCAACATCTCCCGCCTCCTTTCCTTTCCCTTTCCCCTTCTTTGCCTTCTTTGGCATGCTTGTACACTGCTTCTTGTAAAATTGTCTGACTTGTGTGCGTGGGGAGCTGGAGGAGTTTTCAAGTTAACCCTGGACCGTTGTTATTAGAAGTCAAATTTCCAAAGAAAAAACGATTAAAAGCCCGATTTGGTTCAGATATGTCAATGTAGACTGCAATGCGAGGTCTTTGGAGACTTTAGAGGCTTCTGAGCCTTTTGGTTTTGGAGGGTGTGTTTTTCGGTTGTCGTGTCCAAAATGCTAACTTAACTCCAAACTCACAAGTGACATGATTTTCCAATGAAAAGCGTTTCTTAGTCCCCCCACGCAACGTATAATGTCGCGTCAACCCGAATCTACTCCCCACCCGCTCCCCTCTGATGTGATGTTCCTGGATGTGAACAGCCTCCGGAAGCTCCGCCCAACTAACAAGCACAAACGATTCGATCACTCCTTCAGCGAGTCTGCCCTTGTGAAACAAGCGCCCCTCATCGACGATCTGCGTTCGCTCGCCGACCCTTATAATTCAAAAAGTCCTTCCCGTTCATCCTCCTCTTCTCTCCACCCTCATACCAGGGTAAAGAAGAAGGTCAAGAAACTGAAGACAACACTTCACGACACGAAGAAAGTAGCCCTAGGAGAGGTCCGCAAGGTACAGCGCTTGGAGCTCGAACTCGAAAAAGCGGAAATACTTCATAATAAGATCAACCAAGAGCTCTTGAGCAATGCCAAAAGAGTGTCCCCTTCTCCTTTCAAGAATGACGATGATAATGACAGTGTCAACAGTCTTTTCAACACCAAACTGCGGAAACACAAGGGCGACTTGCGGGGTATCGCCAGTGCCATTCGCTTAAATTTCCGGCATGTCAACGAGATGTTCGAGCTGATGCACAAATTTAACATGAGCGACAGCGTGAGCAGTTCTCTTTCAGGGGTAAAATTGAGCGACATTGATGATGTGGCCAGTAATGTAATCGACGATGTAATAAGGCTGGGTAGAAAACTCACGGTAAATCTGGCCAGGAAAATATTAATGAATTTGGGGAATCACTTTAAGTTGCACGAGGTAGATATGCTCATTTCTGTCTGTGCAAGGCGTCGGCAAAGGAGGCTGTTACGGCAAGCAAGAACTGAGACAAATTTGGGCTGTGGAGCCGGCAGTCCAAGCACTACTCAAGATGATAGCAACGGCGAAGGCGAGGGGCCCGACGACGACGACGACGACGACGACAACGGCCATCTGGTCATTTCCGGCACTGATTTGATTGACGGGATCCTGTCATTGCGCCTTATCCACTTCTTGGCCCAAGTCGAGGGGGGCGAGATCAGCAAACCACATCGTCTTGGCAGTGGCACCGATGAGGAAAGAAGGAACGATGCAAAAGCGACGGTTACACAGTATAACATGACCCCCCCAAGACGCGCAAGTTCAAAATCCCCTTTTTTCTCCCCTCCACACCCACCTGACACAACTACTAGCAACAATCAGATCGAAAAACTCAGGTCCGACTTACTGTCAAGCAGCAAAAGTCTCCACGGCTTTGACCGAGCAGTGAAGCGAGAGGTAGCTCTAGTCTCACAATCGTACGTAGTTAGTCAGAATACAAAGACAAAGACTATGAGCCAGCTGTGGTGCTTTGAAAAGCTCGAGACAGCGGGCAAAAAGATGATCACCAACTACTTGAGACTTGCGTTCACGACCATGAAGCGATATATCAAGTACAAGACCAACCAGCAACATGCGATTTCTTTCGTGAAATCTTACAGCAGCCGGATAGTCGGGAAGATCTTTGTCCGCCTCCTCCACGAGAAATACGCGGCCTTCTTTCGCGAGTGGCGGGAGAAGGCCTCGTATGAGAAAAACTGCGAGGAGACAGCCGCCGTTTTGGAACTTCAGGCCGCCGTGAGGATGAAAAAGGGCATTAAAATAACGCAGGTTCGCCGGGAAAATTTTAATGCCACCCAAATCCAGCGAATCCATCGGGGAAACGGCGGGCGGATAATGGCTGTAGCCCGGAAAACTTACCTCCGATTTAAATGGGCGGCGTCCGTCGTCGAGAACGCCTGGATCAACCTTTCGATCATCAGGAACGCCAAGAGAATCGTGCGAGAGAGAAAGGAAGATATCGCATCGCGCAAAATTCAGACCTGCATCCGCATTTTCATGGCCGCGAGACGCGTGCAGCTTCTCAAGGATTTCAAGTTCAAGGCTGACTGCTGCATTCAAATCCAGAGTCTGTACCGTGGTTACTACAACCGGTGCATGATCTACGACGAGAACGACATGTTTGAGAAGTACCGAGCTGCCAGGCGCATCCAGACGGTCGCTCGGATGTTCCTGGCCTTTATGCACGTAGAGGATGTTCGCGAGCGGGACGCTGCCGCTCGAAGCATACAGAAAATGTTTTCTGACTTCAAGTCGGTGCTGGCCAAGAGAATTTTCACACAGAATTTCAGCGCCACGAAAATGCAGTCGCTTTGCAGGGCCTTCCTGGCGAAGAAGGCAATCGCACGGAAGCGAAGGTGGGTCGCGGCTCAATTTAGCAGAGAAGCGCGGAGCACAATGATGATCCAAGCGGCCTTCCGAAGTAGGCAGGCTCAGAAGAGGATATTATTGCGGAAGGAGTCGAAAAGGATTAAAGAGAAGGATTCCGCAATGCTTCTGCAGCGCATGGCGCGAGGGAGAAAGACGAGAGTTCAGTACGCAACGATGAGGGAAGAAAAGAGAATGTCACATGTCCTGGAGGAGAGCAAGCGACGCGCGAGCATTGCCATCCAGGGAAAGTTCAGGCAAAGGAAGGCTTCCCAGAAAGTGAAGTACCTGAAGAAGGCCAAAGATGACCATGTGATGGGATCCGAGGCGCTCAAGGTTCAACGCAGCTTCAGGGGAATGCAGGCCCGTCGCCGGACATCGCAACTGCGGAAAAAGCGCGCCGAGTGGATGAGGGAAAAATCCCTCGGTAGGTACTTCATTTTGCAGCGGGAGTACATGCTTCAACAGGAGAAGCTCCACGGAGATCAAATCCGCATGATTCAAGGTGCTGCGAGGGTGTGGCTGTCCGTATTGAAAGTCAAGAGTCTCCGGGGAGCCAACGCCGCCGAGTTGGAGAGGGCACAGATGAACCACGCTGCCCTCGTCATTCAGAACAAGAACAGGCAGCGGGCCGCCAAACTTGAGGTTCTGAAAAAGAAGCAGAAAATGTCAGAGCTCGAGGCCGCACTCAATCACCAGAAACAGCTCGACAAAATGGAAGAGGAGAGAGAGCAGCGGAAGGCGGCGACAAAACTTCAGGGCAGGGCTCGAGGCCGCCGGGACAGAGCTCGCGTAGGCAGGATAAAAATCGAGCGGCAGGAGAACGACGGTGCCTGCAAGGTGCAGAGCATCTTCAGGGGTAAGCTTGCCAAGAAGAAAGTCGCAACGAAACGGGAGGAAAAGAGGATCGAAAACGCAATCAAACAGAAGGCCCTCGATGAGCAGAACTTTGCCGCCACCCGGTTGCAGGCAGTGCACCGTGGGAACAGCAACCGCAAATCGATGGCCGGAAAGATCGAGGACCTGAGGAAAAAGAAGGAGCAGCACGAGGCCATGGTCGTCTTCAGGTGCGCAGTGCGACTGCAGTGCGGCTGGAGGAAGAACAGGGCAAAAAAATACTTCAAGAAGAAGAAGAAGATGCATCAGGAGGAGCTCAAACAGAGGAAGGAGGACGAGGAGCTTGAGAGGAATTTAGACGCCCTCCACAGAGAGCAGGAGATGCTTTTGTACGTCTTGAGGGTCCAGAATTGCTACAGGAACAAAAAGGCGCGGGAAAAGTTCAGCATGGCCCAGATCGCCAGGATGCAGATGAGCAAGGTCAGGAACGAAGAGCTCAGGGAAGTGAGCTGTATACGAATCCAGGCCTACTTCAGAGGCCAAAAGGGTCGCCGCTGGATGGTAAACAACTGGGAGACTCTGAAGAGAGAGTTGGAGTACAGGAGCTACTGCGTCGAATGCATGAATAACTTTGCAACAAGGAGGTGCACGACCTGCTTGGATAGATACTGTGATCAATGCTGGGGATACATTCACGCCAAGGGAAGGAAGAGGCAGCACGCTTGGGACGTCATTGAATACAAGCCGCCGCCTGTTGTAGAAGAAACCCAGGAGTGGGGGGCGGAGGCAGGCGATGGTGGGCATGGTGGGCATGGTGGGCATGGTGGGCATGGGAACGTCAACGGCGAGTGGGCAGAACACTGGGACGACAGCGCGAATGCTAGCTACTATTACAACAGTGTCACGGGGGAAGCCAGCTGGGTGAGACCCTGGTGATTATTGTGAGCTTCGTGAGTGACGTTAGACAAACGAAAGAAGAAAGAAAAGTAGAAATGCGTTAAAAAAAAGGAAGAACTTTTTGATTGAAGGAAAGGAATAAACCCGAGTGAAAAAAACAGAATTTACTGCAGCAAATAAATACGGCAAAATATTGTCAACAACTACCTTTCATAACCTTCTTACCAATCACTGTCGCCCTTTCCGGGAGGTACCCCTTGATGACAACGGGCTTTTCTCTCTTGAAAAATTTGCAACTCTCAATTAGGCCCTCGGGGGGTGTCAGGACGATCCGCTTTTCTTCCGTGTTGACCGTCGGGGCTATCGACGGGACAAACGGGACCAGGGTGAATTGAAGGGGAGGTTTACCATTGCCGACCCGGCCCTGTTCTTTCTCTTCATCTTTCTCTTCATCTTTCTCTTCATCTTTTCTACCCAACTCGATCTCAAGGTAGTCGTGACCAATTTTTGTTTCCCTGAGAATTACCCCGCTCACCACACCAATCACATCAGAACTCACTAACACAGCACAACCAACTAATTTCCTCACTAAAAACTCATCGCCGACTGTTTCCTCACCAGCAGCAGTGCTCAACATTTCTTCACTGTCGCCATCGCCATCTCCGCCTTCTTCTTCATCACCGCCAACGTCGAATTCATCCTCTCCAAATTCGCTTGGATCGACGCCAATATCATCCCAGAAAAACACGTCAGATCCCTTCATCCTCTCTGCCTCTTCCCTCCTCTCAATTCCCTCAAACCGTACAAGATGATCCCCCCCGCCAACCTCCTTCCCCTCCGCCACCCTGTGAAACCTAGGGAACTTCCTCCCCATTCTCCTTATTCCCACCAGCGCCCCGGGAGCCAAACGGTCCCCGGAGTCGCTCTCGGCATTCTTCACCCGCACGAATCCGCGGACGCCGTGGGACGACGATATCCTACCCAAGGGGACAAACCCGAACGTCGTGGGGTCCGAGGGCGTTATGCCAACGACCGGGGGGAAGGTCATCTTCGGGGCCAGGGGGGCACCACCAACGTCACCGTCACCGTCACCGTCACAGTCACCGTCACCGCTGACAATCCCCAACTTTCCTTCCTCCACATCGCGACCATCATTCCCGCCGTTCAACAGATCCCACGGTCCCCTCGCCCCCCCCGGCGGGGCCTTCGAGAACCTTGCATATTTATTCCTCTTGACCCTGCGTTTCTCCCTCCCCCCCCCATCCCCATCGCCCGACAAGGTCCAATCGTCTCCTGAAATTGACTCTCCCACATCGCCTGACCTCTCCCGCAGCGACGATACACAACCACGACGAGATTGTTGTACCTCCAACCCCAAATGCGCCGAAAATACCCGATAGGGGACTAATGGTGTGCAGTCAAACCCCAAACTTGATGAAACCAAGAGGAAGAACAGAGAAACCCACGCCACTTCAAGACAATGCATTCTCACGACATATATCTATTAACGAGAAAAGCCTTTAAGGCAATATTTGTATGGGTAAGTGGGATTTGAACCTATATCGGACTATAATCACGTGATAATGCGATTCTGCAGAGAGAAAAAGAGAAAGTTGGGCAAAATAAATAATCCTCGCTGAAAAAAAGGTGAAATAATTAATCAAGTAACTACAGTATCCCCTACATCATCAATTTCAGTGTACGTAGAATTTTTGTGTATTTTCCATGACAACGTGGAAGTTTTCTTTCCCGAGAGAAGCGATCCCGATTGTCCATCTGATCTTACCAATTCTCTATCTTTTTCCACCCCCACCAAAAACCTATAACGATGTGTATTCGCAACTCTAACCCTCTCTTTTCCTCTCTCTACACGCCACGCCAAGACAAGAATCCTTCGACCAACTTAAACTCCTCAAGGCTGTTGATCCTTAATGTCATCATCACTCTTCTCCGCAACTCTCCCCTCCCCTCCTCCCCACATCCCACATATCACCCCCCAACCTCTCGACTACGGCTTACTATCATTCCAATTCATCATCGCCTCGTTCGGCCTCACCGTCATCTCCATATTGTCCGCGCCCATCTTGCACCGGGGCAGGATCAGGGGCCTGAAGGAGGGAAAGGCCGCGCTATTTCCTTACCAAAACGGAGTAATCGGACGTCGCACTAGGAAATCGACTAGAGTGCGCAAGCGTCAGGTTGAGCAGGAGAAGAGAGAAGCAGCGGAATTCCGCAATAAAGTCATGAAAGGATAGAAAAAGAAAGACAAAACCTGCAAATTTAAAAATTCTGTAACGTTTTAGTGATAAAAAAGAAGAAGAAAAAACTTACCTCCACGACAGAATTCTTCCCTTCCATTGTAAATCAATCTCAAAACCATTAAATATAAACAATATATACATAACCTTTCCTTTCCTTTCCTTTCCTTTCCTTTCCTTTCTTTTCCTTTCCCTT
>Ga0115556_1003517_pt1 | contig 10079 bp, 6 predicted proteins | sample COGITO_mtgs_1104_5_FD_87282 | JGI IMG/M metagenome (GOLD analysis project Ga0115556, IMG submission 87282) | Pelagic marine microbial communities from North Sea - COGITO_mtgs_110414 | ecosystem: Environmental > Aquatic > Marine > Epipelagic | place: Germany:Helgoland, sampling site Kabeltonne... | reverse complement strand
CGCCCGCATTTCTGCAGCTTGGTGGGCAGGGTCTCCTCACCGCGACCGCAGTACCAACAGCAATGGGACTGGGTTCCAGATGCGAGAGAGATACTGGAGATGTTTGGGGTGGCATCATTGCTCATTGTAGGGAGAGGGAGTTTCTGACAGAAAAGACAGATGTCACAATTATTGCTTAGATTTGAAGAGATATTGAGGATTAAATGGCGTGATTGCGAGCGGTAAGAAGGATAATCCCGTAGGGAAAAAATTACACTTTTTCTGTTCTTTACCAATAAATAACTTAATCGCACCACCAAAAACGTCGGAACAAAAACAATATTCAATTTTCAGCCCAAAACTAATTTTCTCCCGCATTAAACCACACATAGACGCTCTCACAATTCTGCATCAGCTACTTCTTTACCAATTTGACTTCCCAACTATCCCTGAACCACCTCCACCACAGCAAAGCAAAGATGCCGAAGACAGGGTACAAATTCACAAAGCAGCAGCCGAACAAATCGAAGACGAACCAGATCAAGCGGTCAAATGCCTCCTCCGTTCCCGGGCGCGTGGCCCCGAAGGGCAAATCCGGCGACATGAACATGCGTAGTCAAGACACCATCAACAGGCTGAAGATGTACCAGAACGGAAAGGCCATCCGAAACAAGGAGGGTAAAATTGTGGGAGGGCAGTTTATGATGAACGATCGTTCGGGCGACGTGAAAATAACGGCGCAGACTGGGCGGGTGCAGGCCGACCGGCGCTGGTTCGGGAACACGCGCGTGATTGGGGGCGAGGAGCTTGACAAATTTCGGGAGGAGATGACAGAAAAGGTGGCGGACCCTTACAGCGTGGTGCTTTCCCGCAAGAAGGTGCCCATGGGCCTCCTGCAGGACGCCAAAGTGACTTCCGACAAGGCCGCGAAGGCCGGCCTGCTGGCGAACGAGTCGTTCGAGGACAGTTTCAGCAAGAAGGGCCGCAAGAACAAGCGGGTCAAGCTGGACCAGTTGCTGGGCGGCAAGAAGAACCAGTTCAAGACGGCTGGGTTCAAAAACGACAGCGACAACATCGAGGACGGCGCCCAGGTGGTGGACAAGCCGTCCGACGGGTACGAGGCGCTGCTGAAGACCGCCTTGGAGTCCTCAGACCACTACCAAGAGGTCAACAAGGCGGCTGGCATGGTGCAGGCGGGGCGTGACAGCGACCTGGTCAGGACGAGCGGGGAAGGAATCGACTGGCGGCCGATCGCCAAGACCGATCTCTTCTTGAAGGGCCAGTCGAGACGGATATGGGGAGAGCTATTCAAGGTCCTGGACTGCTCAGATGTGGTCTTGCACGTCATCGACGCTCGCAATGTGCCTGGCACGCGCTGCACGATGATCGAGAAGCACATCAAGACGAACGCCCCCCACAAGCACCTGATATTCGTACTGAACAAGATCGACCTGGTGCCCCAGTGGGTCGCCAAGCGCTGGATCGGCGAGCTCTCCAAGGTGAGGCCCACCATCGCATTCCACGCTTCCATGACTCACGCCTTTGGCAAGGGAGCTCTGATTTCCTTGCTCAGGCAGTTTGGGAAGCTGCACCAGGACAAGAAACAGATCAGCGTCGGCATCGTCGGGTATCCCAACGTGGGTAAGTCGAGCGTCATCAACACCTTGATATCCAAGAAGTCCTGCAAGGTGGCTCCAGTGCCCGGGGAGACCAAGATCTGGCAGTACATCAGCCTGATGAAGCGAATCTTCCTTATCGACTCTCCCGGAGTGGTGGTGGACGCCGCCAATGACACCGAGACGGATTCTGTCCTGAAGGGGGTGGTCAGGGCCGAGAGGCTCCCCGACCCGACCGATTTCATTCCCGCCCTCATGGAAAAGGTCAAGAGGAACCACATTGCGGCTTGTTACGGCATTCAAAGAGAGGGCGAGGGCAGCTGGAAGGACGGCGACAGCGACAAGCTCCTCGAGCTCATTGCGATCAAGAACGGTCGCTTGTTGAAGGGGGGAGAGCCGGATTTATTCGGCAGCGCGGTCACCATGATCAATGATTACCAGAGGGGAAAGCTTCCATTTTTTGCTGCGCCCCCCGATTTGAAAGAGAGTGAAACGGTCGGAGCGGAGGAGACGTCTATTATAAAGGGGATTGAGATAAAGCAGCAAGATTTAAGCATGATTGGGGGCGACCAGGGTGACGGTATCGATTTTGAGGAAGAGGGGGGGAAAGAGGGGGGGGAAGAGGAAGAGGAAGAGGAAGAGGCTGGGGACAAGCGAAAGCGAAAACGAAATGACAGTAAAAACAGCGACAACGACCAAAATTCCGACGACGACTCCGACGACTCCGACGACTCCGACGACGACAACGATCCACCAATCGTCTTGGCTAATAATGACGACGACGAGAACTGGCAAAACCTGTGAATGAAAGTACCTTACTTGTGTAAATTGCGTGCATTGTTTAAGCGTGAACATTCATTCCCATTTGGTCGACATTTGTTTGACATTGTTTGACATTTGTTTGACATTGTTCCAGCGTACATTGCCTATTGTAAACACAATAATTTAACATCCCTAATTTTAAAACCTCATGTTGAACCCTCCCGAAGAGCGGCGATAGCTGTGGCTAATATCCTCTTCTTCCTCCTCCCTGTTCCCCTCTTCTTCCTCCTCTGTCAAAGGGGTTTTCCTTCCCTCCTTCTTGGGCGTGAATCCTGGCGGCCAGCTCTGTGGAGGAGGGACGATCTCAGGCTCCCCCTCTTCCTCTTCGGTCGCTGGCTCCTCTTCATCGCTATCATTGTCGCCTACCAGCATGTCCAGAAGACCCTTCCCGGCTGCGCTGACGCTTTCGACTGTCTTCGCTGCCTTCTTATTGCGGCGCTTCCGAGCTGCCTTGCTAAGTACTGGTTCATAAGACTCCATGTTGGTTGCACCAATGGGGATATTGCTGTATTGACGGCCGTTCTGTTTGGGTGACGGGGGAGCCTCCTGGACAGCAGCAACCTCTTCGACATTGACATTTTCGTTGTTGTTTGTGTCGTTCGCCTCCCTCTCTTTCTCCCTCTCCCTCTCCCTCTCCCTCTCTTTCTCCTTTTCTTTCTGCCTCTCCCGCTCTTCCCTTTGTACCAAATACGCCTCTCGCTCCTTAGAAACAGCAGCATTCACTTCCTCGATGATCGCCTTTACCAGTTTTGCGCACGCTGCAACAGCATCTGCCCCTCCTTTGATCCTCACAACTCCACCTGCATTCCTTCCACCACCTTCACCACCTTCGCCACCCTCACCACCCTCAATGCCCCTGACGATATCAATTTTCGCCTTGGTTTCGCTCTCTAGCTCCTTGATTTTTACTCCCCCCTTCCCGACCAGCGCCCCGAAGATGCTTCTCCCATTTTCTTTCACAACGATCTCCTCGCTCGCGTTGTCGGCTTCGTACTGGGCGATCCAGTCCATTACGGCCTTCTCTCCTCCAGCCAACACCTCCTCGCTGCCACTCTTGATGCAGACTCCGTCATCAACCATACTAAATTCCGCATTAGTGGCTTCTTTGAGCGCTTTAATATTGCTCCCCCCTTTGCCAACGAACTTGCCCCTACCTCCATCCGGCAGAGGGACCACTCGGCTAAAGATTAAGTTATCTGTGACCATCTTCTCAAAAAATGCCACCACCTCTACAACTCCACTCTTTGACTCCTCGCTGTCGTCCAAGGGGGAAATTGTGACACTCTTGGTCTTATTGTCCACATCCATTTTCACCAGGGGATGGTTTTTCCTCAGGTCGGCAACCATTTTGCCCTTGTTGCCGAGGACTTTTGCAAGGACGTTGTCTTCCAATTCGACCACCGTCAACCTGGAGGCAATCTCTGCGATTTTTTCCTTGATCTTCTTCACAGCAGAAGCAATTTTTGGCTGCGCGTTGTCTTCCGCACTGCTTGCCCTCAAGCAAATGTTGCACAGGCTGTAATCGATTTCGAAGAGCAATTGTCCTTCGCTGGCGATGTCGTACAGTGTCAAGTAATCGAGGGGGGCGTTATTGCCTGTGATCAGGTGCTTATCCACGCCCAGCTTCCCGAATTGTTTCTCCAGTGTAAAGTCGAACAGATTATACACCTGGTTCTTAGCTTCCAAGACAGCAGATCGTTCTTTACCGACGATTTTTACTGCGCTGTTCTCCGCATCGATGCTAATTTTCACGCCTTTTTTCATCATACTCTTGAAATGAGGAGAGTCAACGCTTCCGAGCTGCGACGCATCCGCGACCTTGATGGCCTGGGTTATAGTACTTGACATCGCTTCACTCACAATTCGAGCCGCCTCTTCGACATCACACTCGTAACCATACAGTTTCAACTGGCCGCCTGTGGCCTCACCCCCAACAACGGCGACAGTGGGTTTGAAGAAGGGAGTCACGTTCACATGGAGTATCTTTTTGAAGAGCTCAGTCCCTCTCTTCAGTTGTTTTGCGACCTTTTCGTTGACATCGATCAATTCTTGCGTCTTGTTTGTATTTACAAGCCTGAGGATGGCCGCTTTCGCAGCTTCGACATTCTCCTCATCCCCCCTTAAGCGGAGCTTATTGAATTTGTCCAAAAGGCTGATCTTGATTGAGTGATCCGCTTCGAACTTCTTTACCGTTGCCCCCTTGGGACCAATGATTATGCCCTTGTTTTTCTCATCGATTTTCAATTCGACAACCACTTTCCCCTCCCCCCCCTTGAAGAGCACATCGACCTCTTTGTTGAGTAGCTGAACACTGTCCTTTGGCCCCTTCATTCGCAGCAAGTTCCTTTCTCGATGGATGTCCAAGGAAACTTTCTCAAACTTGTCCCCCAGCTTCTTAATGATGGAGTTTTCCTTCCCCCCCGCTAGGAGCATCTTAATCTCCTCGTCATCAGCCTCATACTCAGCAATAAAATTATCCTCCAGCCAGGCGGTGATTTTCCCCTTCGCATCGTCTATATGCGTCTGTGATCCTCGAATCTTGACAGAACCAGTCTCCTTGTCCACATCAAACTTCACCTTGAGTTCATCAGTAAGCTGGGAGCGGATATCTTTCCCTGATACGCCAAGGAAAGTGCCAAGGAGGTTCGTGCCAACGTCAATCGAGCCGACCAAATTGTTTTTCAGGATATCCTTGATCATAGCCTCTGCTTTGAGGCGAGGGGGAGTCGAGTCAGTCTCAGCGTCGGTGTCAGTTTTGGCGTCAGCGTCGGTCTCAACGTTTATTCCAACGAAGTCGTAAATTTTGATGAACTGAACCGCCTCATCTTTGTCGCTGATGTCAATGAATGCACCGGTATCCTTTCTAATTTTCTTGATTCCTTCACCTCCTCTGCCAATGACGGCCGATAGAGCGCCGCTGTCGGCAAGTTGAATCGTAATTACATTGTTGCTCTCAAAGTTGTCCATGAGCTCCTTAATCTGAATCTTCGCGTCCTCTACATGCTGTTGAGTTCCCTTGAGCACAATATCCGAACGTCCGTTGTTCGTAAAAACCTTCTTGCCTCCGTTCGGACTCTTGTTCTCATCGTTACTACTGACCACGTTGTTGCGACTCATCGTCGCGTTTACGTTGAACTTTTGCCGAATCGAATTCAAGAATTTCCCCTTATTCATTAAAAACATCTCGCGGAACCTTTTCTCCACCCCCAATACCTTGTCCTCGATCTCCTTATTCACTTCCAAAATGTCTCTGATAGCCTGGGTAGCAAGGTCTACCTCCTTCTGAATGATACCAGTCAGCTCAACATTGTCCGTCCCGGAACGGTTCAAGACATTAAAATCAACGCCGGGATGTTTTTCCTCCAGACTCTTGATTGTAACCCCCCCCTTCCCTAGCACTGCGCTGAGTTCCTTGCTCGATGCACTCAGCACATTCTTAGCTATACCACGAGAGTTTAGTCCATCAAAAAACTTCCTTACGTTGGCAACTTTCTCGGCGTGACCGTACATCTTGATGTCGGTAGTCCCCATCTCTCCCTCCCCGGCTTTCTTAGGAAGTGTTATACTGATGCCCTCTTTCTGCTCAATTTTTTTGAGTCTGGCCAAGCCATTTCTTGCAAGGTAATCAATAATAGATCGGTCAGCGATTGTGTAGGTTTCTTCAACAGCATCGGTAATTTCGGTGATGGCTTTGACAGCTTTTTTCACGGCCGCCTCATGTCCCGTGACGGTAACTTCCAACGTTTGCCGGTTTACCTCGATCTTGACCGCATAATCTTCCTCCATCTTCTTTATATTCTTACCCCCCGTGCCGATGAGACGAGAGAGTTGCTTTTTTGTGTGCGCGGAACCGAGAGTGGTGGTGGTGATCTCGGTGACCTGCAATCATATTTATTGGGGGTGGGAGTCATTGTTATGCGTTAGGGGCGAGAAAAGGTAGTATAAAAGGTACACAGAAGAGCTCAGTGTAGGAACGACAAAGTAAAAACAATCGAAAAAAACTCACCTCACAACCCAAATCCTCGGCTAACTTCAGCTTCTTTACAGCAGCTTGCAGTTCGGAAATAACTTGGCGGCGGGACGTCTCCTCATCGCGGAGGGTATTTATCCGGTCACGATGGCTGTTGAGAGTCTCTCGAGACTATAATACGAAACACGGCATAAATTCAGATGGGTGAGTACGTTATTTCCCCCCTAAGCTCTCTGAGATGCTTCCAACTTCCCTTCCTGTCTTACCTTAACGAAATTATCAAATTCTCGCTTGCTGTTCTTGAGCTTCTCGATCTTCTTCAGTAATGCTTTCTCCTCCTGTAGTCCCATGCTCCGTTGACTTTGATCCTTCTCCAACTGCGCGATCTTCTCATCAACACTTTTCTCAAAGTTTTCATCCTTCACTTTAAAACCAATGTCAGGACGGGGAGGGAGCGAGGCGCTCACTTGCTGAATTTTAGTATCAAGCAGGGCAATTTCCTTGCGAGCATTGTCTCGTTCCTCCAAGTTTGTCTGGAGACGAGAGTTGAACTTGGCCAGCATTGATTCACTTGTACTTTGCAAGACGACTGAGACTCCTCTTCTTTTTCAGCTTTTTCGTGTATTAATAAAGAATTTGACGATAACCCTTAGCACAGTGATGACGAACGATGGCGCTCTTCCGAGAATTAAAAGGTTATATGAATCTGAAAGCTTTTAAATCGAAAGTGTTCCGGCACCGCAATTTTTTGATCCAAGAAAAATGGAAGTCCGTTTCCTGTAAAAATCTAGTGAACTGCCTCAACATTCTCAGTAGAAATTAAACCGTTTTCATTGAAAATACTGACACCACCAAACACATTAATGTAATCGAGCGCTCACCGCTTCAAATGTCTTCGTCATTCTTCCTTTTTGTCATAATTTCTCTGTCTGCTCCCCTCCACTTGCTCTCAGAAGTACGGAAGTATGATGACGTACTGATCCCCTATTATCCCTCAATAAGCTACAGTGAGGCGGCAATTTATGGTCCGGGCGGTTCAATAGATCTGTCCGACCTTGGCTTTACCAGCAATTTTGCAAAAAAATGTTTTTCCGACCCTAACCTCCCTCATTGCTCCTCCCCCCCTACAAACTCCTTGATTTTGACCCTTCTTCTCTTCCCGGAACCTGATAGCTGCGCAACACGTCCCTTAGGATGTTCATGGTTGCCGCTCGGGGTGGGAAAACGGGGCAAGGCCACCGATCCTCGGGTCAAGACAGCCAACGATGATGTATATTATTACTGCTGCACAGAGGAGGCTGTGATGGAGGGTGTTTGCGATGACACGCAGCGGTGGACTGCAATAATAGGCGACGATTTTACTGCCAATGGCGGAGTGATGATGGAGTTAGAGGTGCCGATATCTGACCTGAAGGCTGTGCATCTAGATCATGAGGACCAAAAGCAGACAATTGACAAAACAGGTTACTACTTATTCGCCCTGTTGAACTGCAATGAGCAGCAGCTCACCATCTCTGCTAATGGAGAGGTAGAATGGAAATCACACAACGGGTATCTGCCTGCCAACTTAAGGGGCTTCCTGGGGTTGTTCGTCGCTGTTGTTTTCTGCTTTCTGAGCTACTTATTCCTTTATTTAAGGGCCATGAGGGAAAATCGCTACTATCTGATTAAGTTGCAGTACTGCATTGCAACGGTGATTATTCTAGGATTAGGCGAAGGCGCGTTCAAATCAATTGATCTTAGTTGGTGGAATGTCAATGGGAGAAGAAGCATGATGCTCCAGGTTGTTGGGGTCATTTTTAGCGTAGGGAAGAGGTCCCTGTGCAGGTGCCTCATTTTGATGGTTAGTATGGGTTGGGGAATCGCTAGACATGCCCTGCCACCTAATAGTCTCATGAAGATCGGGATTCTGGGGATTGTTTACGCAGGATCTAGCGGAGTTTATGATGTAATGATCAATCTGAGCCAGGAAAAGGACTTGGGTGACAGCCAGTGGGTCGACACAGCGAATTGGTTCAGTTTTGTTTCCACTTGCCTTGATGTCTTATTCTATATTTGGATTTTTGACGCCTTGAAGCAGACTATAGACGATTTAGGGGAAATGGGACAGACGATTAAGCTTAGTTTGTACAAGAGCGTGAGGTTGACGTTGGTTGCCAGTGCCTTGTACAGTGCAACTTGGAGTATTCTTCTTACCACCGACAAGTGGCTCATACACGTCTTTAACTGGAGGTTCGAGTGGGTGATGGATGGAGGATGGCTATTTCTATATCTGGCCCTTTTGGTGGTTGTGGGGTGGATGTTCTGGCCTAACGAAAGGAGCAGCCAGTTCGCTTTTCACTTTCAGGTCAGCCTAGGCGCTGTCGAAAGAGAGGGGGCCAGCAACGTGGAAGAGGGCCAGGGAGGTGGCTCAGTCGAAATGGATGTAAGACCACCGAGTCTGGCGACGAGCGTTAGTGAGGGGACAGGGTTGGACAGTTACTTGGCCCCCCCCCCCGGTGGTAAAGGCTCCCGGAACACCACGCCGGTGAAAAAACGATCCAACTCAAAAGAACAGTATTTTAACGACGGACGTAATGGCCAAACGAAGTTGTAAACAAAGTTGCAAACAAAGGGTAGCAGATGTGATTACGATAATTTCGATAGAAAAATTATCGGGTTTCTTTTTGCCTTGGCATTCTAGAATCATTTTTTGGTGCGCATCTGCATCTTCTTGTACTTTGCATTCAGAGCAACAGGGTCGCAGTTTGTCTTCTTTGGAGTGCTTTTTTTATTCGCAGCGCGGTTCTTCATCTTCTTTAAATTAGTAAGTGGGGTGGCATACGGAGACATGCGTGCACCAGCAACAGGACGAGAACAGTCGTTTTTGCTGTTTTCATCGTTGAAACCATGCAGGTGCTTTGGCAACGTTGGGGTTGGTGGGGAAGCAATTGGAGTCGGGGAAGAATTCTTTACCCTTCGCATAGCTCCGCCAAATATTGATCCGAGGGAGGAACCGCGCGATTTCGGCGACGACTTCAACAACAGTTTGTTGGTATTTGTCACGGCCTCAATTGCCGCCTCTTCCAGAGATATAGTCGGCGTCTTTGTTGCCGCTGTTTTGGGGGTTTCTAGTGGTTTAAGATTTGTATCGAAGAAAAGGCTAGCACTGCTAGTAGTTATAGTCGTGGTGGAAGGTGGAGGTGTGTGTGTGGCACATTTCTTCTTCATCCGCCGTTTTTGACCTCTGCTGGCAGCGGTATTCTCCCCCTCCAAGTTCAAACTTGCATCCATTAACAAAATAGACTCATCTGCTATTGCGCTCGTGGTTGGATCGAAGAGGAGCGTAGCACAATTCATTAGCAGCAGATCATATGTGCAATCGCCGCCGTTTTTATCCTCTCTTTGTGGAGGAGAAGGGGGGCGATATCGAGGGCTCAATGCTGTTATTGAGGTAGGTGAAGGGAGCTCAACATCTTCATCAAGCTTTAGGTGAAGTTTAGGCACGCGACGGGCGGGGGGTAATGGGTTGGAGAGGGGAGAGAAAGTTGTGGATTCCTCATCATTCAAATAAGAGATGAGGGGACTCAAGTCGTCAGGACTCATTTTAAAAGGCCTGAGGAGGGGTATTAGGGGAGACAGAGAACAATGTTCGATCGAAGTACTTATAGAATTCTCAGAAGGAAAGGTTTTGGGTCTGGGAGTTGAAAATT
>Ga0115556_1003512_pt1 | contig 10085 bp, 6 predicted proteins | sample COGITO_mtgs_1104_5_FD_87282 | JGI IMG/M metagenome (GOLD analysis project Ga0115556, IMG submission 87282) | Pelagic marine microbial communities from North Sea - COGITO_mtgs_110414 | ecosystem: Environmental > Aquatic > Marine > Epipelagic | place: Germany:Helgoland, sampling site Kabeltonne... | reverse complement strand
GTTAGACGATTTTGAGCAACATAGACATCGGACAACCCGTTCAGCGCTTCGAAGGTATAGGGATGTTGCTCTCCAAGCACCGCCTCGGCTTTCGCCAAAGCGTCCTTTAGCATCGCCATCGCTTCATCCAGGCGATCCTGTAAAAGGTAAGCCCCACCCAAATCGATCAGCGACCGAATGACATCCGGATGATCCGCCCCCAATTTACCTTGTCGCAGCGTGAGCGCCAGCAACAGCGTTTGCTCGGCTTCAACCAAGGCGCCGCTCTTGAGCTGCACCCGCCCTAAATTGTTCAGCGCTTTTAACCGAAAAGGATGATCTTCACCCAACGTCCGAGTCCATCGCGTTAAAACATCCTCAAACGCCGGCGCTGCCTGATCGTACTGGTTCATCATGAAATACAGAAACGCAAGATTATTCTTCATCGCGATGGTTTCAAGATGATCCTCTCCGAACAAACCTTGTAAAACCAAAATGCTTTTCTTATACAGAGGCTCGGCTTCCCTGAAGCTCCCCTGGCTCTCATAAAGCAACGCTAAATTGTTACTTTGGCGCGCAGCCTCTGGGCCATCAGCGCCGCGCACCCCCTCCACCAGCGCCAAAGCGCGCTTCATCAGCGGCTCCGCCTGATCAAACAAGCCCATGGTTTCATAGAGATTGCCAAGGTTGTTCATGAACGCAATCACCATCGGGTCCGACTCGCCAACCACCGCCTGCATCCCCGCGAGCACCTCCAAAAAAGCGACTTCCGCGTCGTTGTATTGACCCAGGCGCTGCAGTAAATCGCCACGCTTACCCACCAAAGTGTAAAGATTCTGTGGATTATTCATCCAAATCTGCCGGGCACTGGGTTCAACTTCCGTTAAAACCGCTAACGCTTCATCAAAGGCCGCAAGGTCAATCAAGGTATCGACCAGGTAAGCTTTTGCCCGCAGCGCCATTTCCGAGCCAACAGGGATGACGTCGAGTGCTTGGGTCAGCATCGTTTTTGCCGCGTCGGCATTACCCGTCTTTCGAAGCACATCGGCCTGGCGCAAGGTCATATTCAGCGCGCGCGCAGATGTCGCGCCTGCGGACTCCGTCGCCAGCGTAATGCCGAGGCGAAGATGCTCCCCTGCGGCGGTTAACGCCCCGCGGTCCATCTCAATGATCGCAAGATAGTCCAAGCAGGCCAGATGCCGTGGGTGCCAAACGGACACGGCATTTGCCAAGGTTGCACAAAGGGCTTGCTGGGCTGCCGCCGCACCCTCAGAACGACCCGTCTGGTTCAGGATTTTGATTTGATCTTCGGCGATTAATTGATTAAACGTGTGGCCCGGCGGCAGCGCCGCTTGCATCTGCGATTGCGCAATATCCAAAATATCAGAAGCCGTTTCGATGTCACCCTTCATCAGATAGACCCAGTGCGACTGCGCCAACAGCTGCACTGTACTGGGATGGGCTGGCCCTAACTGTTCTGCATAGATGCCGTAAGCCGCATCAATCATGGCTTCGGCATAGGGTTGGATCCCGGCTGCGAGCAGTTTCTGAAATAAACGGAATTGTGCATCGGCGGTGAGAAGATGCGTCGGCCCGATGACATCGGAGGCAAACATCACAACGCCTTCTTGGTCTACCAACCCTTGCTGCAGATTCCCTGACTCAAAACTGGCTTCCGCCTCCAAGGTCAACGCATCGAACGCGCCGACCATATCCTCCATCCCCGGCGGCACGGACCGAGCGGTCGTTAAGGCGTCCAATAACGGCGGGGGTAACGCGCTTTGGGATTGCCCGATGCGTTCCAGCAACTCGGCCACTTGATCGAGCCGACCTGCTTCGACCGCAGATTCCAGTTCAGAAAACGCATCAGCCTTGGCAAAACTAAGGCCAAGTAGCAACGCCCCAACCACACTTTGCAGCATCCACCGGAACCCTGCGATTTTTTCTCTCTGATGGTGATTTCGAAGCATCGGCATAAGTCTCTTTTTTCAAGGTTTAATCGATCTATCCCATATCGTCAACGCTCTTTTATCGCTTATCCGTGATATAAAAACGTCCCGCACAGGGATTATGCACCGATCCTTGACAACTAGAGACAACAAATTATGTCACAACACCCTCGTAACTCCTGGCTCGCACAAACACTTGGTCGCCTGGTTCTCAAAATCACCGGCTGGAAAGTCTCTGGCGTGCTGCCGGTCGAGCCGCGCAGCGTGATCATTGCCGCGCCTCACACCAGCAATTGGGACTTTGTATTCTTGATCGCCGCCACCTCGGCATTGGGGGTCCGCATTCATTGGTTAGGAAAGGACAGCTTATTCAATCATCCCCTGGGTTTTATCATGCACTGGCTGGGCGGCATCCCTGTAAACCGTTCAAAGCGCACCCGCCTCGTCAGCCAAATCGCTGAGCGCTTTCAAAGTCAGGTGAGTTTGCATTTGGTCATACCGCCGGCAGGCACTCGAGCGCATACAGATCGATGGCGTTCAGGCTTTTACCACATTGCTCAGAGTGCAAAAGTACCTGTCATTTTTGGCTTCTTGGATTACCCTAAAAAGCTGGCGGGCATTAGCGAGGCGATGCCGCTCAGTGGCCGATTACAGGAAGATATGGATCGGATTCGAGCGTTTTATGCTGACAAGGTTGGTAAGTTTCCAGCCCTGTCTAGCACCATCCGCTTGGAAGAGGAGTCTGACGTGACGCCGACAGCCCCGCCGAAAGATCCGAGCTGACAACCGCCAAACAGCGTGCGCTCTGTTCGACGGCCGCCTCTGAGACTCGCGAGCTTATGCTACGCCATCAAACACAATCACGCTGCGCGCAACGGCGCCTGACTTCATGTCGGTAAACGCTTGATTGATGTCTTCAAGCCCTACGCGCTTCGACACCATCTCATCCAGATGAAGCTTGCCAGCAAGATAAAAATCAACGAAGCGCGGCATATCGATTCGGAACCGATTGGATCCCATAAACGAGCCTTGTATACGCTTTTCCTGCAAAAAAGCGGCGCCCATCAATTCAATTTTGACGCCAACCGGGATCATCCCAATCACCGTTGCGGTACCGCCACGACGGAGCATGGCAAAGGCCTGCTCTGCGGTTGCTTTGAGTCCAATGGCTTCAAATGAGTAGTGTACGCCGCCGCCCGTCATTTCCATGATCTGCGCAACCGGGTCGCCGTCCGCGGCATTGACCACGTCGGTCGCGCCAAAGGTTTTAGCCATCTCCAGCTTGCTGGCCATCGTATCAACCGCAATAATTCGGCCCGCACCGGCAAGTGCCGCGCCATTGATACACGACAACCCAACCCCACCACAACCGATTACCGCAACGGTTGTGCCCGGTTCAACTGCAGCCGTGTGAAAGACACTGCCAACCCCCGTCGTGACCGCGCAGCCTATGAGCGCCGCGCGATCCATCGGCATATCCTCACGGATTTTGACGATGGCGTGTTCGTGCACCAACATTTGCTCGGCAAAGGAGGATAAATTGGCAAACTGCTGCACGGGTTGCGCATTGTGAGCGAGCCTTGGTTCATCATCTGGCCCGCGTTTGGTTTCGGGATTCTGGCATAGCGACATATGACCCGTCAGACAATCTTCGCAATGACCACAAAAGACAGAAAGACACGTAATAACATGATCTCCCGGCTTCACGTAGGTCACATCACTACCCACTTGCTCGACAATACCACTGGATTCATGTCCCAACACCATGGGGGTCACGGCTGGATACAGGCCTTCAATAAAATGTAAATCGCTATGACAGACGCCAGCGGCGGCGGTTCGGATCAAGACCTCTCTCGGCCCGGGCTTTGAAATCGAGATGTTCTCGATCGTGAGGGGTGCACCAATTTCTCTAAATATCGCCGCTTTCATACCATCTCCTTATGCGTTTTCGTATTGCTGCTGAACCAACGTTAGATGCGAGCAACTATGCCTGTTTAATCTGACGAGGGAAAGACCGAGCGACCTTCAATTGTCGAAGGACAGCCTTGGACCTACGCTTGATCCCTGGCCTCGGTGACACTTGCTGCACGAGCGGCACCGTCATAAAGGTGCCTCCAGGGTCGCCTAATGCGATCCACCGTCGACGGCCAAGATGGCGCCCGTCGTAAAGCTTGCCCCCGGGCCGGCGAAATACAAGGCAGCCGCGACAATCTCAGCCGCTTCACCGCCCCGTTGCAGGGGTATGCTGGACTTTGCGCGCTCATTGAACGCCGCCATGTCCCAAGCCTCACTAATATCAGTCAAGAAAGGGCCTGCCATTATGCAGTTAACCCTGACTTTCGGCCCGTAAGCCGCAGCAAACGATCGGGTTAAGGCATTTAAGCCTGCTTTTGCCGCACCATAGGGCTCTGAATTTGGGCTTTTGGTAACGGAGGCAGAGCTACTGATGTTGATAATACTGCCGCCCTCGCCCTGCATCATTTTGTCGCCAACGCTCGCCATGAGCCGAAAAGGTCCTTTCAAATTCACCCCAACAACTTTGTCAAATAAGACCTCGGAGATCTCTGATAACGCGGGATACAAGGGCGACATGCCAGCGTTATTGATCAAGACATCGATGCGGCCAAAATGCGCAATCACGTCGTCAACCATCACCCCTAGGTCATCCCAATCACCAACATGCGTCGCCCGAACAAACACCTCCGAGCCATAAGCTTCAACCAGCGCCGCGCGGGTTTGCTCACAGCTGCCTAACTTTCGAGAAACAATCGCCAATTTGGCGCCTTCTGCGGCAAAGCCTTCCGCCATAGCCCGGCCCAAGCCGCGACTACCACCGGTAATCAATACCACTTTGTCTTTAAATAGCTCTCCCATTACCACGCTCCTTATCTACCTAATTCCACTGCTTGCTTAGATTCAATAACCTCACAACACTGCTGGCGCAATTAATCTCTTGGGCGGCGAGTGGTGCAATGCGATCTTCGCAGACAAACCGCTCACCTACCAATCAAGGACGTCCCTTTCGCTGCTGCTGGCAATTTCAAGCATAACAAAAAGACCGTCCCCGCCAGCGCGCCAAATCCCCCGGCCACCAAAAACGGGATTTCATAACTAAGATGCACGCCCACCAACCAACCCAGCACACCCGGACCTGCGGCGACCCCGGCGACGCTCGCCAAGTTCGCCCAAGAAAACAGCCGACTATAACTGAGCAAACCGTATCGTTCGGCAATGATCAAAGGTTGCAACATAAGCAGATTACCGACCGTGACCCCCAGCAGCGCAAGCCCCAAGCAGATCAGCACCGCGGATTGCGCGAGCCCCAAAAGGACTAACGCTGCCGCCTGAAGAAACATCATGACTGCCGTGAAGCCAAGCATCGGCACCCGTTCTAACAAAAATCCACCGGCTAAGCGTCCGAAAACGCTTGCGAGCGGCAATACCATCATCATCAGACTCACCGAATCAGGGTCCACGCGCTCCGTGATTAGGCCATATTGATGGGCGATGCCCCCCACCTGAGACAGCATCACAAAGCTGTAAGCAAGGTTTAACCAAAGGAAGAAAGGGTCTCGAATCGCTTTGTCAAACGACACCCCAACTGGCGCGCTTGGGCGCGCTTGCCAGGCACCGCCATCAGGCATCAGTTGTAATTCAGTTGGGGCCGAACGCAGTAGCCACAGTGCAATCGGTACAACCCCCAACAAATACAAGACCGCTTGAAAACTCGCGGCTTGGGGCAGGCCAAAGGCTGAAACCCAGTAAGCTGAGAAAGGCGTAATAATCATGCCCCCAACTGACAACCCGGTCGATGCGATCGACAGGGCCCGAGCACGATGCACGACAAACCATCTGGAGATCAGGGTGGTTGCCGGTAACAACCCCGAGGCGCTGAAACCCAAACCGAACAGGGCGTAGACTGCATACAACTCCCAAAGCGCCGTGATCTGGCCGATCCAATGCAAACCGATGGCGGCCAGCACCGCCCCGCTTACCACAATGAAGCGAACATCATAGCGATCTAGGAGCGGCGCGATCCCCAAGCCCGCGACCCCACTAACTAAGAAAAACACCGACACGGCGGAGGATGCGGCGGTAATCGAATAACGATCAGAGTCCGCCAGCGCCTGAATAAACACCGCGTGATTGTAAAACCCAAGTCCCGAACTGAATGCCAGGATGACAAACAACCCCGCGACCAGCCGCCATCCATAGAACATGCTGCACTACCCTGATTTTCCTGAACTCTAGCACAGCCTTTTAGATCCTCATGACAAACCCCTGGATTGTGATAGGCTTAGCCGCTTTTTTCTTGGGGATTTGCTATCTACCGCTGGATGATCTTATTCGGGGTGTGGAGTTGTTATGCGGCCTTTGGGTTAACCGCAACCAGCCTCGCGCCGCTCGTACCCTTAATCGAAGCCGATCTATCGATTTCGCATACGGCGATGGGTAGCATCATGGGCGCTTGGCAGTTGACCTACATCGCTTTTGCGATCCCGGGGGGCATCCTCCTCGATAAAATCGGTTCTCGTTTTGCGCTCACGACAGGCGTGCTGATCATCGCTTGCTCGGCCATGCTGCGGGGCTTAAGTGACGACTATTTCAGTATGCTCTTTGCCGTCATGCTATTCGGCGTGGGCGGGCCCATCGTCTCGGCGGGCGCGCCTAAAATTATTACGCGCTGGTTCCAAGGATCCGACCGGGGCCTCGCCATGGGCATTTACATGACAGGCCCAGCCATCGGCGGCGTCATTTCCTTAACCCTCACCCATTCTGTCCTACTCCCGTTGCTGGGTTCTTGGCAAAACCTGATGTTTCTAAATGCAGGGATCGCACTCTTGGTTGCCCTACTCTGGTTCGTCATCGCCAGTCGGTCCAGCATGCGCTCGGCTGAGGCCTTAACGCGATCCACTCAAGACAAACAGCCGCTTTTGATTGGCACGCTCTTAAAACAACCTGCCGTGCAGTTGGTCCTGATCATGAGCGTCGGCGTGTTTATGGTGAATCATGGCCTAAACAATTGGCTGCCATCCATTTTGCAAACCACTGGCATGACCCTGATCGAGGCGGGTTATTGGGCTGCCATCCCAACCGTCATCGGAATACTCGGCTCACTCACCATTCCACGCCTTGCCACACCCGGTCGGCGGTTCGAGATTTTATTGGGTTTGGGTCTGGCCGCAGCCATCGCGACCATCCTATTGCAGTTTACCCATCCAGCACTGCAAACCAGCGGCTTAATTTTACAAGGCCTTGCTCGCTCCAGCTTGATGACCGTTCTAATCTTGACCCTGGTCGAGTTGCCCGGGATTGGCGACAAATATGCAGGGATGGCCAGCGGTTTATTCTTTTCAGCGGCCGAGGTCGGCGGCGTGATGGGACCGATTGCCCTAGGGGTGCTCTATGACCTCTCGGGCAATTTTAGTTTCGCGTTGACGCTTTTAACCCTTATCAGCGTGGGCCTTGCGCTTGCGACCTTACGGCTAAAACGTTTGGCACAGGTCCGGTGAGTCTCAAGCGACGCGCCCTTAACCCTCATCGAATCGGATTGCCGACATTGAAGATGCCACCGTCATAGGCTCGTCCCGCTTCGCGTTCAGCATCCGGTGGGAAGAGCGCGCGTTTTTGCCTGAAGTACTCGGCTCGATGATCTCCTTCGCTGGCTAAGGCATACGTGGCATAGACCGCGCGGCGCGACTGCAGGCTCTGATTGACGCCGGAGCGATGGGGTAAAAAGCTACTAAAAATCACAATATCGCCTGGCGCTGTTTCAATCGATTGCCAGGTCAATGACTCGATAACGGGGTCGGTGAGGGTTCGATCGGCGTTCATCGGTAAGATTTCCTCGCAGTGCTCGACCTGAGCAACTTCTAGACAGCCGTTACGCTCATTGCCAGCCTCTAAACTCACCATCACGGTTACATGCTGGCTTTGACCAAACAAGTCAAAGGCCGGCGCATCTTGGTGGGCCGCAAAGCCTTGGCCACCTGCCAGTTTTAGATTGATTTTTTCTTTGAACAAAATGCCTGGCGCCTCGAGGCATTGCGCCACCCAGCCCATCATCTTGTTACCGGCCAACACTTCTTGCAGGCGAGGCGCATCTTCCAAAAAATGCTCCACCCGGCAGCACTGCTGCCCTGTCCCACTCGCCTCAAAATACGTCATCCAGCGCTGCGGCCCTTGGCTTGCGATCATTGCCTGCAATTCATTCAGCCACAAAGCCGTAAAGCTCGCGTCAAAGGCCTGTGGGATCACTAGGTAACCGCTTCGCTTAAATTCGGCGATTTGATTACCTGTTAATTGTGTCGAATTTAGATGGGCCTGAATCTGCGCCTCATAGGCCTCGAACTCGGGGACCATTGCCCTCGGCGCTTTCGCAAGCTCATCCCAATGCCGGACGCGTAGCGCCAATTCAAAGTGAGGATCCGCTTCAAACGCTTGCCGCTCTGCAAGCGTCATAGCCCCACCTTGAAAGTGCAAGGTTTGTTGACTGGCCTGACTGAGCCCCGCCCTGTAGGTTTCTGACCGTGCGACCTGATAGCGTTTCGCATCGACATGGCGCTGCACCAACGCACTTACCTTTGCTGAAAAGCCCAGGCTTGCCAAAAAATGTGCGCCCAGCACTTCATGGGCTCGCGTACCAAACCCCGCCATCGAGTCTTGCTTTGGGTACTGCAAATGGCCCACGTCATGCAGGAGCGCCGCCAGCACCGCGGCCTCGAGCGCACCCGAGGCCCGCGCGTGAGCGGCGGCTTGTAAGGCGTGTTCCCGTTGACTGACCGGTTCTCCAATATAATCTTGGTCGCCCTGCTCGTCATACAGCGCTTTCAGTCGGACAAAGCTGTCCATCACTGCGCCTGAGTAAGGTCGATCGAGTCTCTCAACACGAACTTCTGAACCTTGCCGGTTGCATTTCGCGGTAAGGCATCGGTATAGATCACATATTTCGGCTGTTTAAATCGCGCGAGCCGATCGCGGGTATGCCGTCTGAGCTGATCCGCATCCAGTACCGCGCCGTCCTGCAGCGCAACCACAGCGCAGCCGGCCTCGCCCCATTGCTCATCGGCAACCCCAATGACCGCGACTTCTCGGATCTCTTTTAATTCATACAAAATGTTCTCGACCTCCGCCGGATAAACATTTTCACCGCCTGAGATATACATGTCCTTCAAGCGGTCTTCAATCGTGATATAGCCGTCTTCATCGCGACTTGCGATGTCGCCTGTACGCAGCCAGCCATCAACAAAGGTCTCCGCGTTCGCATCCGGACGCCGCCAATAGCCTGGCGTGACCACCGGGCCGCGACACCACAGTTCACCTGCTTCTCCAGACGCTGCCTCCTCACCATCTTCTCTGACAATTTTAATTTCAGTATGCCGTAACGCTTTTCCGGCAGACCCGACCCGTGCAGGCACATCGTCGTAACCTAAGATGCAACAGCTCGCCATGTTTTCTGTCATGCCATAACCCTCCTGAATCACGACCCCGCGCTCGTACCACCAATTCACAAGCGCCGCTGGCACGGCTTCAGCGCCGGCAATGCAGACCCTTAAGGAATCAAACGTCGCATCGCGATTTTTAGGGTGATCCCGCAGGGCATTGAAAATCGCCGGCACGCCGAGGAAGTGCGTAATCCCCAATTCAGGATTTGAAAAAGCATCGAGCGCCGCACCCGGATCGAAAGCGCGCATAATGATGGCCGTACCGCCAAAGAATAACGCGGGACACGTGAACACTTGTAAGCCACCGATGTGAAACAACGGCATGACCGTCAAACCCACCATATCGCTGTTGCAATGCATACTGCTGGCATTGATTTGCGCCCAGACCATCATCCCATGGGTAATGATGACCCCTTTAGGCAGCCCCGTCGTACCGGAGGAGTACATCAACATGCACTGCGCATCTGGCGTCAGCGGGACCATCTCGAGCGTTGGTACCAAATTGATTATCGCAGACTCAAAAGCCGAGGGCCCGCCTTCGCCTTGGGTTTCGATAACGTGCGGGACCTGCACGGTCAAGGCATCAACCGTTTGGCTAAGCGCCTGGTCATAAATCATCACCATCGGTTCTGCATTGCCGATGATGTAATCCAGCTCCGGCGCGGTGAGCCGAAAATTCAACGCAAGATGCACGGCGCCCAAACGCCAAGTC
>Ga0115556_1003505_pt1 | contig 10097 bp, 8 predicted proteins | sample COGITO_mtgs_1104_5_FD_87282 | JGI IMG/M metagenome (GOLD analysis project Ga0115556, IMG submission 87282) | Pelagic marine microbial communities from North Sea - COGITO_mtgs_110414 | ecosystem: Environmental > Aquatic > Marine > Epipelagic | place: Germany:Helgoland, sampling site Kabeltonne... | reverse complement strand
TTATTATCTAACAGGGGTGTGTGTGGTTATTGTTACATTATAATCTAACATCAACTAAGATAAGTCAAGTTAACAACATGCCTGAATCACAATGTTGTCCGCTCTATTGCCGTGACGGCGGGCTTAGATTAGAGCTCCTCGTAGATGGCAACCTCATTTCTCTCTTATTTTTTACTTATTTTTCTTCCCTTTGCCACCACCACCACCACCCGGCGTGTAGAGAATGGGCTTGCCGGGCTGGCAGTTTGTGAGGAGCTTCTCCTGTAGCCCCTGAATAAATATTTTTATTTGTGCATCAACCCATGGAAACTTCGGATCTTGCACTTCGCAACCTCACAACATTCGCAATTTCATCTCGTTGCGGTAATATATAAAACAGGAAAGTCGTCAATGTGTTTGCAAAAGTCACTTCTGGTTGTGCAGCATTCATTACAAGAACAGTACACTATGTCGTCATAAATCCCTTGCCCCCTGAGCCCCTATCCCTTTGCCTTTAGCTAATATGAGGACGCATCCCATTCCCGAGAATATCTTGGCGCTCCTTTTCCATTTTTTTCTTGGCCTTCTCCTTTGCCCTACTCGCCGCCACCCTATCTGCTTTCTTTTTCTCCTCCTCCTCCCAGGCTGCTTTGTCGGCCAATTTATAGCCCTCCCATCCCTCCGGTCTTGCACTCTCTGGAAGCAGGTCATAAAAATGCGGCCTCAAATAGAACCAGACGGCCTTATTATTGCTTGGTTTGTCGTGGTTAGGAATGCAGCCGGGTTTTTTTCGGATAACCAATTGACCGAATAATTCATTGACCTGTCTTTCACTGGTCTCTGGGTGCTGGGCGTGAAAGGCGGCCACTACATCCCTCCTTCTGTTCATTCCACCCGCCCCGATGGCAACGGCAAGTTCAGTCCACCACTCCCTCTTGATTTTCTTGCCCCTGGTCCCTCTGCCGTCTCCACTGCCGCCCCTCTTTGTCCCCCCCCCACCTGAAATGGCACTACTGATACTACTACTACTACCACCCAGCCCAGCCCCAATTCCGCTTGTTGCACTGCTTGTGTAGGCCAGTAAAGATCCAGAGAAAAGCGCTGCGGTGGCTTCCGCTTGGGCGTTCTCTTTCAAAATTCCTGAGAGGCTGATGTTGCTCAACTTCACACTCTCTCCAATCATCAACTTTTGCCGTGCCTGTTCGCACTGCGCGCTAGCAGTTTCGTATGCCTGATCGACGGCGGCCATCTGATTCATCCAAACGCTATCGTCAATCTTTTGTGGAGGGGAGATTTTAACCTTCTTGGTGACCACAAGCTGTCCGCCGGCTCTCTTCGGGGCTCGCTGTTTCTTGCATGTGTGTTTCAAATTTCCCCCGCGCTGACAGGCCGGGCACTCCTCGGCGCTGGTGATTATCTTGACGAACTTCGGCTCGGACGACATATCGACGGGGTCTTCCTCCTCGTCTTTTTCGTTAAGCTCCTCCCCCCTCAGAATCTTCGTTGCCCTCGCCAGCTGCTTTTGCTGCTGCATGATGCTTAAGCTATTCTTGTCTCCCTTGATTTCTCTCTCGAGTTGTCGAATGCGGTAGTCTGCTCGCTTCTGCAAAGAGTCGACGGACAAACCGTGGATTCCGTGGTCGAAGGTGAATGCTTTGTCCTCCCTCAAACAGTCCCTGACCTTGTCCCAATTCGAGTAGCCGTGAGCGTGCGTGGCGCAGAGTGTCGCCCTGTCAAACTCTAAACTAAAGTCCTTCCCCTTGGAAGAGAAGGAAATGTCCGTCCTTGGGTTTTTAAATTGGCCCATGAAGATATTAAGCGTCTTGCTGAATGTTGCTGTCTGGGCCCTCTTCCGATCTCCATCGTCGATGCTCCTGAGGACCCGGTTGTATTCTCGCTGGCCAAGCTGTGCCTCTCCCTTGGCCAAAAAAGTATCTGTATAGCGCTTAACTACAGCGACGCCAACCTTAACGTCCCTGGCGATTTTCTCGTACTCAGTCCTCCCATGCAATGTTATTGCTTTTACCCACCTAAAGTAATTCTGCTTGGTCCAATCAGGGAAACCCTCCGCCAAAAGCTCCCGCTTCTCCCTTGCCAAGTTTTCTGGTAGTATACTATCCATCTTATTGAGCTTATCCCGCGGCGGCACGCTCCTTGTCTCAATTAATGATTTGAACTCGTCAATTTCCATGAGACTAAGTTCCTCCAGCCTTTTCTTTTTAAAAAATTGCCAGTCGTCCATCCGGGGAAGGCGGAAGTGACGAGGCAGTGTTTTGTTTCCCTTCACCCCCTGTTCTCCCCTTCCCTTGCTCTCCTCTTCCTCCTCTTCATCGCTGTCGTCATTGTCCGCGTCCTCGAACATGAATTGCTCCACCTGGCGCCTCTCTCGCTTCCCAATCTGGGTTGCGTCCAGCAGCTTTAGTTCATCACGGAATGCCTTGTCACTGTAGTCAACCCCATCCATCGTTTGGTAGTTAAGTCCCCCGTCCATTTTAAAGTCAAGCAAGTCTCCTTTGTCAACAACTTCCAGCTTGGCCTGAAGCTCCTTTGTCTTCTCCTCTCCCCGGGCAAGAATGGCATCGATATCCTCATCGGTAATGTCACTATCGCTGCTTCGAAAGACTTGGTCAGCCCCGAACTTGATTGCTGCCATCATCTCTTCTTTGCTGACCTTATCCTTATCTTTCAATCTTCCGCTCTGAACGACCATTGCATCGAGCTTCAATTTTTGCTGCGCCCTCTCTACGATCTTCTCCTCGATGGTATTTTCAGTGACAAGACGGTAGATCTGGACGGGTTTCTTCTGGCCGATGCGGTGTGCTCGGTCCTGAGCCTGGAGATCGGCCTGAGGATTCCAGTCTGAGTCGTAAAGTATAACCGTGTCAGCTGTCTGCAGGTTGATTCCCAATCCCCCCGCACGCGTTGAGAGTAGGAAAACAAATTTTTCCGAGCCCTCCGCATTGTACGCGTCGATGCTATCTTCCCGAACATCGTGCGTCGTATTTCCATCTATGCGACAGTATTTGTAGCCCCTGATTACCATTACATCCTCGAGGATGTCCAAAATTCGAGTCATTTGAGTGAAGATTAAGACCCTGTGCCCCTTTTCCTGCAATCTCTTGAGCAATTTGTCCACCAAGACCATCTTTCCGCAATTCTGGATGACGTGCTCTCCCATTGGATTCAGCGACCTGTCTTCAATGCCTTCAAACAGATAAGGGTGCCCGCAGCACTTCCTCAGTTGCATTATGATGTTCAGAATTGAAGTCCTGCTGCCCTTCTTCGTCACGTTATCGCCCACAACTAAGCTGTCAATATCTCGGATCAGCAGCTTCTTATAGAGCTGTTTCTGGATTCCACTCAAACCGACCATCAACAAGGTCTCAGCCTTGGGGGGAAGATTGGTCGCAACGTCAACCTTTAACCTCCTGAGCATGAAGGGCCTTAAAATTTTGTGAAGGGTTGAAATCATGCTCTTTTTTTGATCGTCGTCGTCGATGTCTAGATTGAACCACTCGTCGAATTGGTCCGCATCGCTGAATATGTCTGGCAGGAGGAAATTCAAAAGCGCCCAGAGTTCGTGTAAATTATTCTGGAGGGGGGTGCCAGTCAAAAGCAACCTGTGTTTCGTGTGAAATCCCCTCACGGTCTTGCTAAAGGTGCTCGCCTCGTTCTTCAGGCGGTGTGCCTCGTCAATGACGAGATAATTCCACGCAAAGCGGGTCAGAGCTGCCGTCTCCAGGTTGCAAACCTCGTAGGTAGTCACACACACGTCAAAGGCTCGCTTGGAGTTTGTGTGGTCATCCTTGCCATTCTCCAGTTTACTTGTCGGTCGCTTGCTGGTATCACCAGCGGCTTGGTGAGTGAGCATCGTATCTCTCATCAGCTCCCTATCCTCCTTATTGCCGTGAAACCTGAATATGCGAAGGCTCGGGCACCAACGATTGAATTCATTCATCCAATTGGATAAGGTCGATTTGGGGACCACGACCAGATGGGGGCCATTGACGTGCAGGTAGTCAAAATTGTAAGCCATGATGGAGATGGACTGTAGAGTCTTGCCTAGGCCCATCTCGTCAGCGAGAATGCCGTTTAGCCCCTTGTCCTGCAGGTGGATCATCCAGTTCAGGCCCTCAAGCTGGTACCCCTTCAGAGTCCCGAATTTGATGGAAGGAGGCTGCGCTGTGAGGTAGGTGCTGCTGAACTCGTCTTCCTCCTCCTCCTCGGGGTCGACGGAGTCAGATCTTGCACGTTTGGAGGGGGACGGCGGGCCGCTGCTATTGCTATTGCCATTGCCGTTGCCGTTCCTTTTGCCACTATTGCCACTGGTATCTTCATCACCACTGCCACTGCCGTCAAATGTCGAAGCCCCAGATTGCAGTGCTCTGAATACGTCCGACTGCTTGAGCAAGAACTCCAGGCGCTTCTTCGCGTCCTTTTTGTTCGATTTCTTGAGCTCGCGCTGGTTTTTCTTCGCGTCGAGCTCCAACTTTGCCTGAGAAAGGGGGGGGGGGAGAGGAGGGGAGGGGAGGGGAGGGGAGGGGAGGGGAGAGACAAATTGAATTACCAACCTACTGATTCAGATGCTGAACGGACTCTTCTTTGCTCACCTTCTCTGACCGCGCATGTTCCGCCTCCTCCCTCCTCTGTTCCTTGGCCAAACGGCGAGCCTCCTTCAATTCAGGATTCATCTGTTCCTCCCTTTCCAACCGGCGCTGTCTCTTGGCCTCTTTCTCATCCCTCTCATTCTGCATCTTTGCACGCCCCCCTCGGTCACCCGTTGTCTCTCCATCCTTCATGATGAGAGCGTCGCGTCGCTCCTGCTGTATTCGAGCAGCTTCCTCGTCTGCTGCCCTACTTTCCTCTTCAAATCTTCGTTTGTCATCCTTTTTTTGGGTGGTAGGGTAGAATACAAGGGTGGGAGAAAGTCGTGTCGTGAAGGGAAGTTAGAGGATGCGTCAGAGGTGTGGCATGACGCAAAAATATAATATTGAAATCCTTAAGCAGCGCAACGAGAGGGTGATGCAGCGAGTGGCATTTTCATTTTTTACCTGTGCCATCTGGTCATACTTGGCCTTATTTCCGTCATCGATCCCTTTCCAGGCTTCGCTGACGGCCCTCCCGATATCACCTATACCGGATCCTTCGGGCAGAGCTGCCTTGATTGTGTTCATTTCATATTTACGGAAGAATTCAAATGCCGACTTGGCCCTCTCCGGCTTGTTGCTCATGGCGCCGAATTTACGGATGATCGTTGAGGGGTGTACTGTGAAATTTGATAAACAAGAGTTTGTTGTAATGCGTAAAATACGTTTTTACTGCTGGGAGGCCGGTCGATATTCTAGCGAGAGGTAAAATGGGCCAGAAAGAAAAGTGTCTCGACCACACAAAGCAAACTCTCTCAAACTTCTATTTTATACCACCGAGATCGAACGGATGAGAACAAAGCCCTCTCGTCGGCTCCTATAAGCTCGCACCAGCCTTTCTTCGTATTCAGTCTCCTTTCAACAATCAATTGCCTTGCCCCACAAAATCATGGACAATCCCTTTGCGGTAGAGCTTCTAGAGAAGCTGAAGCAGTTCCCCACCGCTCTCGACTGGTGCAATATTGCAGTGCCACTGACAAAGATCCCGATGAATGTCTTCGTGCTGGAGGAGAATACGCTTGGGATTGATATGATGATGTTGGGGGAATTGGGGAGACTGTTCAAGGCGCTGTGGTCCAAAGTGAGGATCAAGAGTGAAGGTGACGATGATGCAACTCACTTCGCGAAAGTGTACCAAGCGACAACCTGCGCTTTAATATTCTGCCCGGACTGTTACTCGGCCTGGAATGACAGGAAGGATGTGATCAACTACCTTCTCGATGCATCGCCAGATGGTGAACAAACTTACAAGATGCAGGTGGTGCTGAAGAACGAGTTCGACTTCATCAACTTGCTTTTCACAAAATTTGGGAAGGCAACAAATGCTTGGTACCACAGGAAGTGGGTTGGGATGAAGTATTTGGAGCTCATAGACTGGTCTGATGCTGATGAGCACAGGGTCATGATGATGAGCCATGAAGACGACGTTCGGCTCATCATGAACTGGGCGGAGAAAGAGTTTGCTGTATGCGCCAAGGTGAGTGATTGATGTCACATCAGGGTGGTTGGTGTTGGTTGGTATTGGTTGGTGTTTTGGTTGGTGGTGGTTGGTGGTGGTTGGTGGTGGTGGAGTGGGTTCTTTTTCTTTTTAACACTTCGTTCCGCCTACATTGTTCACAGGTTATCGAGAAATTCCCCAAAAATTACTACGCCTACACCAACAAACTACATGTTGTTAGAGAACTATGTGCTATCATCGACAAAGAATATATTATAGAAGCCCTAGACAGATTAATTATTCGGTTAGTTTTGAAAGAGATCGACTGGGCCAACGGTTGGCTGAAAATGAATGTCACAGACCACTCGGCTGTCAACTTTCATCACCAGTGCTGTACAATATACTACAAGTTACGCTCTGTCAATGCAGAAGAGCGGCAAAAACACATTGGGGAGAACATCAAGAAGGCCAAAGTTATGAGCGGAATATACGGCAGCTTAGGGATGGGAAACGATGCTATTTATCGCTGGCGACGTTTATGTGCTGTATCCTTTTTGCAGTACTGTGAGGAGGCGGACGATGAGATGAAAGACATCTTCGTCAAGATGCTGGAAGATAACAATGAGAGAAACATGTCCAAAGAAGAGAAACGACACTTCTTCGGGTATATTGCATGGGTTGCGAGGCACGCAAGGGAGGCAAAAGAAGGATTCAACATCGGGGCTCAACGGATGGAGACCATTTTAGCCGGCGAAAAAGTTGCGCTGGCAAACCTTACTTCCGTCGAGGTTCAGCAGATTAACCACTTTTGGGACTGTCTAAAAGTAGAAAAAACAAAATGATAGTTTTTGTGCGGCAATAGAGCGGACAACATTTTGTCCCATCACTTTTCAAAAAAAATGAATTCGTTTACTTAAATAAATTTTTGAATTACAATTTCATTTAATTATTATAATATATATATAATTTTCCTTTTGTGAAAAATATGTTTATATAAATTATCAAAGGATGTTATTACTTTTTTATAAAATATATTTTTTAAATTTCAAGTATATAAAATTATAATAAATATTTAACTAAATTATTTGACCATAAAATATTCAAAATATACACAAATTATATTCAAATAATATAATGAAAGGAAATAATATTACAAAAATGTATTTAAGTAAACTAAATCAAAAAATTTTAGTCCATCCTTTTGCAATTTTTTTGACAATTTTTTGCCCAAAAGTGTTGAGAAATAGTTTATTCCGTCTAGTTTAGGTATAAATCGAGTGAAAGTCTTTTCTGGCTTTTCAGGCAAGACCTTGGTAGATTCAGTTTCCATCATCACAAAAGCTGGCGTGTGCGTTCGCTGTTCTTTCGCCGTTTTCGATCTCATCGGTGGCTCTCTTGTCGCTGGTTTGGTGTTGTTCAAAATGGGTTTCAGTATTTGAAGGAGCACAGAGAGATTTGTTGTCTCGATTGAATGAAAAAATAAACAATAATCCACGCAAAATCAATAGCGTTTACTCATCATGGTAACTGTTATCGAAACCACTATCCTCGTCGTCCGATTCCTGATACTTGGCTACCTTTGTGACGCGTTTTACACGTTTCTTGGTCGGCTTGGCGGCAGCATTGGGGAGTATTGCTTCGACGATTTTCCCGTCATCTTTGGAAATGACAAAGTCCAGAAGGTCATCGCTTCCCTCGAGTTTGAGTCCCTTTTCGTTAGCGAGGTGGAGAACGCAGATGAAGTAGAAAGGTAGGGTGACGTCATTTTGCTTCTGAGCGAGTTTCATGCTATCGATCGTGTCGCTGAAGCTGAGTGTTTTCTGGTTGTCGACGTCGACAGTAGAGTTGTTTGTGTTCTTGGGGACTTCCTGTTGATCGTCGTTTTCCCTCTCTCCCACGTTTTCCTCTTCATTTGCTTCCACCTTCTCAATCACACTATCATCTTCCGCTATCTGTGTCTCTTCATCTGCCCCCTCTTCTCCGACAACCATAGGGTGGGCTGCTAGCTCTGCCCAGAGGTCGTGTTTGAGGCGTTTGACGTCAACTTTTTTGGCCACTGTAGCGTATCCGACGTCAACCTTGGCAACTTTTCTGATACCCTCGAGCTCACCGATTTCGAAGCTATCATCGCTGTCATTGTTTGTGCTGCAAATGTTGTCATTATCGCCAATCATGCCCCCCTCGTCATTATCAAAGGAGGGACCATCGTCGAAAGCGATATCGTTATCCTGGTCGACGTCACGAAAGTTGTCATCATTGATGTTTGCACCATCATGTTCGGAATCGCTGTTCTGATTGCCCTTCTTCTTCTCTCTGACCTGAACGGCAGCATTGGGCCGGAGGAAAAATCTGTTTAATTTTTCGACAGTAACTCCAGAATCCCAAGGTAAAAGGTTGCTGTTTTGCATCTGTTTGGCGAGGACGGCATCGGACTGCGTTACTGCGGTAGCACTACTGGCGGATCGCGACCGGCCTTTCGTTTGGGCTTTGAACATGGACTCGTCGACCTCAGCGGTGAGGTCTATCAATGTGTTGATATTCTTCTTCTTGCCCTTTCCCTTTCCCTTTTTCTTCCCCCTAGATGTTGCCTCGCTCTCTTCGATGATGTCCTTGTCCTTTTTGGCCTTCTTTCCCCTTTTCCAGTGGGCGGCCCCAGCCCAATTATTCCCCGCCTGGGCCGTCTCCACGATGCTCTTCTCATCGAAGTAGCGGTAGTTCTCGGTGTTGTTGTTGCTACTATTGGTTTTGGTGCTTCTTGTGGGTCGTGTCTTTCCCTCAGCAATGGCGTCAATGACGACTTCAACGTTGACGGCGTTCTCTAGACTCACCCTCGCCACACTTGCCGCGTTGTTGTTTGTATCGAAGAGATTGTTGCAGACATCAACGTCTTCGTACATGTCCATTCCGCCATCATCCATGATATCATCCATGCAGTTGTCAAAGGCTGCATCCGCTTCTGCCTCAGCTTGGGTCTCTGCGTTCAACGTGGCCGCTACTGAATTTGTTTCGGGGACATCAGCCTGTGTTTCTTCCGGAATTGACGATGGGGTTGCATCATCACCTACGATCGATAAATAAAAAAGCGGCAAGAGGAGAGGAGTTAGGCCGAACTGTACCACACTGCACAATCAAAATCACAATCACACCCCATAAAAAAATAGCGCACTTACTCTCAGGGAGCTCATCACTCATCTTCCTCTTCTTCTCCGCTTCAGCACGGACAATCTCTTCCTCTGCCTTCTTCTCCTCGGCTTTGCTATCTCCGTACTTTGCGCTGCTGACGGCGATTTTTGAACCAGTGTAGCCTTCGGCCTTGAGCACTTGGTACTCCTTCCTTAAGTCTTCGAGCTGGGGCACAAGCTGGAGATCCTCCAGGCGCGCTGATTTTAGGAGCGATGTCAATTTTCTGTTGAGACCACTGATATTGATCTGTTCGTCGAGCACATATCGATGGCCGATGTCATCGTTTTCGTTCTTTTTGGCAGTTTCATCTGAGGAGGCCATGGCAGCCAAGCCTACCTCTTCGTCCAAGCTGTCGGCCTTGCTGTCGAATACAATCTGAGGTCCTTCAGGCGCTACACCTAGATTTGAAAGGAGCATGCCCTTTGCACCACCTTCGTCGAAAGTCTTGCTCATCTTGTGAAATAGAGGATCGATATCGAACGCTGCGTCCAGCTTGTTCATGTTGATGGCATCTACGTTTGTCTCAAGCGTCTTTACTGAGAGACCTCGTCTCTCAGACTAAGTAAGGACAAAAAAAAACCCAGTGAGTTATCGAGCTTTCAATAAAACGAAACAACATGAAACAATTCTCTACAAGTGGCAATCAATTACAATCAATTCTTCCCATCCCATCCCATCCCCCCCCCCCCCCCCCCCCCCCCCCCCCCCCCCCCCCACCCCCCCCCCCCCCCCCCCCCCCCTCCCCCCCCCCCCCCCCCCCCCCCCCCCCCTCTTCCCTCGCACTGGGCTGGTCGGAGAGCACTCTCCGTTACCTACAGGGTAGGTCCCAGGTTCGATTCTGCTTTCAACCA
>Ga0115556_1003499_pt1 | contig 10108 bp, 7 predicted proteins | sample COGITO_mtgs_1104_5_FD_87282 | JGI IMG/M metagenome (GOLD analysis project Ga0115556, IMG submission 87282) | Pelagic marine microbial communities from North Sea - COGITO_mtgs_110414 | ecosystem: Environmental > Aquatic > Marine > Epipelagic | place: Germany:Helgoland, sampling site Kabeltonne... | reverse complement strand
CTAGGGGGATGAGGTTTAATTGCGGTCGCATAATAATTGTGGAAGTATGTTAACTCTCGAAATAAATAAATCTGAGCACGTGCTGAGATAGGTCCCTAAATCGTCAACTTTTATAATGGTTAAATTATTCTCACTGGGCCAGGCTCCGAACCCCAAGACAATTCACGATTTGCGAACCCCCTCTTTGGTTGTGGCCAAATCTATTGCGGAAGATAATGCCTCTCGGATGCACGCTAGGTGTGCCAAGCACGGCGTGATTCTGCGGCCGCATGTGAAAACCCACAAGACAGTGGAAGGCGCTCTCTTGCAAACGAACAACCGTCGGGGGAAGATTGTCTGTAGTACTCTGGCTGAAGCTCGTTTTTTTGGAAACGAGGGCTTCGACGATATTCTTTACGCTGTTCCAGTAACATCAGACAAGATTCGGGAGTGTGAGGAGCTGAATAAAGGCTTGTCGCTATTCCATGTAATGGTAGATAATGTAGATCAGTTCAGGGCATTGGAGCAGCATAATGCTAACGTAAAGGATCCAAAAAAGTGGAGTGTTGTGCTTATGGTTGATAGGTGAGTGGAGGCTGACACACAGCCCTCAGGTACAACGAACTCACTTTTTGCTAATCCTTTTCTCTTGTTGCGTGACAAAATAAAATCGTTGTTTGCTGTGCCTGTAATTGCTCGATTTTGGCAGCGGCTATGGGCGTGATGGCGTCGACCCTTTGTCCGAAAATGCCCTCTCTTTGTGCAAGTTGATTGTCGACTCTCCGTACGCCGACTTTTTCATGATTTACACGCACGGAGGGAACAGCTACGACGCCAATACTCCCGAAGGTGTGATGAAGTACTCGGTTCTTGAGCGTGATGCAGTTGTTGGATTTAAGAAAAGACTGGAAGCGGAACTGGGCGTGGATATTCCCTGTTCTGTCGGATCCACTCCCTCTTGCAGTCATCCTCCTGCTGACGGTTGGGACGGTGTGGCGGAGATCCATCCTGGGAATTTCCTCATGTACGATTACCAACAGTGTCTGATATCTTCTTGTAAAGAGAGCGACGTTGCATGCCGCGTTTTGACCCGAGTTGTGGGGCACTATCCCCAGACAAACTCGATCCAGGTTGATCTGGGCTGGACTGGGTGCTCTGCCCAGGGTGCCGAGCACAATTATGGCAAATTTGACGGACAGGATGATTCTCCTTCTTCTCTCATCATTGCCAATCTCAAGCAGGAAGCTGGCACTGTTACTCGAAGGGACAAAGGGCCGATAGATTTCTCCCTCTATCCGATCGGCAGTATGTTGAAGTTGATTCCCTGGCACGCTTGCGCTGCTTGCCACCAGCACAGCACTTTGTATATAGTCGATGGCGAAGAAATCGTCGAAAAGTGGTCCACGGCGACGGGATGGTAGAGTAAATAAAGCCGAGCAAGATGAGGGTTTGGCACCAGAAATAAACAGCATCACCTATCTTATACATATCACCATTAATACGAACAACAGTCATTCACCGCTCAGACTTCAACACATAGGAGCTGTTCTGTTTTTTTATCATCTCAAATTGCCGGTCACTGGTGGTTTGCAAACCGGTATCCTTCAAAAGACCATCTTCGTCTACGAGTTCGCGCCTATTGATTCCCTTGTACCACCAAAAAATATAGCCCCACTTTCCAACAGGACCCATGACAGCCAGGAGACTGTTCAAGAAGAAGGTGCTCAAGAACCAGCTTAGTCCCATGATCAAGACAAGAAAAAAGCCAAACTTGTAAAAGAACAGTGTTTTGCTGAAGCACATGACAAGCCCGGCCATAAACGTCGTAGCACTCGCGCTGGAAATGCTAACTCCCATCACTGTTAAGCTGCTCTTGACCTTGCCGCCCCTTTCATCCATCGGCGCTTGGGCGTAGGCGTGGCTGTAATGAGCGACAAAGTCGACACTGACGCCCACCGCGACACTAAAAATAATGCTCTCGAGAATGTTGAGCTCCCAGCCATCAAAGACCAATATTCCGGTGGAGAAGCCGCAGATGAAGACGATCGTTATCACACTGTACAGAGTCAATATGACGTTTTTAGTCGTCGTTACTAGAACCAAGAATGCGATGGCCGTGCTGACAGCGGCACTGCTGTAGGCTCCTTCCCCGATGGACTTCTGTAAGTCGTAAAAATCCAGCTCACTGGTAGCGAATCCATTCTGCAACCCAGTTCCATCTGGTGCAGTCTTCATTTTTTTTTCTGTGTAGTCCCGTATTGTTTCGTAAAACTCCTGTGCATCATTGAAGCTGCTCGTGAACTCGTGATTAGTGAGAAACTGAAAAACAATCGCCCTGACTGCCGCCCCCCCGTCTCTGTCGAAGAAAAGTCCTGTATTGTAATCTCTCCCGAATGTCCTGCCCCACTGGTACATGCAACCATTGTATTGACTTGCTGAGGCCATGGGGAACTCCAAGCTACAGCACTTCGGTCCACAACGTTCTTCTGATTCGTCACAGCGAGCAGGGAAGTACTTCTCCCAGCCGGGCTCTCTTCTGTCCGCATAATTCGTCGTATTTCCGCATGGCATCTCGACCCACTCCTTGAAGCTCTCCAAGGCGCACATTTCTGTGCTCTCCGTGTCTTTATCGATGAACTTGTACCAATCCTGACTCCGGACATCAGCACATAAGTCTACCAACCACTGCTGTGTGTCCGGGCTCTTGATGTCCAAGTTATACCACTGCGCCTCTCCGTGGGACGCCGGGTCCATCTTGTTGCCATTGTCTACTGGTTCCAAGCCCCAGACGAAACGAACCGGGAAAAAAGCCCTAGCGCCCTCTTTGCTCAGGCCGTCCTGGAAGAAATCACGTTTCCAGAAAAGTGCGTAGTCCTCCATCGGGTGGCCGACTTGGAATAGCTGAAAGTCCCCCGTCGTAGGCCTCTGCAAACCTTGCGCTTTAATTGTCATGGCGCAGCTGACGCCACCCACAACCGCAACGATGGGCCATCGGAACTTGTACACAAAGGGGAAAACAACATCCTGGAACCATTTTTCGGCAATTCTCAGTTCATTCTTATCCTTTGGCTGGATGCAAACTCTACAGCAAGGCAGCTCTTGTTTTCTGCTTACTTTTTTCTTAATGTACATGTCGTGTATAAGCACGACGGCGGGTAGGTACGTCACCATCAGAAAGAAGTCGCATAAAACGACCAAACCGGTGTAGATTCCAAAACACTTCAAGCTCGTAATATTGCTCACAGCCGAAGCGAACAGTGCACACGATGTGGTGAGACTCGTCACAAACATTGCGCTCCCGGCTCTCTGCAGAACCCAGGCCATCTTTCTTGCGCGCCGCTTGTTTTTGCTCCATTTTTTGCTCTTTTCCCCCAGAACCATCATGGCATCTGCCTGTTTCCACGCGTCCATGAAGACAAAGACGTCGTCGGCTCCGATCCCGATCACAATGAATATGCCCACCAAGTTCAAGAAAGGGAAAAACGGGAGCCAGAACATTACCATGTACATGAAATAGGCGACAGCGAGTGCCGTAAAGATCTCGATGAATGCTAGAATGGAGATGAAAAAGCTGCTCGTCTGCATCCACATTAGCACGAATACGCAAACAAAGGCTGCGACTGCTAGTATTCCATCGATTTGCAGCTGATCCGTGAAGAGCAAGAACTTCACCTTGGTGTCCCACGCGACTAACTTTGCCCCAGCCGTCACCTCGTTCTGATAAGGCAGCAAAAGGTTGTGAACTCCTTTCAGCCAATCAGTGGTATAGCTCTGCACCGGGATAACGATCTTCGTGCTCGTCATGGTCTGGTTGTGTGGATCGCTATATTTCCAGTCGGCAAGCGCGTTGAAGGTGTCATACGCAATGTTATCGAACCAACACTTTTCTGGCACATTGTTGTCGCTCCTACAGACCGCAATTTCTTCCGCAGACGCGTGAGTCGGGCAAGCCCGGAGCTCTCCCGTTTTGTGGTAGTATTTCGCACAGCCGCCGATGAAATCCTTGAAGTTTGCAACGTCTGTTGCGTTTATATCGGCGCAATCGTCCTTGCCGTTGTAGAGTGCTACCGAGTTGGCGATGTGACGGCTCTTGCAGCAAATGAACTCTAACCCCCTGCTACTGTTGTAAACTCTACGAGGCTGCAGGGGGCAAAAATCTGGGTTGAAAGAGCCATGATCTCGTATCATCTTATCGATAGCGCATACCCGGTGTAGCACCTCCGGGTGCAAAACGTCCGAGTCGGTGAAGGCTGTGAACACCACATTCACGGCGCCACCGCGGGACACGACCGCATCGTCATGCGAACAGTCTTCAGAGGGAACTGGGTCGGTTATTTTTATGTTACCCTGCAAAACGCGACGCGTAAAGTCGTCAGAGGAGTCAAAGTTGGACTTATAAGAGTCGTGAGAGTGATCGTAAAATTTTTCAAACGAGAACTCAGCGTTGAATATATCAACGCCGTCTCCGTCGACGGAGTCGACGCCGAAGTTCATGTCCAAGAGCTTCCTCGTCTGGGTCTTGACCTGTAGCCTCCCCGGAGCGTACTTGTTGCAGTATGCCTCGTCGATGTAACCGTCTCGGTCGTAGTCTTTATGATTTATCTCGTCATCGTCGGCGATGCTCTCCCATTGATAGTAGCTCCTGTTTCCACCGGGGGTGGCGCTGACAATACCCCGACACTGCGCATCTTGTAAGTGCCTCCCGTATGCTTTCATCTGCCCACTAATGACTGTTCCTCGAGGCTCAAACCCCTCGGCCGCTTTTTCGAAGTCGGGAAGATCTTCCCAACGTGCCACGAAGCCAATCAAACCAAAAAACATCATCATGAAGGTCGAGAGGCAATAGCAGAAGATGGGCTTTTTCGTCAGGAAGGTGGCGTATCGGATCACAAAGCCAGAGGGCTTGATATGGTCCGTAACGGGCTTACCCTTGCTGCTCCTTTTGCCCTTCTTTTTTTCTTTCTTGTTACCCCTTGAGGACAGGGGGTTGGTGGATTCAAATATTGAGCTTGCCTTATCTCTTCCAACGGCGATGCCGTCTGTAAATTTCACGTCTGGGTCAGAGTCAAAATCTTCATTCGCGCCTTGGCTAGGAATGGTCGCCAGTGGTGGTTTATTTTTCTTGGCAAGAGATGGGAGGGGGGGGGGGACAGACTTCAAAACTGGAGGAGATATAACTTTGTCTTCATCGCTGTCCGAACCGAAGCTGTCGTCACTGTCGAAGTCGCTGTCTCGCTCTTTCTTTGCTGACTCTTTCGTCGGTGGGGGGGGTAGGGGAGGATTCGAGAGACCCCTCCCCCGCTTCACCTTATGGTTGAAAATAGGGGAATTCCCACCTTCGGCTAACGCCACTATAGACTGCTTCCTCGTCTTCTCCCTACTCACGTCCTGCTTAATCACTGCAGCTTGTATGTTCCCCTTTGTGTTAAGCTGGGGACCAAAATCTTCAGACCAGGTACCAATTTCCTCGCCTTCCTGATTGTAAATCACCCTGGGGGAGCTGCAATTAACAAGGTAAGTGGTGCCCTTGTATTCAATCTCTTCACACTACAGTGTAGAAACGACGGTTAATGCAGAAATAAGGTATGTGTAAGCAAGGCACGCGCGCGATTGTATTGTATATGGTAAGGATGCGTTTTTGAAGAGCTGCCAAAAGGAAAAGAGAAGAGAAGAGAAGAGAAGAGAAGAGAAGAGAAATCAGATCACCTACCTCAACCTCTTCCTCATATATGCCATCGTCTGTGGCCTCGATAAATGAGGGGGGGGCGTCCCAAGATGTTTCTTGTGTCTCTAAGTTCTCGTAGTACGGCGTACCATCATCTGTGTAGTACCGCACCCATTCCCCCATCTTTGACTAGGATCAGATTACGACTGAAGGCAGGAGAACAAGAGGTTAAAAGATTTTTGCAACGTTTCCGTTGTTAGCGAACAGCGGAGAGTGTTGGGTTGGAGAAAGCCGAAACTTTTTTCGACTCTTATCAATTCCAAGATCTTTAAGGGATTATTTAATCTCGAAATCAGATAAAAAATTTCTGAGCACGTTTTTAACTTGCTCATTGAAAATGAACCCTCCGCGCACGCAGGCATCGTCCATTTGCTACTAACACGTCGAGTAAGCAGTGTAGGGTTCCTTTTGGGCCAACACCAACCTAACTCTTCAAGTATTGCGGTAGAAACTGAGTTCCCATGACGCTGACGCCACGCACACCAGCCCATTTGGACACATTAGCAGACATGGTCGCGGCCTTAGATGAGGACGGCAAACCCATTATCCCTGGCTACTTTGCAGATTGTTTACTCAGGTGCGCCCTGACTGACGCCCCCCACGATCGTATCTGTTTCAGATAAATGCGAATAAAAAATTAGATGATGCCATTTCAAACATAGTATCGCAACACTAAATACAATTATTCAACTCTGCAGCGAGAGATTGCAGACCTCGGTTACGGGCAAGCTCCCTGATGACGACGTTTTTTACTAATTCTCTGCCCTCGTGGTCTCCGAATATCTCCAGCAAATCTAGGCTAAGCGACCGTATACTTTCGGCGTTATTTTCGGCGCTCAGTGATGCCACATACTCGCACAGCCACTGTTTCAACTCCTCCCTGCTGTCTAGAGACAAGGCACAGACTATTCGGTCTTCCAAGTGCGACCTGTTCAATAAAGCCTTATCCTCGCTCGATCCCAATGTATCTCTCCCGCCTAGGACTAGCGCGCTGTTGCTTCCGACCCCACGGCTAACAATACTCTCAAGCTTTCCAAGTATCTCAACTTTTGTCCCGCTCGTATTTCCTCCCGCCTGCGACAGTCCAATTCTCTCCCTCAAGGCAAGGGTGCTGTAGAAACTAGACATGGCAAAGCGCCCGTCAGCAACGCGATGGAAAATGTCCATATCCCTATCGAATTTGAAAGCCTGTAGAGACCCTCCAATTGCCCCAAACTTGTTTAGAACAATCACGACCGTCGAATTGTCAATTAGCATGGTTTTTGTGAGTGTAGGGAGCGAGTCTGTGGATGGAAGAGAGATTGGATTGGATTGATATTTGGATTAGTTATATTAAACATTAAGGAAAGTGCTATGATATGCTATGCTCCTCCACACACCCTTGCTTAACCACTTACCTTTTGGAGATTTTGTCATTGACCTCATTGGGCCAGCAAGACTTCCCTTGAATAGCAAAGTCAAGCGCTTGAGATTCCAGACAAAAAAACTTCCATCTCCTACGACAGCAAGCAAGTTTCCATCGCTGTTACATGAAAGAGCGCAAACCCCGCCGCCGCCTAAGACAGCTGGAGGTGACGCTTTTCGAGCCTGCGAGCTGATGTCTGGCCCGAATCGCTTCCAAATGTGAAGCTCGCCCTGAACAGTGCCGACGACCAAATGAGATGAGTTCCCAGCGATTGCCGAAACAGTTCCAGTGATTGCGTCTCTCCAAACGAACCTGTTCGCTTGTGATGTTATCGTGATAGATGACTGTGGTGATAATCGTTGCAAAGAATTGTGAGTCGCAGGAAGAGTTTGAAAGTTTTGGGCAGCAGCTGCTACAACAGTTCTTTCGCCGTCCGCGGAGGAATTTTCATCATCTATGAGAGGAAGCTGGCATTTGAGTGTATCATTTTGGGGAGGTGACAGGAGTTCGTTTCCTCTCGAAGCTGTCTCATTATATGAATTAGCAGCAATGCTCGGGCTTCGGGACGTCGATATCGCAGACGTTGCCGATGAAGGCAACGGTTGCGTTGCAACAGTTTTCTTCGTGCTGTCGGCGATTTTCATCTTCTTGGGTCGGGGAACTATAGTGTTCGTCGCTGCGCGAACGATGTCGGCTTTCAGGCCACCCAGCGAAGGGTTGTTGGCGGTAGATTGCGAGGCTAAATTGGCTTCAGCGCTGCTATTACTCGTCTGCTTGCTCGGGCTTAGGTTCGCCTGCTCGTTATCAATCATCATTTCATCGTCGCCGACCTCCTCACGCATGACATCAATGCCCGCATCGCCGCTTGAGACCTTCACAAGTACGGGAGCAATCCTTTTTTTTCCCTTCTTGGTTTTCGTGACTACTTGCGCCTTTCGCGTCTCGGCAGGCGTCTTGGTTGGACTGGCGATGGTTTGTGCAGGAATTTGCGGCGCGGGAGTCGGTCGAGAAAAACCGTTGGTTGTCTGTGATGTTTGCGAGCTACTGTTGTCGCCCTCAAGCCCCACCTGAAAGCTGCTCTCCGCGACGTCAAGGGGATTCGAGGTATAAACACTCGATGACCCGCTTAGATTGGACGTTTGTTTTACCACTCCTTCCCAAACCTCGTCGCCATATTTTCCTCGCAAGACTTCGTTCCTCTCCTTTCTTCCCAGTGCAGTTCCGAGCTCCTCTTCCGTGAATTCGATTGCCGCGACGTTTCCGTCAAGCGTTGAGACAAAGAGTGTTCTTCCAGCAGTAACACCGCCGCCCCAAGAAATGTCCGTGATCATGGACTTCCCAGGACTAATTTGTGATTTAAAAATTGGCTTGGGAACGCCTGTCGCCCACACCGTCAAAAAACCCTTCCTATCCCCCAGCGCAACCACCGTCCTGTGGCTGTCCAAATACGAGTTCTTCTTCTTCTTGCCGCTACCGCTGTTTGTTGCGGCGCGGAACAAGAGGGGATTGAAACGTGACGAACAGACTGCATCCTTGTGACCCACGAGGTTAATAAGTTCTTTGTTGTCCGTGTCGATTTTAAGACCGGTACTGTTTCTCTCGATAAGTGTAACGACGGGTTTGTTCTTTAGCGTACCGTTGGTGGATGCAAGCACGCTACCATCACTACTCCAGTCAATTCTGCGGAACAAACACTGCGAAATAAGCTCGCTGTGACCGTCACCGATTGAGGAGAATATCTTCAGGGGATGGGACGAGTCAATCTTCGCGACTAATGACCAGTTGTCAGTCGCTGACCACAGGCAGATCGACGGATCGTCCGAAGATGTCACCAGGTGCCGTCCAGAGGGATCAAAACAGCACCCCTTCACAAATGACTTGTGCACGTCATTTAGGCCCAGAGTTGCGACCGGAGAAGACATAATCATTTGGGGGCGTTTAGGGTTTGGGGAGGGATTCGACGAAAAAAAGCCTGAGTGCATTGCGTTCGTTTGTTGCATCTGGGAAGGGTCGGGCAGACCAGCTCCTACCAAGTCAAGCTTCCAGACACACACGGGCGACAGACGGTCCAGCGAACAGGTTGCCAAGAAATCGTTGTGCGGGGGGCACCATGCGAGGTCAACAACATCCAAGTTATGCGCGCGCAAAACACGGCATCGGACCCAATTCTCAATATTTTTCTGTACCGACCGTTCAAAGCGAAGCGAAGCGAAGCGAAGCGAAGCGGGTGCGTAAGTGTGAGGGAATGCGAAGGAATTCGAAAGGGAATACGAAGGAATTCGAAAGGGAATACGAAGAAGGGAAAGTAGACCCAAAGCAGAAAAAAACAGAACAAAGCAGAACAAAGCAAAGCACGCAAGCTTAATATACACAGACATACACAACTCCACCTCTCACCTGCTTCGTCGCCCCAGACAGCCCCCCACCAAAACCATCCTCCCCGTTCTGCTCGCTCTGGGGGCGAAGCTCGTATATTAAAACCATATTATCGTCTGCGCCAGAGGCAAGGTATCGTCCGTTTGTGCTCCAACGACAGGTCATAACACTCCCCGAGTGCGAAGTCAATGTTGCCAACAAACGGGGGTCCTCGTCAACCAGTGTATTAGAGTTGGGGGTGTTTTCGCCCTTACTACTAGAACATATCGTCTTAGTACTCCAGATTTTTAGCTTGTTGTCTCCTCCGCCCGTTGCAATACGCTTCCCGGAGGGGTGAGCATCAGCACAGTAGATGGCAGAGCGAGGCTGAGGTTTGGAAGAGGTCGTGAGTGATGGTGAGTCGCCAACAGTCGGGATCAGTGCGCGCTTCTGCGATGCGGACGAATGGGAGATCCACTGCGCGAGATCAATAGTAGGCATAATTATTTTGTGCCAGGTGCCAGGGGAGGGGTGAAGGGTAAGAAGGAGGGGGAATTTTTGTTTGTGGTTTTAGTTGAGATAGAGGGTATTTTTAGGGAGATTAAGGTAACTTTAGGTTGTAGTTGGTGTATCAGTATGATGAT
>Ga0115556_1003497_pt1 | contig 10110 bp, 8 predicted proteins | sample COGITO_mtgs_1104_5_FD_87282 | JGI IMG/M metagenome (GOLD analysis project Ga0115556, IMG submission 87282) | Pelagic marine microbial communities from North Sea - COGITO_mtgs_110414 | ecosystem: Environmental > Aquatic > Marine > Epipelagic | place: Germany:Helgoland, sampling site Kabeltonne... | reverse complement strand
TGCGAGACGTTTTTATGAGGCGAAAAGCATTTTTCCCCACATTTAAGAAGCTTTGAGAGACGGGCAAAAGGATGACGACTGACGGAAAAGAAGACAAAGACAGCGCGGGAACGGAAGAAAACGAGGACGAGTGTCTCGTCCTCGATGGAATGCACGGAGAAGAATCTCTCGCTGCGCCTCCCGCGGCGACTCAAACTCTCACATCGACGATGAGCATTTCGAGCCGTCGCGGAGACCAAACGACAACCGGAAAAGGAGGAAAAGGAAAAGAACGAGAAGGACGTGACGACGACGAACACGGAACGAACGAAACACAAAAGATTCAGATGAAAACGATGGGGATTGAGACTACATTCACCGGAGATGGAAACAACAGCAAGAAGAAGAAAAAAATCGCCCTGTTCTTTGGCTACAACGGGGACGGATATCAAGGCATGCAACGAAACCCAGGCGCGAAAACGATCGAGGACGATTTAGAGTCCGCGATCGTCAAAGCAGGAGGAATCGCGGAATCGAACAGCGGGGATTTCAATAAAGTGCACTGGAACAGAGCGGCGAGGACGGATAAAGGCGTCAGCGCGGTTGGACAGGTGGTGAGTTTTAAGTGCATGAACGCGGACGACGGGAACACGGAGACCATCGTGAGGTTGATCAACGAACATTTGCCGAGGGGAAAAATCGTGGCGTTTGGAGCGACGAGGGTGACGGGAGGGTTTAGCGCGAAGAATCAGTGCGATAGGAGGAAGTACGAGTACGTGGTACCGGTGAGAACGTTTGATAGGAGGTTTCCGAAGAAGAGGAAGCGGAACCCCGTGGACGGCGACGATGAAAACGGTCACGATGAAAAGAAGAACGATGAAAACGCCCCAAATGGCGAAGGATTAGAAGACGAAAAAGAAGACGACGAAGAAAACAACGATACCCAAGAAGAAGAAGAACCGTACGTCTTCACCGAAGAGGAACGAACAAAAGTGAACGACATTTTGAAACATTTCGTCGGCACGCATAATTTTCACAACTACTCGACCAAAGTCGATTGCGACACGCCGCAAGCGCGTAGGTTTGTCATTTCGTTCTCGTGCTCGATGCCATTTAAAATTCAAGGCGAAGATTTCGTGAAGTTTGAGATTCTCGGTCAATCGTTTCTGTTCAACATGATTCGAAAGTTGGTCGGAATGACCGTCGCGGTCGCGCGAGGCTTCTGCGACGTGAGCGATTTGTTATTCGCGCTGAGAACAAAACAAAGAGTCAACACGCCCATGGCGCCCGAGCTTGGATTATTTCTCTGTGAGTGTCAATACGACGCGTATAACAAGCGCTTCTCTGCCGAGCGCGAACCGTTGCGCTTGGAAAATTGGCGCGACAAAGTCGATGCGTTTAAACACCAAACCGTGTATCAACACATATACGACCGCGAATACGTGATGAAAGACAACATGGGCGAATGGATCCGTAAATTCATCAGCGACAAGAACGGGTTTCGAGAGCATTACGATTTAGCCATGCACCGCGCGCTCTTGAAGGAGGAAAAGTTGGCGCCTTTGAGCACGAAGAATTCTCAGAAGCAACGCGTGAATAGCAGTCAAAATCAACAAGGTGCCAAAGCGTCGCCAAACAAACCATCGTCATCCAAAGGAGGAGAAGGAGAAGGAGACGTCACTACTAAAAGTACCGACGACTCACAAGCGGGAACAGCAGCATTACCAGCAGCAGCAACGACAACACCAACACCAACAAAACCAGAGGAAAACGAAGAAGCTTTGCTCCTCCTCGCGGCGAACGCCGCCGCCGAACGCGTCGCCAAAAAACGCAAACTCGAACTCGAAAAGCAAGAAGCGCGCAAGCGAATCGAGATTGAAAAACAGGAAGAAAGAGTAAGAAACGGTTTAGTCGTCGGTAAAGTCGAATACGATGAGGACGAGATGAGCGATTAGGTAAGAATAGTACTAAAAGAATATATATAATACGCTACTCCTACTACGCGCTTCGTCTCTTTCGACGCGACTCTTTTCTCTCCTCTTATACAATTACATACGGCTGTTTTTCCGTTCAAATGCAACACAAAAAACTCTCTCCACAACACACGACAACACCTCGCTTTGGAGAAGAAGAAGGGAGACGCGCGACAGCGAGAACAACGCGACGACGATAAGACAGAAGACGCAAAAGGGTTCTTTTACTCCTCATAATAAATCGAATACGAGTACGAATACGAGTGCGATTAAGATATGTTTCGTTGGGGGAGCCGAAAGGCGAAAAGCGTTGATGTCGACGATGATTTTGACGAGAGGACGATGGAGAACGTTGGGATTCCGACATCATCGACGAGAAGAAACGAGAGAAGAAGCAAACCGAGAAAACCAGAGGACGAAGACGAGAACGAGAGAAATAACGCCGATGCGTTCAAGGCGAGGAAACCTCCGAGCCGAGCGCACATGACCGACGAAGAGTTGGTGAGAGAATGGTACGCAATTTTGCCCTCAATGTATGTGACTTATTCTAATTCTTATTCTTATTAGGCCGTACCTCACGCGAAAGCAAGTGGAGGAATACAAAACCATGTTCGACGATTTAGACATCGAAAGCGACGGACGAATATCCGCGGAGGACATACAGGAGCGATTGCGACAGGTTGGGTCGTTTAAAACGATCAAACAGATAAAGAAGAATCTGCGGCGATACGATTCGGACGGAAACGGGACGTTGGATTTTTGCGAGTTTTTGACGCTGATGTTGCACGATTTGAATTTGAGCAATCCGCAGGAGACGTTGAGGAGCGTGTTTTTGACGTTTGACGAGGACACGGATGGGAAAATTACCGCGGCGGAGTTGAAGAGGACGATGGAGATGGTTGGGATTCCGGTATCCATGCGGGAGGCGAAGTTCGTGATTCAAATGGCGGATCGAGAAGGCGACGGGGAGTTATGTTACGATGAGTTTGTAGATTTCGTGTTAGGGGCGGATCAACACGAGAAACCTGGTGCGGAAGGAATAACGAGCGATGCGGAAAAGGCGACGAAAGACGGCGCGGGCGTGGAATACTTGGCGCCGAGGTTGCTCACCACGCGATTGGGGCAATTTTTTAGCAGATCTTCGGCGACGGAAACAAACGACGGAAGAAAGAGCGCTCGACGAAACGCTCGACGCGGGGGGGATTCGGACGAAGAGGAGGTGTTATCGGACGAAGAGAACGTTGTTTTAGGTTAAAATGTGCGGCAACGCGTGTAAACTACAAAACTATTATTATTACAACATTATCATTCGATCTTCATCTTCTTCTTCTTCTCTCGTCATCGTCCAAAATCCTCCTCCTTCTCCTCGAACGAGGACGACGCGTAACTCTTCATCTTCTTCTTCTTCTCTCGTCATCGTCCAAAATCCTCCTCCTTCTCCTCGAACGACGACGACGCGTAACTCTTCGGATACAATACAAGAAAAACGTACCACCACGCCGATATCGGAACCGCCACGGCGACCGACACAAACTTCCAATCGAACGCCAACGTCGGCAAGGACACGCAAAAGACGCCAAAAAGTACAATCGTCCACGGTTGGCACCAAAATGGCTTCTGTGACCACACCGAGGAGGCCGAGGAGGAGGAGGAAGATGTGTTCGCCTTTTGTAGCAAATTAAGTTCATTCAAGTCTGCCGGACTCGGCACGGACGAAGAAGACGCTTCTTCAAAGAAGAACGTCTCGTTCTCGGCGACGACTTTCGCTTCAAAGTCGTCGTCCTCGACATTCTCCTCGTTGGTATTCTCGTTCGTCTCGCTTTCGTTTTCGTTTTCGTCGTCGTTGAAGAAGAATGATTCGTTTTTCGACGACCTGAACGTCGCCGCTTTGTTTTTCCAATTCGTGTTTGTGTGTTTATGACGTAAACGACTCGTCCTGGGAACACCGAAGAAAACGACGCAACGAGGAGAAGAGAGACGACGACGATGATGAAGACCTTTACATTTAAGAAGCGAGGAGGAGGAGGAGGAAGAAAAGGAGGCGGAGAAGGTTGTTCCTGTTTGGGAGAGTGATGGCATGTTTTGTGTGGCATATGTGACCTCTACAAATATCTAAATACTACGCAAAATGCTAAAACGAGAAGAAAAAGATGAGAAGCATCTTCATCATCGACCGGCTCTGCGGTCGTTATAATTCCACTGTTGTTGTTGTTGTTGCTGCTGTGGCCGGTGCTGCTGATAATTCTGCTGCGGCGGCGGCGCTACATTTTTGGCGTTGGCGTTGTACATCATTCCTCCTCCTTGTCCTCCTCCTCCTGCGGAGGTCGACGAAGCTATCGTCATCATCTTCGCCCGGGCGAGCTCGATGCAGTCCCTGGCGTCTCGTAGAAACGCGTCGATAGCGTCCACGTTTCGAGAACTACTCTCCGCGGTTTCGGCGATTATGATGCACGTGGCGGCGATGCCGGCGACAACCTCTTCAGCGGACATGTTTCGGAAAGTTTCGATGACGTGGTTGATGTTTGGAGGTAACGGCGGGTTTTCGAGCAACGCTTGGACGAGCGATGCGGCGCGACGGGAAGGCTGGATGTCGTACGGTTGTTGGTTTGGTGGAGTTGTCGTTGTCGTCGTCGTTGGTCGAGGCGTCGGTGAATTGGTGATGTTTGGTCGTTTGTATTGTTGTTGTGGATGGTACGGATCCGCTCCGGTATTTAAGTTATACTCCGGCGACCGCTCGCGTTTTCTTTCGTTGTTGTTCTTGTTGTTGTTGTTGTTGTAATCAGCGGTAGCATTTTGAGTCGTCGGTATCGGAGCAACCGCCGAGGGTTGTTTCACCGCCACTTCTCGGTCCCAATCCATTCTCACTTCCCCACTTTTCCTCCCGTTCAACAACTTCTCCTCCCACTCGGTGAACAAACCCTTCAACCGGTCGTAATCCGGCACTTCGCCGTACTTCAACTGCGAAATCGTCCTGGAAAATCCCACCAACGCTTTCGGCAACTGTTTCCTATCTTCGCGAACGGCTAACTCGCACAAATAGTTCGGCACTTCCTTGCAACTCAATTTTTTCTCCCTCGCCATGACTTTATAATTCGCATCTTCGCTCTCGTCCACTCCGACCGCCATCGTTCTTTTCCACGGCAACGATCCGCAATACAACTCGACTAAAATGTATAACAAAGAAAACAAATCATCTCGGGGACTTTGCTCTCGATTTTCCATCGCGTTCGCGCTCGCGTACGTCGTAGTGCCTCTAAACTGCGCGTCCTCTCTTTCCGCGATCACTTTATCCGTCGTTTCGTCCTTATACCGTCTCGCTAACCCGAAATCGATGAGATACGTCTTCGCTCTCTCGGCTCGCGAACCTCGCCCGATGCAAATGTTCCCCGGTTTCACGTCTCTGTGCACGTATCCTTTTAAATGCGTGTACCCTAATGCGTCTATCGTTTGCGCCGCGATTCGCGCGATGGTGATTTCCGAAAATAACGGTCGCTGTTGTTGCTGTTGTTGTTGTTGTTTCGTTTCCGAAGTAGACGTTTTTGGTGTCGTCGTCGTTCCCGCGCCGCCGCTACCGCCGCCCCTCGAATCTTCTTCAACCGAATTGGACGAATTCAACTCAATTTCCCTCTTCAAATCCGCCAGGTTCTCACCAACCAACTGCATCGCGATGAACGGATGTTCCTTCCCTCTCTTCGTCTCAAAAACCCCTTCCTCGTAAATCTCCACGATGCCTTTCCCACCTAGTAAATTCCTCATCGCCATCGCTTCTCGTTTCGTCGTTTTCATTTCCGATTCGATTTTGATCGCGCAAAAGCGACCGGATTTTGTCGCGTTCTCTTCGCCGCCGCCGGTGATATCCACGGCGGAGTATACCTCCGCGAATTGTCCGGAACCGATCTTCGAGTGGGAGTCGATTTTGAAACGGCCGGAGGAGAGGAGGTCGTTTCGTTTTAACATCTTATTTGTGGTAGTTTTCCTCTCCTAAATGCGTCTGTTTTCTGTCCAATTTATGCCGAAAATTCGCCTTACTATGACACGTAAGAGACAACGAATACGAGTACAATACTAAAATAAAATGGACAAAGCGGCGCAATTAGTGGCCGTTCTCGTGTTCCTGGTGTTCGGTTTCTTGTTCGGGAACATATTTCTGTACGTTTTGCTCTCTGTTTCTCTCTGTCTTTCTCTCTCTCTCTTAAACTCGCCGATGACTTACTTGAATTTTCCAATTCTTCTCTTCTCTCTCTCATGTAAAACAACGCGGGATGTGCGACATGTACACATCATATCATCGTCATCATCATTCAAATCAGATACTCTTACGCGCAGAAAAAGTACAACCCTCCGGAAGGCAGAAAACCGAAAAAGAAAATCGGCGCGAAGAAGAAGAAAATGCTGGCGCTGAAAAGCGGCATAAAGCAGTAGACAGTAGAAGTCAAATTGTATAGTACTACTAAATACGGATGTTATTTTTATATCATTATCGGCTGGCGGTTCGGTTCGATTGTTCGACTCTCTCGAGAACGAAACCACTCTCCTTTCCTTCATCTTCTAATTCCTCGAAGAGATGTCTGTTTTGTTGTTGTTCTTCCTCCTCCTGAAAGTCTTTTTTGTTCAACTCCCAAGCGCTAAAACCAGCCATGCTTTGCTGGAACATGCACAACCGTTTCCAGTTTTCCTTCTCGAACATTTCCGAGCCCATGACGCCGACGACGGTTCTCTTTGCGATGGAACAATCGCCCAAGGTACAATCTTCCGCGAAGATCGATTCGCAGTTGGCTTCGCACACCGCGTCCACGCCCATGCCGTGCGCATATAAGCGTCGGAAGCTTTCGTCCGAGAAATCGTCCAAGGCTTCGGTTTCTAAGGTATATTCCACGTGTTTTCTCGACGCGGCTTGTTTGACGTACGACACGGATTTCTCCGGATTCGCCTGCGCGTTGGTCGTGTTTTCGTTTGCAATCCGCTCGTCTCCGAGTTCACCGCCTTGAACGCTCGCGTGCGCGTTGTTTCGGAACAACATCGCCATGGCTTCGTCGTACGCGTCGCGAGACTGGTCGGTAAACCGCGGGTACCCGCTCGTCGCTTGCGCCGGCCTAGACTCGCAGTGGTTCCACCAGTACGTGTTCGGTAACCGCATTTCGAGAGCTACGTCTGAATATTTCTCTCGAATAGCTCTGTTTGCGCTTTGTAACATTCGTTCCCCGTGTTTCATCAACTGATCGTGGTAAAACGTGAGAAAAAATTGTCCGTAATCCGTCCTCCACGATCCGTTGTCTTGGAAAAAGTGCGAAACCGGGCCGAAATCGTTCACTTCTCCGGCATCGTGCGGTCCAGATTTCCCCCAATCGCTACAATTTCTCTCGTTGGCGTACTCTTGCAACGCTTTTAACGCGTACTTATCGTTCACTTGGAAACTCCCGACCCCCGGGAACACCCACACGTCTTCCGGAAACGCCGGGTACCTCAACTCCCCGTTCGGCCCGGCCCCAATCGTCGCCGTCGTAATCGTCCCGTTCGCGAAATACTTTTCGAACGTATTCACAAAACTCGCCATAAACTCCTCGTAGCACTGATTGGCCGATCGAAACGTCTTCCCGTCCCCGGTCGGTAACAAACTCTCGTCGCCTTCGGCGAACAAACTTATAACCGCGTTTTCTCTTAAACCAGATTGGTCCATGTAAAACAACTCCGGGTTCCCTTCTTTTCCTTCTCTGCTCGCAATTTCGTGCACCCAAACCGGTAAGCTCGCGGTGCACCCGTCCCCGTCGTTACCGCCGCACTCTCTCGCGTGAAACGCAAACTCCACGGAGACTTCCAACTCGCCCACTTTATCCACAATTGCAAACAACTCCTCGTACGCTTGCCAATCGTACACCTGCGGTTCGTTTTCCACGATCCCCCAGAACACGGTCACGTGTACGCCTCGCACTCCGGCGACTCGTAAGGCGTCGAAGCCGACTTTTAGAGCTTTTGATTTCGTGAGGAAGTTTGTGATGGATATCGCATCCGGGGCGAGACGGCAAAAGAGAGGGATGATTTCGTTTTTTTTCTTCTTCTTTATCGTTGTTCTTTTCGTGTTGTCGTCTGATGTTGTTTGGGAGGACGTTCTTCTTCCGGAAGATGACGATGCGCCTCCTTCTCTCTCCGTCGTCGTCGTCGCGACCACCCGATGACGATCATCGCGTTCTTCTTCTCCGCTACTTTCCGCGCGAACGCAGAACGCATCGTTTCGTTGTCTTCTTCTTCTTTGTTGTTGTTGTTTTAGAAAATGCTGACTGTTCGTGCGAGCAAAAAGCGACGCTTTTTTCTGCGACGCGACGTTCTTCTCATTCGTCGTCGCACGCAACGTCGTCCTCGCGCCGCAGGAACACAAAGCGCTCATATTCTACTCGCGCGTTCGAAGAAGAAAATACCTTCCAACGAAACGCGCGTCTCCTCGTGCCTGTTTTATCTTCGCGTCGTGGTCTCTTTGCGCGCGTACCTCTTATCTGCCGACAAATGATGACCGTTTTACGTTTTATCGTTTTCTCGTTTTTTCGAGGTAGGTTTTTCCTTGGCTGAAAACCATCGCCCTCGCAGTTTGAGATCAATTTTTTCCTTTTTTTTTGGGTCGTTTTCTTGGTCTGACACAGAGATGCACTTTCCTCGGTGGACAGACAACCACGAAAAAAAAAGCAGACGAACGCAGAATTGAAACGACGTTTGCTACCCTAAACAACAGAATGTTTTTTTTTCAGTTCTGTCGCCTTCCTTTTATTAGACCTTTTCTAAGCTTGCATTACGTAAACAACACTACAGAGTGTGCAGAGAGTGTGTGTATTTTAAACACATCACAGAGACCATTCGTCTCGAGAAGAAGAAGAAGAAGAAGAAGAAGAAGAAGAGAGAGAAGCGCAGAGTAGTAGTAGTATACATATAAGAATAATGACCGGAGGAGGATCGTACGACGAGGTCGATCTGGAAGACATGGATTGGAACGAATCGCTCAAGGAATTCACGTACTCGTGCCCGTGTGGGGACATCTTTCGAATCACGTTAGAAGAGCTCAAAGACGGAGAGGAAATCGCGAGATGCCCGTCGTGTTCGCTCGTGTTGACGGTGATTTACGACCCGGACGAGCTACCTTCGATAACGAACGTTGAAGCGGCGACGTCGGGGACGACGGAGGAAATTGCATAGAAGAGAGAGCGCAGGGGTGAGTGCTTTACTTTAGAACACATTAGCTGCCGCGCGGAATGCGTTGTATTATAGAATATACGCGATAGAAGAAGAAAAATACATAAGAAGAAGAAGAAATCATACATTATTACATAGTATATTAATCAGCTTTGATGTCGACGTCGGTGCTTCGCGCGAAGCGTTTGATGCGCATCGTCGGGAACACGCGCGGCGCTTCCTTTCGCCGCCTCGTTCGCTTTTCCTTCTCTTGTTCCGTTTCTTTTTCTTCCCCGTCGTGACTCTCATCGTCGCTATTACTACTGCTACTGCGACTACTTCCGCTATCGCTATCGTCGTCGTTAAAGTCGTTAAAGTCGTCGTCTTTTTTTCCCGGTTTTGGCGGTAAGGACTCAAACTCCACTCGATGAATAAACGCGACGAACGAGCTCAAAACTAAGCTCGTCAACATGACCACGTAAACGCTCAAAGCGGACGTGCTTTTCTGCGCGTAACATATCGTGCTCGTTTCCATGCGCACGATGAAATCGTTTTTTCCATCGTCGTTGCAATCCAACACTTGAGCGCGAGCGATGGGCATGGACGGTAAGAAAATGGTGGCAATTTTCGTCCCGGACGGGGAGACGATCACCGCTCTTTTCGATCCGACGACCAAGGAAGCCTCCGAGGTGTGACGGCGTCGACTTTGCTCGTTAAAGAAAAGACTTCTTTGCGATAAAAAAGGTGATGGTGCCGTTGGCGAACCACCACCACCACCACCACTGACGTCGTAATCTGTTCGGTTCGTGCTATCCTCATCGCTCGAGGAGACGACGACGTTGTGCGATACGCCGTGGTGTCGATGGTGCGTGCGAAACTTAAACGTCGCCAAAGTTGGAACGAATCGATCCATCTCTTTCGAGTCGTTGTTGTTGTTTACATCAGAAAATAAGTCGTATATGCCATCTTTCGGTGGTCCATTCACGTCAATCTTCCAACTCGC
>Ga0115556_1003496_pt1 | contig 10112 bp, 4 predicted proteins | sample COGITO_mtgs_1104_5_FD_87282 | JGI IMG/M metagenome (GOLD analysis project Ga0115556, IMG submission 87282) | Pelagic marine microbial communities from North Sea - COGITO_mtgs_110414 | ecosystem: Environmental > Aquatic > Marine > Epipelagic | place: Germany:Helgoland, sampling site Kabeltonne... | reverse complement strand
TTCCCATCCATTCACTGTCGGTTCAGTTTCAGTTTCAGTTTCTGTCGATTCGGTTTCGGTTTTGGTTTCAATTTCGTTTTTCTTCTCGCAAAATTTGCCCTTATTTTGCCCTTAAAAACGCTCGGACATCCAAGGAAGTTATTAGAATTCCACATTATACGGCCATGTTTAACCGCGGTCAATTATCACTGCGAATGATTTATGGGTATGGAACTATCATCATTGCGCCGGGCAGGGTGCGAGAGAAAAACAAAAAAGAAACCGGTTTCCGAATCGAAACAACTCCACTCAACTCAACTCAACTCAACTCAACTCAACTCAACTCAACTCAACTCAACTCAACTCAACTCAACTCAACCAGCTTGGCAACGAGCTGGTTTCACGCTCTTCAGCGCTTCGCTCAAACACACGCTTAAACACAACAACAGCACAAAGCGCTCAATCTCAATCTCAATCTCAATCTGAATCTCAATCTGAAAAATCTCAACTTACTCTAGGCATCTGTCCCATGGCGGCTCCACGTCCCTGCATTCCGCGTCCCTGCATTCCGCGCCCCCCGCGTCCCCCGAGCACGGGCTGCCCGAGCCTCTGGCCGTAGGGCTGGGCGTAGGGCTGGGGAAGGTTCTGCATTCCCCTGCCACCCTGGTAGGCGCCGCGTCCCCTACCCCCGCTCATCATGGGCATGAGAGGGTAGGGGGCCATGCCCTGCTGGGCCCCGCGACCGCCCTGACCGAGGTACATCTGGGGCATTCCCATGTAGGGACCGGCAACCATGGGGTTCATGCCGGCGTTGGGCCTGACCCCCATGTGCCCCTGCTGCATTCCCATGTGCCCGTGCTGCATGCCAGCGCCCCTGGCACCGTTGTTGTGCTGGGCCTCCAGCTGAGCTCGGCGGACCTCCTTGCGCTGCGCCAACGCGACGAAGATTGGCTTGCCATTGATGATCTTTCCGTTCATCTTCTGGACCGCCTCGGTGGCCTCCTCGGGCGAGCTGTAGCAGACGAATCCGAAACCGCGAGAGACGGCCCCAGGGGCGGCGGGGTTGCCGCCGTTGGTGTCCTTCATGACGCGCGCGGAGGTGATGGTGCCCATGACGCTGAACTCCTCGCGGAGCTTGTCGTCGGTGACGGAGTCGTCGAGGTTCTTCACGTAAAGGTTGACGCCTTGGAACTTGTTGATCCTCTCGCGCTTCAGGTCGTCGTACTTCATCTTGAGCTCGCGCTCGCGGTCGTTCTTCTTCTGCGCCTTGCTGACGAAGAGCTTCAGCTTGGGCATCTCCTCCTCTCCCTCGGGCTTCTCCTCAAACTCGTCGAATTCCTTGTCGTTGAGAGCCTCAACGGCCTTGACGGCCTCCTCGTGGTTCTCAAAGGAGACGAAGCCAAAGCCCAGGGACTCGTCAGGCTTGGGGGCGGCGTCCTCTCCCTCCTCGCCCTCGTCCTTGTCCTTGTCCTCGTCGTCCTTGACGGCGAGCTTCTCCAGCTCGGCGGCGACGTCGTCCTCTTCCTCGTTCTCTTCCTTGTTCTCTTCCTCTCCCTCTCCCTGGGTGACATCTCCATCCTTCTTCTCCTCCTTGTCCTCACTGTCCTCGTTGGCGTCGTCCTTCTTGTCCTCCTTCTCCTTCTTCGCCTTGGGCTTGAAGGTCCTCTGGCCCATCTTGATGTGGGCAGAGAGAACGGGCCCAAACTCGGCAAAGGTGGACTCCAAAAGAGCGTCGCTCCAGTGAAGAGGAATGTTCTTCACAAAGCAGTTCTGCCAGGCCAGCTGGTCAGGGCGCTCCTGCTTCTTGGTGAACATCTTGACCTCGATGACGATGCCCTCGATGGTCATGCCGTCGAGCTTGCTGATGGCTGCCTGGGCGGCATCTTGGGTCTCGTAGTGCACGTAGCCATAGCCCTTGGACTTGCCAGTCTCGGGGTCAGTGACAACCTTGCAGGAGAGGATGTTGCCAAACAGACTGAAGGTGTCGTACAGCTGCTTGTTGTCGATCTCGAGGTCGAGGTTCTTCACGAAGACGTTGCCGACGCCGCTCTTGCGGAGGGAAGGGTCGCGCTGGCTCCACATGATCCTGCAGGCCTTGCCCTTAATGAGAGTGTAGTTCATGGTGTCCAAGGCCCTCTCAGCGTCCTGAACCTGGTGGAAGTTCACGTAACTGTACCCAAGGCTCCTGCGGGTGACGGCATCGCGGCACACGCGGATGCTCGCAACGGGTCCGACCGCGTTGAAGATCTCAAAGAGGAGACCCTCGTTGACGGAAGGGGCGAGGTCACCCACGTAAAGCGAGGCGGAGTGGAAGGTTGGGGCGTTGCCTCCCGCGGCGGAACCACCGGAGGCGGGGGCACCGGAGGCCGGGGCAGAGGGGGGGGCGCCGGCGGGGGCGCCCTCGGTCGCCGCGGGGGCAGGGGGGGGGGTATCAGTGGCAGTGGACATGCTGAGAAAGAGAGTTTTTTTGTTTATTTTTTTTGGGTGTTTTTTTCGAGTCTTTTTCTTCGAGAGAAAAGCGCCTGGGGTAACATTCGGACGGTTTCGAGGGGAAAAGGGGTCACGGGAGCGACAGTTCAGTAAAGGGGGTTAGTTGGGCTGGGATAAAGGCACTCTTGAAAGCTTCCGCAGTGCAAGGTAATTTGACGGGCCTTCTTTACAACAAGGAGTCAACATTGCCGCCTCAACACAACCCACGGAGGACACGGATCACACACCGGCGACTTGCCGCAATCGCGAGGGGCAGAAATGCCACAGCAGCTCGCGCGGCAACAAAGCCATTGATCGGATGGTCGCAGGGACGCAGACCCAACAGCGGCTGGGCCCATCACACGCGCATAAATCACGCCGCAGGGGCCAGCAAATGGCCAAGATAATGGAATGCGCGTAATAAAAACTCACTTTTTTATGTTTTTTTTGGGTTTGCGGAGTGTGGGTGACCTACAACGAAAATCTAAGGGCAACCGGTGGAGCATTCCCAATTTGCAGATTTAAAGAGAATAACTCTCAACCAACTTCTATTTTCCCGAGAAATTACTCCAGGCGGCATTTATAACCAAAAAAACGCCGAATAGGTCAAGTCACGGGTTCCCCTCCCCCTTCTACTCTTCCCCTTTCACCCGAGCACCCTCATGTCGGAGGCTCAGCATGAAAAATTGACCCTGGAGATTGACCGGCTAAACACGGAACTGGAGCTTGTGACGGGCTGCCAGACAACTGGTGAGGTATGCAACATCATTGTTGAAACCACGGAGAAGACTCCCGATGCTTTTGTCATTGACCCAACATCGGATCCTAACCCCTGGCTGCTGCCTGCCGGTGGGGGGGGTGGGTGCTGCACGGTGTCTTGATGCTGAACCGAAAGAGGGGTGGAAGAGAAGTAGATTCTTTCGTGTCTGGGGGACCAACTTAGACGATGGTGTATTGTTGGGTTAGTGTGACTACGACATTTTCAGACTACGATTATGGACTATGACTTGTATTACGATAATGATAAAGAAATTGACATAGTTACGTACTAAAAAATCTACGCATAGCACACCCTTGCTACTATTGTTAGTGTATTGGCCTTCACTTCCACTTTATTCCGAATCAATCCAAGAAACTTTCATATCCTTCAATTCTGCTCCTACTCTCCCTTGAGCGACTCTCGGATCGCATCTTGGATCATCTGCTCCTCGGATTTCTTACCGCTCACATCTTGAAACCTGTGCGCGGAGAAAAAATTCTGCTTTGCGCGCAGCGGTTGCAATGGGACTTTGGTCTTGGATGATGTCTTGGAAGAGGAGTTGGAAGAGTTGAATATCTTCGGCTTTTTATTCAGTGGCCCTGCTTTGGATGAAGCCGATGACGTCAACGACGACGGCGACGGCGACGACGACGACGACGACGACGACGAAGAAAAGAAGGATTTCGGCGCCTTCTTACCCTCCCCACCCCCACCGAAGAAACTGACAATGTTTTTTCTTTCCTTGGTCGCCCACAAGACGCTCTTCTCATCCACCCTCGCAAATTCTTCATCACGAAATAGCCTCCCTCTCCCACTCCTTGCCTTCATCAACACCCCGAGGGCATTGTCCAGCAACTCCCTCGCCTCTATATCGATGGGAAACCTTATTCCAACAAACTTGGCCTTCCCGTCCCCTGTTTCAGAAATTCGGTTGACCCTCAGCGACTTGTCCTTTTTTCCCCTTTTGTCAACTGCCCTTACAAGCGCAGGCAAGACGTGCATGCACGCCCCTACGACCAAGCCAAATTCCTGCTTCCGCGGCGCTAGACCGCGATTGGGTTCGAACATGTTGCTTTCTTCGTATGTGCTCGACCAAAGGACGCTGCAGCGAGGGTATTCAGAGGAGAAGACTTCTGCGAGGGTCTTATTGTCCTTGCTTTTGAGTTCCCTTAGCTCTTCGATGGTCGCTACACAATTATACTGAGACTGAAGGTCGTAGCTTGTCTTCTCCTGGGTCGTGTGCCCGGTGTTTGGTCTCGTGAGCAGCATCAAACCTTGGGGATCTATTTCCAGAACGTCGTCTCCCTCACTCGAGTTGATCTTTTCGACCTTACGGCGTGCGAAGAGAACACGCATGCGTCCAAACATTTTGTTCTTGGATAGATAAAAGCCCGTCGAAGCACGCTTCTGGCGGCGGCGCGATTTTTGTTTGGCTTGGCGAAGTTGGGGACCTGCAGAAGCGGCGTTCTCCTTGTCGTTGTCTTCGCCGTTGTCTTGCAAGAGAAAACTAGCGAGCTCATCCTCTGCTAGCTCAGCACCCCCATCTTCTTCTTCTTCTACTTCTCCCAGCAGGTCATCATCATCGCTGTCATCATCGTCCACGATGAAACTATCAGCGGAACTGTCACTATCAATGCCATCTGCAGCATCCTCTGTCACACTCGTAACCTCATTTTCAGCTTTCTTCTCTTTCTCCGTTTGCAAGTGATTCTCTTCGATATATTCACAAATATCCTCCAAACCAACGCCTCTATCGATCTCAAAGCTTGCCAGTTCTGTTTTAGCTCCAGTGCTGTGATCGATCGCCAGCAGTACCCGGCTCTTCAACTTAATGCTCGTCGCGGAGATATCCTCCACTGCACCCTCAAAAAAACCGCCGTTCTTTGCGAGCTGAACAGTTTCCTTGACGCAGCTCTCGAAGACAGCAAAGAGGAGATTTTGTGTGCCAACAGGAGCGCCCTGAATCTTGGTCAAGAAGGCCTTCACATCAGCACTATCCCTAGCTTTCTCCCCTTTCTCGAGGCCAACATCAATAAGGGTAGCAGCAATGATGTTAATACCAAGGATGTGCATTTCCGTCTTGTCCATGGCCGCGTCATACTCGCCTTCGTAAACTGAGCCGTATTCATCAAAAAATGTCCGCAGAATATCGCTCGTCTCAGCAGTGGGCAGTATCCCGTTGTTGTTCAGCAGCGCGCAATCATAGAGTTTTTTTAGTCCTTCGCGGCCGTGTTTGCTGTCAATATCGAATTCGCCCATGCTACTTCCGGTGGCCGCTCTGCGATCCCCCTTTGTTAAAGCTCCCATGCTCGCCATCCTCTTGGCCACAGCCGCTGCGAACCTGTTTTCTCCCCCCAAATTGCTCACAACGAGCTTGTAGCACGGGGCACTATCCTGGCCACTCCTGTGCGTTCTGCCGAGCTGCTGAATCGCCTTATCGGCCGCCCAAGGCAACTCAATGGTGTAATGGATCCTCCTTCGACTTCTACTTCTGCAGCTGCTGGACGCATGGAGACTGATCCCGGTAGAAGCGGCATCGCTAATGATAGCGACGCACTTCTCACCGCTCATAAATTTCTGCTTCTCAACGATATTGACTTGGTCCACGGCGATGATATCAGCCTGCGAGCTCAAGCCATACCTAGGCTCGCTCCCCCCCGCGCGCTTGACATACTTGAACATCCCGTCCCGGGCGTCTCGAACCATCCTCCCTGTCCGTCCAGTCAACTCCGCAACCGCCGCAACACCACCTAACTCATCGATTACAGTGTCGATGCAGTTGCCGGGCAAGTTCAAATCCTCAATCTGATCAATCAGCTCATCCCTCATCTTAATCAGCTCCTCGTGTTCTACGATGGGTTGCATGACGAGCGCTTTCTTTTTCTCGTATTCGACAACTCGCTCAATGTATTGTTCTCGCTGATTGTCGCTGTGAATGACGTGCGGCTCTAGCGGTGCAGGCTCAGGAGGCAATTCGATTTGCTCGCTCTTCACCGGAAAGTTATTATAGAGAAAACTCCGCAAAATTCCACCGCACGTCGATATCATCTGCTTGAACTTGAGACTCTCGTACCTCAAATTTGGATCAGTCTTGTTTGCAGATCCGTACTTTTCGTAGTTAATCATTTTTAGCTCAACGTCGAGCATGTTGAGGGTACCTGCTTCGCCCGTTGTTTGCAGGCCAATGACGCAGTGGTGTCCGGCCGAGATTTCCTTCTTAATGTCTGAAATCAGCCACGGCATTTTTGCACTCACCGCCATCTCCTTGAAAAAGCGCTGCTGTGCCGCCCAGCACACACGCATAAGAGTTGAGTTGGTCTTCCCTCCTTTACGCTTTATGAATTCAACTGCCTCGGCAACCTTCCCCCTGACCAATTTCCAGAATTCACACGAGAGGTTGTAAACCTTCTCTTGCTCCTCGTCGAGATCAACCGTTACGGTGCTGAACTCGCTTCCTTCCCAGCTTAGTGTCCGCGCAACAAACCCGCCGCCCATCTTCATCTCAAGGGATAGTAATTCCAACCCGCCGATTCCCCTCTCGTCTAAGCACTTCTTGAATTCGGCGAAATCCCCGAAGGAAGTGAACTCCCCCCAGAGCATTAGTCGGTCGGCGTATACCATGTGTTTGATGTCGCTGACTCCAGTAGCGCTCGCATACACAAAACGTCCAAAAGGTAGCATCTGTTGAATCTCCAGCACCTTTTGAGCCGTCTGCGTATCATCCTCCATGTTCTTCGCCTTGTGAGCCTCGTCGAAAATGACGACCCCGTCGAAATCTTTGCTGTCATTCTTAGCTCCGCCTTTCAGCCAGTTGACGGTTTGCTGCAAGCGTGTGCCGCTGATTAGAAGCTGGTAGGTGATGAACAACACCCCGCCCCGACTTCCACCATCCTCATCCTTGCCATTCCCAAGAGCCTTACGCTTTGCGCTTGCGCCACTCCTTTTCTCATAGTTGACTCTGTCCAGCAGCTCCGCCCCGTTGAACACCGGAACGTTACAGCCAATGTCCCTAAGATCGCGAATGGCGTCCTGCTGCAATTCGCGGCTTACGCTGACCCAAAGGTGACGGGGGCGGCCGCGAATTATGCTGTCAAAAATAACAGCGGAAATCTGGCGGCCTTTCCCTATGCCAGCGCCATCGCCCAAAAAGAAGCCAGCACGCTTGCTTTCCTTGGGAGTGGACAAAAACAGACCAGTTGCTGTGGCGGGATTGGCCATAACGTGCTGTTGCACATGTTGGGGTTGGAGATCGAGCTGCGTCTGACTGCTGGAGAAAACACGACGGTGCCGATTGATGCACAGCAGTGCACCTTCGAGCTGGAGAGGGCTCAGCGGAAGTTTGGTGGCGCCATTCGTTAAAATTTTCTGGAAGAGTTCGAACGTTTTGACGGGGACTTCGGGAGAGCTGATGCTCCTCATCAAGGATGATTCAACAGCTGGGAAGCTATGTGAGGGTACAGAGAGGGTGGTAGTAATAGTTGTTGTTATGGCATTGTTGCCATCGTTGCCATTGCCATACTTGCCATTGTTACCATTGTTATGATCGTCATCATTGTTGTCACTGTCGTCATCTTCGTCGCTGTCATCATCAGACAGCACAATAACATCGCCTTCATCATAACCCTTAGCTGCAGTAGTTGTTGTTGTCGCCCCCAGAGCAGGAATATGGCCACCGTTGACTATTTCTAAAATTGCACTTGGTAGACAAGTTGGCATGTACGACGAAAATGTGGTAATTTCCCGAGCTTCATCAACTGCCTCACCAGCCTCCACTGCCCCCCCCCCAACTGCTGCCGCCACCGGCCCAGCAGATGCTTTCTGCTGGGCCAAAATCACACTATGGGGGGGACCCACCAAATCAACCAGTGAGGATTCCATAATTCCAATATTCGATCTTAATGGAGATCGAGTACACGAGAGATCAAATGCGGCGGATTGGCGCCAATAATAATAGAATCAGATAGGGAATCCTCGATATATGCTGGTTCCGTCGTCGTGGTCGTCGTTCGACAAAAAATAAGATATTAAATTAAAACCCAGATGTCAGAACAGAAGAAGCTGCCTGAATACAGTAGCGCATCTTACTGGGAGGAGCGCTATACCTCTGAATTTTCTCCAACCGGTGAAACCAGCAATGGACATCCATTGAAGGATGCCGAGAAGGTTCAGATTGATAAAACATTTGAGTGGCTTGTTTCCTTCTCAAAGTCAGGTGCGATGCGAGACGCGCTACTAAAGTACCTGGACATAAATATCAATGATTGTGGTACAAGACGAAACTTGCTTCATGTGGGTTGTGGGAACTCAGTGCTGGGGGTGGAGATAAAGAACCAATTTCCAAACAATGTGAATGTCACGAATGTGGATGTGAGCCCGACTGTGATAACCGAGATGCAGAAAAGATACCCTCAGCATATTTGGGAAGTGGCTGACGCCTCAAAGCGGCCCGAGAGTAATCACAAATATATTGGATCTTTTGACATTGTTTTGGACAAGGGAACAATGGACCTGTTTTGCTGTGGAGGAACGAAGAAGGACAAAATTAGCGCAGTGAAAGGATACTTTGAATTTTGCCTGGAGGTAATGAAAACGAGCGAAACAGCTCGGTGGTTGGGAATATCATTCGGTATACCTGAGAGCAGGTTGCCTTTGATTAATGCAGCATTGAATGAGATAGGTTTAGTGGGTTATGAAATGAATCACAGCGTAGTGCTTGTAAACAGGGAAGATGGCGGAGCAAGTGGACAGGGACAAGGTGTCAGTAGCGTATATATTTACGAGTTGAAAACAACTAAAGAATAGATTTGAGGCTGTCGGGCTAAAGTTCCACTTCTCTTCTCCCCTCACTCTCATTCTCACTCTCATTCTCATTCTCCTTCTCATTCTTATCATCATTATGATCATTATGATCATCATCATTATCGTCATCCATTAGCTGGAACGGCACGAGGTGGGAACTCAGTTGAGACAGCTCCGAAGCTTTCTCCAGCGTTCCATTGTGACAACTTCCCCCCCATGATGACCTTCCTCTGACAATGCAATAAGCCACCACGACGAAAGCAGCCAAAGTCAGGAAGAAAACTGATGCTTTTATGGACCCCCCAGATCCGGGGGGATCGTTTACAAGAAACTCCATATCATCAGCGCACAGCTCGCCAACGCGCTCATCAGTCTTCGGAGCAAAGCCGACACGCTTGTTGGCGAGATCAAATGCAGTATAATACTTCCTGATGAATATATCACCCAAAACGTACAAAGCTCCAACTTTGTCACTCCCCATAATTCCCAAGAAGCATTGCTTCTCTGTTGGCAAAGGGGACGACGAGTGCACGTATAACTCCTGTGGTGTCATGGAATACTTTACCCCCTCAATATAAAAATCAAGGTTGGATGTTGAACTATTTGGGAGTTCAGTATCTGCGCAGTCGACAAGGGCGAAATCGAATCCCCCATCAACATCACAATCAACCACATTTAAAGCAGTTCTGGCTTCGTTGGTTTTAACGCAAGTCGATGAATAATGTGCTGCCACTTTTTTCAGATCATTAGTCGGCATGACGATGTATGTGGAACCGCTGTCAACGACGGCAACCCCTGACGTAGACAGCACATTATTATCTTCTCCAGCATCAACGCGGGTTATGAGGATATCCCAGAAACCCTCGAAAGGTTTTTTATCTTCATTTACGAAGTGTCCAAGCGCATGCCAAGTTAGGCAACCATCGTAGTATTTTTGGTTCACCCCCCCAAGGAAAAGTTCTGATCTGGAGCTGCTCGGTTCATCATCGAGATAAAAAGAGAACATTGGGAACTGAGAGGCTAGGCTAGTCGGTGGATTAATGTACAAATCGAGAGCCTCTTGGATTCTACCTCCACGGGCAAGGCCAACGACGACGTTTCCTCT
>Ga0115556_1003492_pt1 | contig 10118 bp, 8 predicted proteins | sample COGITO_mtgs_1104_5_FD_87282 | JGI IMG/M metagenome (GOLD analysis project Ga0115556, IMG submission 87282) | Pelagic marine microbial communities from North Sea - COGITO_mtgs_110414 | ecosystem: Environmental > Aquatic > Marine > Epipelagic | place: Germany:Helgoland, sampling site Kabeltonne... | reverse complement strand
GGGGGAGGGGGGGGGAAATAAAAGGAAAAGGGGGGTGGGGTGTGTGGGGGGGGGGGGGGGGAGCGGGGTGGGGGTGGTTGTTTTAAAGGGGGGGGGGGGGGGGGGGGGGGGGGGGGGAGGGATAGTAGGGGATAGAATAAATATAGAAGCAACGGTAGGGAGAGAGAGCCTAGCTCATGTCGGGTAAAATGCAAGGGAGGTTTACATGAATTTGTGGTTAAATTACGTAGTATAAACTGCGTGCTACGTTACACAAAACAATTAGTAAGTCCCGACATAAAATCCTCACAACTCACTTCCAGTCTGTTCCGGCGCCTTCGGCGGCACTGTCGCCGGGTCCGCCTGCGACATATCTGGTCCCTTCTCCGCCCCGCCATGCAAATCTTTCGCTTCTCTCTTCATATCCATCTTCTGACCCTCCCCAAGTTTATCGCTCGACGTCATCTTGGGGATAGGCTTCTTCTCGTGCTGGGCGCGCGCATGATCGGATACACGGCTTTTGTCCACCTTGTGGGTATGTAAGTGTTTCAGGGACTTCCACTGTTTTGGGTCTTCGTGGTAGTCCTTGTGATGGCCGTGTTTGTCTATCATTGAGAGAGACGGGGCGACCATCATCATGATGAATACGAGAAATGTTTGAACTTGCTTCATTGTCGTTTACAAAGTACTTATACAGGATCAGAATAATTGTCGCCAAAAACGTGAAAAAAATCCTCGAACGAATTGGAAAAATGGAAAGAGGAAATGAAACCACAATTCCCGTCTTCTTCCCAGTTGAGCCCCCCCAACAACAGCTAATGCCCACTCCAAAGCAGCTCCAAGCAATCCGCGACTTCCAACGGCAACCAGACTTTATTGTTCATGAAGTTGTGGAAGTCGACGACTCTGATAATGACAGCGTCGACACCGATGACGGACACCGTCGAAACAATTCATCGTTTGGGAATGATGCTTTCGTCGATGCGAGTGGCAGGGTGGTCAATGACAAGTTCGGCAACAAGGAGTTCATAGATGATCTGAGGAGGGAGAGGGAAGAGGAAGAACAGTGGAGAGAGGTGGAGAAGAGGAGGATGGAGCAAGAGGGGGATAAAGAAGTGGGGGAGGACGCGAAAGGAGGCGCGAAAGAAGATGTGGTCGTGCAAGGACGACACCATCAGAAGCAGAAAGAGAACACGAGTTCGAATGCCAATGAAGACAATGAAGTTCAAGACAATTACGGAGTCGACTGACCAGACCAGAAGTATTGCAAAAAATTATTGTGGCAGAAGTAAAGGTAGCAGCTATTTTGTGCATTACAGTTTGCTCTAGAAGAAGTCTCTTCTATCGCCGTACAAAGAATCCAACATCCCATTTCCAATTTTGCTCTGAAACTCGAACCCCCCCTGTTTCTTACTAACAGCCCCGAGGGCATAGCTGTGACCCATTGGGTTGACGACTTTTCCCCCCGGACCTTCCCTCATTTTCGCCCGGCCATGGGCAACTGCTCGGCCACTCTTGCTATTGGCTTCTATGCCGTTCACACTGCTCGAGCGGGCAAAGCGGTCTTTCTTTATTTTTTCGAATTCTTCTGTGATGCGAGCAAAATTAGCAGCATCCAACGTACTATTGGACGACGCCTTTGAGCGGCTGAACGCGTTGATTGGGCCCGTGCTATTGCTATTGAAGTTGTGACCGCTCCATTTGCCAACATCCATGAATTTGAGTTTTAGTTCCCCCTCGCCCCCATTGACGACGTCGATCTCGATGACCTTTTCCTTCATAAAAGTAATGCGCATGTAGAGAAGAACCAGCTCATAGACCCGGAGGTCAAGCAACTTCCGCTGCGACTCGTGCCGCTGCAGACGGAGGCCACGGTCACGGTCTTGGCAGCGGACGAGCAATACCAAACGCCAAAGGTGCTGTTCAACCTCTTCCTCGGTCACGCTCTCACCGTTTGCTTCACGCTGTGTGATGGAAGGACTCACGGTGCCCCAGAATTCTCTCGGTCCAGCCCCGCTGTCTAAGAAATTCAGCTTAGTGCGGCGTTCATTCTCAACATCTCGACTGTCACCTATGGTGCGATGAGAAGAGCAGATCTGGCAACCGCTGAAGCACGCGTGGTTCTTCCGGCGACGTTCTGTTCGATGGAAAGGACGTTTTACAACCGGTTTGTGCGTCTGTCTGCGCCTCTCTTCTTCGTGGAGCAAAGAACCTTGGCCGACTTTGTTTAGGTCGCGGCGTTCAATTTCCCAAGCATCCTTGACATCTTCCAAGAGGCCGTGCATGCGCTCCCGAAGGACAGTTTCAGGCGTCTGAGTGCTGTAAGGATTATTGTCTGGTACAATGGAGGACGCGCTACGCCGGAATGAGTCTGATTGCGCTCTATTAGGAGAAACATGGAATTGTCCCGCACTTCTAGTGTTCACCTCTACCTCCTTTTTCTCCTTCATCATATCCTCAAGACTGTCGTAGGTACGCAAGTAGATCAACAGCAACCAGCGGAGCGTGCCATGCGCCGACTTTTGTAGGTTTTTACGAAATTGCCAGCGTTCAATATCAGTGATTGGATTCGAGTTCCTCGTACGTCCTCCACGGATGCTCTCTCTGAAATCGCTATCGACAGTGGTGAAGAGAAGCTCCCCGACTTGGTAAAGCTCGTTTGCTACACGCGTTCGCAGGCCTTTCATCAGCCGCGGAAAGGTAGAGTTCTTCTCACCAAGTTCGCTGTACTCGGGGAAGGCGGAGTTGTCGTAGATATTATTTCTACCAGCGAAGGGGGCAGCAGTACCCATTTCATCCATCATGTCTTGAGCGCGTTTTGCATCGGGCGATACTTCCGAATCTCCATCGACAGTGAATCGGTATTCCAAGTCGCCCACTTTCATCTCTTCTGTCGTCTCGGGTGGTGTGCTGAAGTGAACAGATCGTTTCAAAGGTTCGAGGATAGAAGCCTCCGGAGATCGAGATCGAGGGCGGGGGTCGTTTGTTGGCGATGACACGGTAGATATTTCCTTGGCAAACTCTACTGCATCCGTTGTAGCGTGAGCGGCTTTTGCTTGGTTGCCCGATGCTTTTGAGCTCACATCATCGTAAACGCCATATAAGCGTCCCGCAATCTCGCTTGCCTTCTCTTTCACGCCTTCAAGTACCTTATCATTCAGTGCGTCGTGGCTAGCAGGGAGTTGTCTTGCTGACTCCTTCATAAGAAAAGTTGACGTCGCATTCAGGTGCTCGTTTGCTACGTCGCTGAGCGTGTGTCCCTCTTCGAGTGATCGAACTGTTTCTCTTGCAGTTCCAGTTCTCGAAATTTCATCGTCCATTCGCCGGACTGTTTCGGAAACTTCAAGTTTTGCAGTAGACTCCATCGCTTCCAGTTTGGATATTCCCGCCATTTCGATCGCCACGTTCTTCTCTTGGGTCAAAATAGCGACCATTTTCTTCAGGTCGTCCACTTCATGTTGCTGCGCCGAGAGGGTGGAGCGCAGCTGAAGTACCGTGGAAGCGATGGCTGGGGTGGTTTGTGCATGTTCATTTTCAATTTCAATTTCAATTCGATTTGGTTTGTCTGACAAGAGGAGAGTAGGTGTTGATTTGGACGGGGAAGGTGTTGATTTGGACGGGGGAGGAGTTGTTGATTTGGGCGGCGAGGCTGTCTTCTCCTTTTTGTCATCATTGTCATCATCCTCGAATTCATCGGCATAGTCATCATAGTCGTCGTCGTCGTTGTCGTTGTCGTTGTCGTCGTCGGACTCTCCTCCGATTGAGGTTTGTTTCAATTGTTCTGAATGGCTAGCTGCTTTCTCTCCTTCCTTGCCAAGTGTAGTCGCTATATCTTCTTCACTACCCTCACTTAAACCACCGTCAGCGATGTGGGATGAAGCTTTCGTCGACCGCTCTAACTCGCCTGCCAATCTCTTTACCTCAGCCTCCAATGCCGCCTTCACTACGTCACCGTCTTCTGAATCGCCAACAACCTCCTTCTCCGACGAGTTCTTCGTTAACAAGCCAAATGCTTTACGCTGCTGACGGTCGTTGAAATGCTTTGAAGCCATATGTAGTGACAAGGCACCGAATTTCCCCTTCCACTCATCTGCACTCTTCTCAGACCCTGCAATTTTATCTTCAGAGTCCGTTTTGATCTTCTGGAGCTCGGCCTTTAAGGACGAGATAGTCGCATTTGCATCAGCCAAAGCACCGTTCTCTTCCCCTCCTCTCTTCTCCAAATCGTTGATCTTATCCTCGAGTTTTGTTTTGGTTTCCAAGGCCGAGGTTTTCGCCAAATCTAATTCCTTCTTGAACTCCTCTTCTCTTTGGTTCTCGCGAGTTTTCTGCTCGTTCGCGGACTCAATAAGAGCCCGGTGACGATCTGTCTCAATCCTCTCGACTTCTCTCCGGAGTTTGTCAGCCTTATCTTCCCTCTCTCTCACCTCCCCCTCGAGGCGGGTTACTTCCCTCTTCAGTCTCTCAGAAGTGGTACGCTCACCCTCAACGAGGGAACTCAAGCGCGTGGTTTCTCCTGAAAGATCGTTAACGTTACGCTGGAGGTCGAGAACACGGTCTGATTTTACAGTGATGTCCCTCGACAATTCAGCGTTACGAGTTCTTTCATCGGAGAGAAGACGGCGAGAGTCGTCCAGTTCCTTTTGGAGTGCCGAAATGCGGTCCTCAAACCGTGAACGTTCTGCGTCGGCAGCGTAGGAGTTATAATTTGAGTCCTCCGTTCGTTCAGAAGATAGGCGGCGAATATTATTTTCAAGATCTGCAATGGTTTTCAGGTGCCCCGACTCCCGAAGACGAATTTCTTTGCTCTCCGACTTCCACTTCTCTTCCGCCTTTTTCAATTTGCGCCTCCACTTCCCTTCCAACTTCTCCTCCCGTTCTTTCCATTTTTTTTCTTTCCTCTCTAAATTCGCGTCGGACTTGGAGCGAGTGCGAGACAGCTGCGAGAGGGAAGCATCCGTCTGTTGCTGCAGGAGCGATTCAAGGCGGGCGATCTGAGCATCTTTCTGTTGTATTAGCGCAGAGTTCGAGTTGTCAAGGTGATGGGAAGTATTTGTCGCTTGAGGAGTGGGTGGTAGGCTGTAGGGGGTGATCAAGGAGGACGCCGAGCGCTGTTCACGATTTCTGACATTGTTGTTGTTGTTGTTGCTGTTGTTGTTGTTGTTGTTGTTGAGAGTATGAGGAACTGTACCACTGTAGATGCTGCTGCTGCGGCTGTGTACCGTGCTGTCATCTACGCTGCTCATCGAGGAAGAGGAAGGAGAAGATGGGAGAGGAGAAGCCATGCCTGGCTGGATGTTTTGTGGGTTGGTAGCGGAAGTGGAGTGGTTTGATCCAGTGGGAACGTTTGTCCGGCCGAACAAAGTGTTTCTGTTATGTTTTGGATTCTATTCGGGATTTAAGTGGGCAAATTATCAACCCAATGAGATTTAAAATACGTTAAGGAGAGGATCGCCCAATTTCTACAGGAATTTCATTTTTAAAATAAATAATTTTTGATTGACAGTTGCTTTTCTTGGAAAGCTTGAAAGCCAAGTGAAACCATTTAAATCAACACTATTTGGAAGAAAAAATTGAGGAGAAAGCACATAGCAAGATAAGAAGGAACTGTTATCTGTCGGAAGAGGTTACAGGAGCAGAAAAAGAGACCCGTTGAATCAGTAAATCCTTTTCAAACCATGCAAAATGTCCAAGATGTTGTTGCGCTGGAGTTTGCTAAGCATGCTCAACAAATTTCATCACTCTACCAATCCACCGCACGTATTGATGCGCATGTCTCGAACTTTGTCATCATTGAGAAGAAAATGGAGGAGAATGCCAGAAACCAGGACAGACTAGAAAGGCGGATGGGCGAAATGGAAGTGAAGCTGGAGGAAAGTGAGAGGAAGTGCAAGAAATTGGAATGTGATCTGCGGGAGAGTAAGGAAGAGATTGTGACGTTGCGTCACCAAATTGCAAGGGGCCAGTCAGATACCAGGGAAGAGATTGCCAATGGCAACGACGCATTGGCGAGAGCCCTTAATGTCACCTTTGAGAATAAATTCACTGAGCTGAACAACTTGGTGCAGAGCGAGCTGCTTTCCGGTAACAGCAGCAATCAGCATGTGCCAGTGAATACATCAGCAAGCTACGTCAACAGTGTCGTCGCTGAAAGTGATTTGGCCGTGGAAAGACTGAAGAGGAGGGTCGATGAGATTGAAGAAAGGGCCGAAAGGAGGGAGAAAACTGCAGGCAGCAACATGTTTGTAACCAGCGACGCAATGGACCAGCTGCGAGAGTCGCTTTTGGCAGAGATCTCAAAAGTCGAGATGGACGCAGCCCAATTCCGCGTGGAGAGGGAAGTTAACAAGCAGTTCGACAAGGTGAGTAGTTGTGTTCTGTTGTCTTGTCTTTTGTTGTGTTGTGGGTGGGTGGGTGTTGCTGTTGTCGTCGCTTATTGGTACTAATGTTGTTGGTTCTTTTTTGGCATCGCATCGCATACAGGAGAACAACGTCTATGGTTGGATGGAGAATCACGAGAGCACTCATAGATTGTCAACAACTGATAAGAACTCACTGTTGGATGAAATAGGGATATCAAGGCCTGATAGGAGCGAGGTGGAAAAAATGTTGATGACAAGGATTGAACCGATCGCAGAGACCGTCAGGAGCCTCCAGATGGGGCTTGGCGAGGTTGATAGGGAGGTTCGGGGAATTGCGCCAGTACCGAAGGGTTTGGTAAATCAAGAAATGCTCGCTGAAACTGTAAACAATGCCGTGAAAATGGCACTGACTGCTGACGGCGGGCGAGTCTCACACGCCCACTTAACAACTGCGCTAGAGAGCAGCCGGGAGGGATTGCTCAGGAATATAGAGGGACAGGTCGGGAAGGCGCGGAGCGAGGTTTTGGATCTCTTGAGCAGTGAAGTCGGTGGGACTAAGGAGGGACTGTATGAGGCTGTAACGGAGCTGAGGTCGAGGTTGGATGATTTAGAACATTTGACAGCTAGGAGCAATGCAGAAATCGTAGCGACTCTGAACAAAAAGTGCTACAAGGCAGACGTTGTCAAGGCTCTGAGCGACAAGGCAGACAAGAACTACACTCTGAACGCACTGCGGCTCAAGGCCGACACGACGAAAGTCGAGAACGACTTAGCTACGGGGGTAAAGGAATTAGTGAGCCGGATCCAAAAAAATGATGGATACATCGGAAATTTGTCCAGAGAATTCTACGAGCTCAAAGACGAGGTCAAGAGGGAGCAGACAAAAATGGGAGAGTGGTTGAAACGAAAGGTTGATGTCGATGAAATAGAGAGTTTAAAAATTGGAATAGAAGACGGCCGAGATTGGCGGACTAGCCTAGGAGAGGTGAGCCTAAACTTGAGGCGGGAGCTAGCGGCAAAATGCAATCGCGAGGAGATGATATCTACCATCAGGAAGGAGGTCGACGGCCTGATTGGGCAGGTTGATAGTATTACTGGGGATTTAGGGGAGATGGCAGGGAAAAAGACGGTCAACCTCATCGAGGGCGAAGTAGAAAGCTTGAATAGACGCTTTGCAGAAAGCCACACGGGCGGAAGGTGGCTATGGCGATCAGGAAAAATATTGCAGGGGGGTTTGATCCCACTGGAGGTTCAAGTGACAAATGCCGCACCGCAATCGCTTCTTTGGAATCAAGACAATGAGTACATAACCTGCACCAATCCTGGACTGTATGAGGTCGATTGCGGAATCTTTACTTGCGAATGCGTAAAGGTTGAACTGATCGTCAACAGTGAGGCGGTCATCACATTAGACCCAGGCTCGGGCAGTAGAGACGGAAGTGGAAATGGCTCGAGTGATAAGAGCAACAACGGTGGTGGTTGGGGGGGTGGTGGTGGTGGTGAGCACGTGAAGCGGAGGAATAGGCACTCTGCTGGGGACATTACCTGCGTAAGAATTAGCGAGGTGGTGGCTCTGCCGTCAAATGCCCATGTGTCGATTCGCTATGACTCCAAGAATCGCGCTCAAGGGTTTTTGTCCTTGAGGAAGATGTGATGATGACGACGATGATGACGACGATGAAGATGATGACGACGATGATGACGATGATGATGACGATGATGACGATGATGACGATGATGATGATGATGATGATTGGGGTTTCTTTTTTGTTGGTTGTTGTGAAAATAAATTTGTTGAAATGAATGTTTGCATATGGACTATTTTCTGCGTAAAAGCGTTGCTGTTGGGTGTTTTCTTTTTATCGATACTACTATTTTTCATTACTACCAAGCATATCATATTATACCTTCAAATAACTGTGGAAAACGTGAATATATCCCCACCCACCCACGAACCTCTCGCATTTGCTGGGATCATTCTGGTATTCACCAGGGATATCAAATATATTACCAAACTCAGTTTGCGTATCATCGCCAACTAATTGAAAGTCGTGCAGGTCATAGGTCATCAGAGTCGTAACAATTTCACCACCATGTTTTTGGTCTTTTTCTATGTCGTCATGAATGAGTCGGCGGGGATTGCCATTCTCCTTGTTGAAGTAAATGTGGACTCGCTCAATTCCACCAGCAATATCATGAACATAATGTACGTGAGGAACCGCATCAATAAGCTCCTCGCCGACTTCAACCAAATGAGGGAGGTGGGGCAACGAAAAATCTTCCAGTAAATTCGAGCGTTGGCACTTTCCAAATTCCCCTGATTTGATCATGTATTCCATCTTGTCAGAATATTGCCTAAGGTAGGTTTTCCCACTTTCATACCCTGCCGTGATCTCAGCCTTGACGGCCTGCAATGGTGCAGAATATGACAGATAGATCGTGCGTGTGCGCGGCGGATAAGATGGTCCATCCACGGGGAGGAGGTTCGATGTAATTTCCACACGTGTTGTGAAGGATGTCGGGAACTTCGGGGTGGAGCTAGCAGTCGCCAGGAGGAAGAGCGCGGCGGACAAAAAAGGTTTCATCATGCTTGGGGGGGGGGCTCTGGCGGACTTTTAATGCCTATACACAGTTGGGTATTCACTTCCAATGGGTATTAAGTTGGGCAAAAAGAGCAGCACCAGCCAAATCACTGCAGCACAATCTCTTCTTACTGTTGAAAAAATAGTAAAAAAAAGCTTCAGAAGAGTGCAAGAACACTTTCGTATTCGTCCGCTAATTGCTGTTGATTCCAAAATTTCGAGGGCATTGAGATACAGACGTCCACAAACAGAATGTCCACCTCAAATTCATCCCATCGTAGGGCTGCTAGACTCCGACGCGAATACCTTTACAAGCGGTCACAGGCGGAATTATCACAAGGTTCAAAGCTCGCAAAGGCCAAAGCTACAATATCGGAATTTCTGAAGGACAATGCCAGCGGCGGTAATAAGCGTGTGGCATCGGAAGTGCGGAACGATTTTGACAGTGCATCTAACGAGCTAGCGCTGGAGGACGACGTGACTGGGAAGGGGGTGAATCTAATCGATGACGAGTACGCATTAAGTGGTATTCTCCCCCCCCGGGTTTGCGTGACAACCTCACGGGATCCATCGAGTAGGCTGAAGCAGTTTGCCAAGGAAATGAATTTGATGATTCCTGATGCGACGCGTGTAAATCGCGGGGGAACTACCGTAAGTGACCTTGTTCAAAGTTGCAAAGCGAGCGAATTCACCGACATAGTAATGGTCCAGGAAACTAGGGGCGAACCAGACGGTCTCATCATCAGCCATCTACCGAATGGTCCCACAGCTCACTTTTCTTTGAACGGGGCTGTTCTTCGGCATGATATCGAAGGCGGTGTAGGGAGCATGAGCGAGGCGCTTCCTCACATTATCACGGAGGGCTTCGAGAGCAAGTTGGGGAAGAGGACGGCCACTGTTCTGAAGTCATTGTTCCCAGCGGGTGCCAAGCACGATACAAAGCGTGTCATTACTTTCCGCAACAGCGGTGACTTCATCAGCTTCAGGCACCATACCTGGACCAAAGTGAAACGGGACGAAGTTAAACTGAAAGAGGTCGGTCCAAGATTCGAAATGAGACTCTACATGATGAAGCTCGGAACTGTCGACCAAAAAGATTCCGAAAAGGAGTTTGTATTGCGACCATATCAAAACACAGCAAACAAAAGGAAGAAAATGTAAAGAGGGGGTGGGGGGTGGGGGGTTGGGGGTGGGG
>Ga0115556_1003488_pt1 | contig 10125 bp, 10 predicted proteins | sample COGITO_mtgs_1104_5_FD_87282 | JGI IMG/M metagenome (GOLD analysis project Ga0115556, IMG submission 87282) | Pelagic marine microbial communities from North Sea - COGITO_mtgs_110414 | ecosystem: Environmental > Aquatic > Marine > Epipelagic | place: Germany:Helgoland, sampling site Kabeltonne... | reverse complement strand
GGTAGGTTCCGGTGGGGTCAACTCCGTGCTCGTCGGACATGACCTCCCAGAACTTGGCACCAATCTGGTTACCGCACTGTCCTCCCTGAATGTGAACGATTTCTCTCATGTTGATAAAGTAGGTTGATTTGACTGGTTGGAGAGATTGTAAGGGGATAAAAGTGACGTGTAAGAATGGAGAGAGTTAGCTCACGTGTCGAAAGGAGAATCGAAAGAAGAAGGTCAATGCCTAAGACTCTGAACAAAGGGAACAATCTTCTTGTTTTTTTCAATTTGACTTGGGCGCTTTTTCACGGTCCAAAATCACAATAAATGCGAACCAAATTGAACCATAAAACGACACAACAGGTATATAGATACAAGAGAAAGCGACTGGAGTAATGGTTTTTACCAACTCTCCCAATAAGAGCCACAACCAGCCCGAGAAGATCAGCACCTAAGCTAACAGCTACGAGCAAAGGTTTTGGTTCGGGCTCAAGTAAAACCCAATCACAAACAAAATTTCGCGCAGCCGACGAAAAAAGACCAATACAAGGCACAGTGCGAATAAATATGAAAAAAAAAGACCGACTTACCCTGAAATAATGATGCATTTTTCAAAACAGCCCGAAACGGGAGAAGCAAAGCCCAAATTTCTCTAAACCTCAAAAGGTCAGTTATTGAAATATTTAAGCCATCTTGTCAACAATATAACTTCTGCAATATACTCTGAGGTTATTTAAAAAATTTTCAGTACATTGTTCCTTGTCTTTCTGTCCTTCCTGGAAGTGGAAGGATGACTTCTTTTGACGAGTCTGATCTGGATGAATCATTCGTGACTGCCGATTCTCGAACTAGGTTGACATCTGGAACGTCCAATAGCGAAGAAGGAGAAGACATCGATGAGCTTAGTCCAAAACACCTGCACGCAAGAGTGAGGGCAACATTTACAATTATTGCTCTGACTTCTCTGACTTTTTGGGTTTGGGCAATTGTTAATTGTTACACAAAAGACTCTCTCGACTTTGGCGTCATATCATTCCTATTCGGGCTTCTTTCAAGCATATTAATCCTCTCAACAAAGGGGAAGCCCAGCAACTTTGCCAAGTACTTTGCCAGTATTTCGCATGGCCTCATAAGTGTAAACTATGCGCTTGGTGCAATTTATGGGCTCACAGAAGACGGAAAGCTCACTTTCGGAGTTTACTGCCTAACTTTTACGTTTCTATGGGGTTTGACAACAGTGTACGCCCTCCTATTAGTAGGTGATTTAGGGGAGATGTACTTAGATCAAGAATAGAGGAGGAGGTGTACGTACCGACAGTAGTTGGGTTGAAAAAAATAGTAGGGTTTGTTCTCTCCAATATTCTCTTTAATTTTTAGTATTCTTAAAAATCATACATTATTTACAGACGCAACAGGGCGAACACTTGAACGTCTAAAGTGTCCCAAAATATTGTCACTCACTCCCCGTACATTTTTTTCACTTCAGCATCATACATTTTAAGCACAACTGGCCTCTTAAGCTTCATAGTAGGGGTCAGCTCCCCACCATCAATACTAAAGTCCTGGGTTAAAAGCGTCCATTTCTGGACCTTCTGAGCATTGCTCGTTGTATGCTTGTTAGCGGCATCCATACCCTTATCGAAGTATTCTTTCCATTTAGAGCAGGTTACCACCTCAGATGCAGTACGAGCGGTACTACCAATCGCTTCGCTGATGCCCAGCGAATCAGACGTCAGCATCTCAGTCGGCTTCATATTATCGTCAACTTCCACCTTCACAGTGAGGAACATGGACAAAAATTTCTTGGCCTCCCCAACCACCATGACCTGGGACACCGCCTCCATGGCCTTCTTCATCTCATCCTCGATCAAGACTGGGGGGATATTTTCTCCACCAGCAGTGATAATCAATTCTTTGAGTCGTCCAGTGATGGACAAGAAGTGATCACCATCGAGTTTAGCCTGGTCACCGCTGCAAAGCCAACCTTCCCTGCTGATAGTACTTGACGTTGCTTCAGCATTCTTCAGGTAGCCCATAAAAATGTGCCTTCCACGGTACTGAAGTTCCCCAGTATCTTTGTCGATTCGTGTCTCGGTACCACGGAGTGGTTGACCACAGGTTCCCATTTTCCAGTAACCAGGATAATTCATGGTGTGAGGCCCACTGCACTCACTCTGCCCGAAGATCTCATAAATGGGAAGGTCAATACTGGCAAAGTAGTCCAATATCTGCCTCTGAATTGGCGCTGCACCAGTGAAGCACCCACGACATTGATCCAAACCCAACTTCTCGTGGACTTTACTGAGGATCTTGTGAGCAACCCTGTACCTCCTTTTTGGCATTCTAGAAGTGCAACCGTACTGTGCAGCTAAGTTGCGACGGAATGCTTGGCCCTTGGCCCACTTGGCAATCTTCTTGATCTGCCTCTCTTTGCAGTTCTTGGCGGGCGTCTTGGCAACTTGCATCATTTTTTCATAAATCTTCTCCCAAACTCGAGGAACCCCAAAGAATGTAGTTGGGCGAATTGCCTGCAGCTGAATTGCCAAGGTTCCCTTCAGTGCATCAGGCAAGGCGAAGTAAATCCTCAGCCCTGTGAGGACTGGCGTAACGCAGTCCATAATCTGGGCAGCGATATGACTGAGCGGAAGGTAGCTAATAATTCTGTCGTCATTATCAACTCCTCCCATACAGTTCTCTCCTGCATGACACGTCCAGACAGCATTGTCGTGAGAAATCATAACAGCTTTTGGAGGGCCGGTGGTACCACTCGTGTAAATAAGACTGCAACACTCCCCTGGATTGGTGTCGTCGATGCGAGCGTCAACGGCAGACTGAGAAACATCCTTCCCGAGATCCATCCAAGCGTCCCAGGTGTAAACTGGGATTTGCTTGGTACCTTCAGTCGGACAGCTCGTCTCTTTTGGTAAGGCCGAGAGGTTCCCTCCCCACTGAACAATACACTTGAGCTTCGGCAACTGCGCAAGAACCTCCTCAATCTTCGCCCTTTGAGTGTCATCCTCAACTGTAACCACAATACTCTCGCTGTGCTCTATAACATATGCGCAAGCCTGGGGTAGGTTGGTGGTATAAATCCCACATCCAATGCCACTGGCACCAATGGTGCCCATCAGTGACACGAACCACTCCTTGGAATTAAATCCCAGAATAGATACAGCATCATGCTTTTGGTGACCTATGGAGATAAGTGATTTTGCGAAGCGCATGTTCTGGTTGTTTTCAGTTATTTTTTTACGTGTTAGCATCAAAGTGGAGGGCCGTTTTCATTTCTTGCCTCTTCCTCACCTGATCCCAATACTCCTGGACGGTCCACTTGCTGTAATCATCTCCGTGATTTTTTTTCCAAAATATTTGATCATTACTACCCTGTTCTTTAATCAGCTTCCTGTATGCCTGATAGATGGTCATTGGAGGGTGAGAACTGTCTTCACAACTCCCTTTCATTGGTGGCACAACGCTGTCTAGCTCAATTGCGAGATTTCTGTCCTCTTGGCCAAAAGTTCCACTGACAGGATTGAGATCATCACCTGGCTGGACCTTACCGCTTTCAGCAGCGTCCAAATCTTTGACTGCCAGCTCGACCCCCAAACGAGTTCCTCGACGAGTTTTCTTCTCATTCATCCGTTGATGAAATTCCTTCTCGCGCTCCGTCGGCAGGTGTACCTTTCCAAAACCCATGGTAGAATATGGCTGTTTCCAGGGTTTGCGTTGGGGAGAGAAGAGAAGGATTCAGGGGAAGTAAGTTGGAAGGGAAAAGAAGAAGCATGGTGAGAAATTAGCACAGGAGGTTTAACGAGACACTTGTAAAATATCGTTCCATACACCTACCTACTCAGCAGAGATTTTTTAAATTTATTTGACAAAATATAAGGGGGGATAAATTGCTTAACTCTGTGAGCAGCTGCTCTCTCGAAGTTTCCGAAGATGTGTTTTGTATTTTTTCATTTTTTCCTTTTTTTAGAGTTTTGTCAAAATCCAAAATCTCTTGGGACTTAAAGTGACTTGTGACTTGTGTGACTTGTGACTTGGAACCAAAATTAATTCTATCCTATCAGATAATCCATTCATTCAAAAGCTAAGCCCTTTGTATCCTACCTAATTTCCTCCTCAACCGGTGACCCTGCCAATGCTTTCCCATTCCCGTTGACAAGATGATGCCAAAAAAGCCCACTGTTCTTGTCATTGTTAGTGACGACCAAAGGTTTGCTGACGTGAGTTGGACAGGAGGTGTGATCCCTACTCCCAACTTGGAGCGTATAAGGAACGAATCCACTGTATTGGAGAACTTTTATGTTCACCCTGTTTGTACTCCATCTAGGGCTTCTCTCCTTACCGGAAAATATGCTGGTCATTCTGCAATGACTGGTCCATTACTTCTCGCAGCACCGTGCAAATTGAAGGCGGAGGATAAGGAAGCAACACTTGCAACTGAGATGAAGAGACGCGGTTACTATACTAGTCTGAGCGGGAAGTGGCATTTGGGTCACCATGCGAATGAGGACACTCCTACAGGACATGGGTTTGACGATTTTTACGGGGTTTTGAAAATTGTTGTGCGGCTTACTACTCCAAGAATTACTTCACCCCCCTCTCGGGGCACAAGAAAGACTGGCACAAGAATGCGGATCCTGTTGCACCAGCTCCGTCGGAACATTCATCTGCGTTATTCGCCGATCATTTGGTCGAAGTCATCGAAGAACATGGCAATGAACAGCCGTTATTCCTTATGCTTTCCTTTACAGCACCCCACTCTCCACTCCAATCAGAACCTCACCATCTTGAGCTGTGTGCGCACGTAAAGACGAGTCGACGGCAGATGTTCTGTGGCCTGATGGCAAGTGTGGACGAAGCTGTCGGGAAGGTGGTGGCAGCGATGAAAGAAAAGGACCTTTGGGACGATTCAATCGTCACCTATTTCAACGACAATGGCGGTAACGTCTGGGAAGGAGGGAGAAATTATCCTTTCCGGGGAGGAAAGATGTCGTCTTTCGAGGGCGGATCTAGGGCGACTGGTTTTGTGAAATTTCCTGTTGGTTCGGATGCTCCTAGAAGCATCGACGGTCTCACTCACGTTTCTGATATTATGCCAACAATCTTAAGTTTTGTGGACCGTCATGTAGGCGGCGACTCGACCCAGAAACAGGAACAAAAGAAAAATCGCACACACTATGCATTAGGTAAAGGTTACGACATTTTGGCTAATCAAAGAGAAGATGTGCTTCAACACTATGATGAGGCCACACAAAAACTCGGGTATCGATTCGGCAAGTGGAAAATTGTCTCAGGGGCCAAGGGCGATACAAGAAGGTACCACGAGCCCAAATCAGATGCAGAGTGGATTGGCAAGGGTTTCCACGATTACATCGCGGAAATGATTATGAACTTTCAACATCAGTTTGCCGAGGATGCAAGTGGCTCCCTGGACGAAATGGTCAGGGAATTAATAGTTGAAATCAAGGGTTGGTGGAAATGTTTATTTTCTTTCGCAAATTTCGAGAAAATGCCACAGACATTGCTTTTCAACCTTGAGCTGGACAAGTATGAGGACAAGGACCTGTCTGCGCAATACCCTGAGGTAGTGGATATGATGCTGGAGAGAGTGGAGGCGATCAAAAAAAACTTTCCCCCGCAGAATTGCAACTGGTTTGTAGGCGATTCGAATGTAAAGTATAGGGAAGTGACCTTTGTGGACGACAATGGCGACCAAATCACGGACCTATATCATGCTCCATGGGTCGAAGACGGGGCTTACGGGATCACTTACCACCCGAACTTGATCAATATTGGCCCCGCCAAAAAAATTGGATCCTTGGCGATATTTTCGATCGAGCTTACAATCTTGTTCTTCTTTTGCTCATTTCTAATAAAGATATGCGGAGGTAGGAAGATGCTCAGTATGATTTTTGGAACGAGTGATATGTCAAAAAAGAAGAAGAGAGAATAACCCCAGTATTTCCCCCCCAAAATAAAGCTTCATTTACTGCCATTATTAGTTTGTAGATATTCTTCTTTTTTAAGATTCTTGATGTTTACGAGCGCACGCAGTCTTTGTGCCTTCTTCAGCTGCCTGTCCATGTACTCAGTTTGCTGTCTCTTGAGGTCAACGTTCTCTTTCTCTTTTGTCGCAATTATCGACTTTGCCTTGTTGTACTTTGCTGATATACGCTGCAGTTGGAGCTCGGTATTTTCGATTCGAGTATTCGACTCAATGTTTCGCGACGTTGCTGCTGCTGTAAGCCTCTCAATTTCCTTCTCATTCTTTCGAAGCAGCTGCGACATTGAGAGGTTGACTTTCTCATGACGATTCAACTCCAATACCAACTTGCCGTTATTTCCCCTGAGATGAGCGGTATAAAACGGATCAGTTGGAATGCATTTCAAAAGTGTGTACAGTCTCAAAGACTCATCGCAGAACTTTGTTCCGGCTGACTACATTTTCTTACCTCAACTCCTCGACCTCAACAGCGAGTCCTTCACAGCGTTTTTTCGCTTGCTCTGCTACACTATTTGCCCTAACGATTTCCTTCAAGCCTTCCTCAAGCTCAGCCTTGGCCCTCCTTTTCAGGTCCTCTCCCCTTGCTAATGCCTCATCCTTCAGCATATTCCTCGAGTTTTCAGCCGCAATCCCCTTGTTTTTCTCCACCTCCTCCTCAAACTTTCTTTTCCAACTGTGATTAGCCAAGCGTTCCCATCAGCGTTAGTAGGAGATCGAAAGAACGGTCGCGCGGCGGGCTTGTGCAGGAGGTCTTGGGCAATATTTGATTTTGCTCTCAATAATGATGGGTGGCATGCTTACCTTTCCTTGCCTCGCCTCTGCATCGTGAGATCATTTCTCAGGCTTTCAACAATTCTTGTCAAAGACTCTATCTCAGAATCCTTCTCCGCCAAACATTCACGAAGCTCCAGGAGGGAGGTGCCCCCGAGAGCATCCAGGGAACGCTGGAGCTGGGCGTGCTCCAATGACAGGGCAAACAGTTTTGAAGTGGGGGAAGGAGAGGCGTTGTGTAGAGAATGAATTGACTGAAAACCCAGCTGGTTGTTATGCTGGTGCTGCGGGGCACTTTGTTGACGTTGATGGGTAGTCGGTGTGAAAGGGGAGGCGCTTTCCATTTGAGAGTCGTTCTGGTGTTCTCAGTATACTTAAATTTCAAATTCGTTAGGAGTTAGAGGGGCGTGTGAAAAAAAGATCGGCGACTGAACGTTAATGGGGGGGGATAATTTTGTTTTAGGAGGAGTTAGCGGCATTTCTCAATTTCCAAGCAACGGTGAAAAACCCGGCTGGACAGTCTATGTAAATATGGGTAAATTAGACATATTTTTTCTACTCTTGTTACTAATACCAGAAGCATCAACTTTTGGGCCGACAATTTTCGGTTTCCGCTCCCTCCAACGGCCACATATCAGATTCCGACGACATACTCACCTGGCGGTGAATGATGAGGAAAGTGGGGGCAGCAGCGGAAGTGAGGGCAACGTAGGAAAATCATTTGGGGAAGTAGAAGCAGCTCTTGTGGAGGAGGCGGAGGAGAAGGCAAAGGAGCGAACCGGAATGGAGCAATTCAGGGAGGAGGAGAGAGCACTCTTTGCCTCAAAGAGTGAGGAGATTTCTTTGATTCAGCAGGAGATTTCAAGTCGGGCATCCAACCTTGGAATCAAAGGTAAGAAATGAGGCGTGAAAAGCTTTGCGATGCGTTGTAGCGGTCAAGCTTTCCAGAAAAAGTTTGTGAACTCCCCTCAACATCGGAATAACCGTTTGTTTCACCGTTTTCCCCTGCTACGTAGAAAGTTCAATATCTCAACGAATAGCAGACAAAAAAGACGCCTCGGACGAAAGTATCGAGGTGGATATTGCTCAAATTTCCCTTTCGACCAAGAAGGAGAAGCCGAAAATGCCCTTTCAGAAAGAGGCTGATGAGACGGAAGACATGGCAGAAGAGGAGGTGAGTACAAGCTTAGGATGTACTAGGCGAGAGCGTTTTTCTTTTCATCCAGGTTGCTAGTGCGACATTACAGACTACGTTTATACACTTTACATCACTTCTCCTTACATATTTTGTTGCTCGCTTATGCTCGCAGATGGTCATTGCGGACCCATTCTATGGCGACGGTCTCGTCAAAGGAATGTGGAACGACCTTAAGCTGGTGGAGTGGCCCTCAATCAAGCAGACAATCACGCAAGCAATCATCGCAACCGTCGTGCTTGCTTCTGTTGTATATTTGATTTTGAACCTTGACGCAAGTATCAAGGAATTCTACCAAGCCATACACTTATACCCCGCGGACTGAGATGATTTACTGAGTGTTTTATGCGTAGGAAGAAGGAAATACACGAATGAATGAATGATGAACTCTAGGATGGATGGTGGTTGAAAAAATTTATTAAGTGCAAAAACAGCAAATGCTTTTGGGTGGTTGTTTGCTTCCTTTATCACTACTTGCTTGCGTCAAACACACGTCAAACACTCGCAATAGTGGACCTTCTCTCGTTTACACCCTTCTCAATAATTGCCTGCTCTTCCTCCAAATGAAAACTTCGGTTATTACCCCCCTCTGTTTGATACAAGCAATAGTGCTGGACCAAAAACAGCACGTCAAAAAAAATTGAAACCAGCCCTAACCCGAATTTGATCAGGTCACCAGCGACACCACCCCAATCACCCATGTCCCAACAGTCGAGCATAAGCTGCATCAAGCTAAAAAATCCACCCATGAAATCCAAAATGACATTCCACACATTCCAACCCCTCGTTGACTTTCGGCGATAATTTGATATGACTTGAGGAACGTACTTTATGAACGTTATAGTCATCTTGAAAGAGGATATGAAATACGTGTAGTCTATTAAAGTGAGGAAGCTGCGGATGAGAGGATTCAGGTGTACTGTTGAGCAAAAAATAGACCAACCAGAACTCGAAGCATTTCTTGTGCTGAACACTTTCACTTTACGCTTTCGTCAAAAGGATTGATCACTCACTCACTCACCTCTCCTCATCATCATCATCATCATCATCATCATCAGCCCCCCAAAAACACACCCCCAATCCGTACATCAATACTCCGGCAAACATAACCCCATTCACAACCAAACAGAACCCTGAGATTTGCTGCTTCGCCAAGCCATCATAGTGCACGAGCTGGATAAAGCCAACGACAGATAGGACAAATGCGTGGACAGCAAAGAGGACATCATTTGACCGGACCTGATTATCCTCACCATCATGCCTTTTTTTGTACGCCTCTTGAATACCACTATTGAAGAAAAAGGCAATATTGTAGATGCTATAATACAGAAAACCGAACACATTGTACAAAGCGTAGTCAGGGCTCCACCCGATGGTCGTCTTTCGCTGGATGTTGAGGAAAATTTGTGGATAAAAAGATATGCTCCAGCTCACAAAGTAAGTGTACCCGATGGCGGAAGAAATGTACGCGTAGGGCAAAGTCAGTGCCGAGTCAACAGGAGAAAAAAGTGAAACTCCCACCCCAAGGAACAACACAAAAACCACACCTTTGACAATGTCTCGACGGCTGCCCTCAGAGGTGAAAAGCTTATAGATGGGACGGATCGAACTAACAAAGCCGTTGGCACACGAGCGTTCGTAGAGAGGGTCGCGCAGACCATTTGAGTTGTGGATTGCGCTCGAAGAATTTCGAGGGGGGTTTGACATTATCCAGAGCCAGGAGCTTACTTAGATCTCCTGATTGTCGACTAAAAGGACATTTCGGGCGATATAACGAGAGCTCTATTGTTGTTAATCAAGCACACTTGGCTATTTGAGATGTTTTTGGAGGAAGGGACAGCCGGCCGATCCATCGTTCGACACTACTACCATTCTTGTAAATGCCCTTTTATAACACGTTCGTGATTGCGTCTTTCGTCATCGTCTACCGTGCCACAATTTACTCTCACTTTATCATCTTAACCTGACAAAAGTGACAGCATTGAATCTTGTCACACGAACTCCTTGTGCCCCCTCCCATGTCTGTTGATCCAGGAGCCCAAGAAATCGTCATTTGCGAGGACGTTGATAATGAGCTGCACTCCGGCGCCCTACGCGAACGATTGCAGGACCCATCACTTGGTGAAGGAACCATCACCCTCATCATCAGGGACCCCAATAT
>Ga0115556_1003484_pt1 | contig 10129 bp, 11 predicted proteins | sample COGITO_mtgs_1104_5_FD_87282 | JGI IMG/M metagenome (GOLD analysis project Ga0115556, IMG submission 87282) | Pelagic marine microbial communities from North Sea - COGITO_mtgs_110414 | ecosystem: Environmental > Aquatic > Marine > Epipelagic | place: Germany:Helgoland, sampling site Kabeltonne... | reverse complement strand
TTATCATATGCTTTTATAAATCTATAATATTCAAATAAGTAGTAAATAAAATCTTCGGAAAAATTTGTATATACTATATCATCATCATTTCCACCCCTTTGATGATAGTGTTCTTTTATTTTTTTTTTGCTTAATTTAGAACCTCCTCCTCGTCCTGGCAGATTTGATTGTGCTGCTGACAGACTTGCTATTTCTAAATTTTTTTCTCTTATTTCATTCAATATCTTTTCTATTTCATTTTCTTTAACTTCTTCTTCTTTTTCTTGTTGGATTCCTACATCTGCAGCATAATACTCTCTAACATTTATTATTTTTGTACTATATTTTTTTAGTTTTTCAATTATTTTTGTCTTATTTTGACGTTTTGCACGTGCCATAAGTAATATTTCAATTTTCATATTTTTCATTTCTATGAAATCAATTAATAAGCTACTATTAAAAAATAAATTATATTTTTTTTTTGGTATTTTTTTTGTTGGTATTTTTTCTATTATTGCATATGCATCTCCTCCAATTGTTCCTACACTAGACCTATAAAAAGGCAAATTATGTTTTTGTGCTATACATTCGGGTAAGTTTCTTCTTGAAAAAATTGTTAATAACTTATTAATTTTTTCTAAATCCAGTTTGAGTAATTGTGTTAAGCCCACGTCCAGGTTTAATATGTATATTGGTGTCATATTGTCAATTATTTCATACCAACCTGAAAATAATACTTCCAGGGTACTTGCTTCACTTGCTTTACTTGCTTCACTTGCTTTACTTGCTTCACTTGCTTCGCTTTTTTCGCTTGCTTTAATTATTTCTCCGATTTCTTCTTTCATTTCTGTTAATTGATCAATTATCGTTCTTAAAATATTTACTGTCAGCTCCTCGTCTTGGGAGCCGTCTCCTATATATTTCTTAAATACAGTATTAAATTTAATTATAACTTTTTTGTATTCATTAGCATCGAACATTTTTTGTTTTTCTACCAGATTCTCTTTTTTTTTTTTCTAGAGCTTTTAATTCTAATATTGCTTTTTCCAAACCCGTTAATTTTCTGTCTCTTTGCGAATCTTCCATTCCCTTATATAATTTAAGAAAACCAGCTCCAGAATTTACGAGGATGCATGGTATTCTTAATAGTCTGGCAAAATGAATTGCCAGTCTATCGATAGAGCAAAATATATTATAAGATTCTTTTGTTCTATTTAAATAATGCGTAATTAATACTTGTAAATGGTCCCCATTTCTTTTTAATTCAAACAGAAAACTCTTTCTATGTTCTTTTTTTTCAAATCCTGCTAAAATGTTCCGCATTTCCCCAGTAAACTCATATGTTACTGAATTGGCTTTGAGTTCCTCGCAAATTGTGGATCTGTTGCTTACATTATTCACTTCACAAGCCAAATACGCAACCGATGGACCCTGTTTAATATTTTGTACTGCCTCTGTATATGGAGATTTTTTATGATTTATTAGTTCTCCATTTGCTTTTTTGTGTTCAAAATTGTCGACATTTTCTTCCTTTTGAATATATGTATCTTGCGACTGTGTATATTCTGGAATACCGAAGTTTTGTAAATGGATTTTTATTTCTTTGGTATCGTGAAATTTATTTCTGGTATTGTCTTTGTCATCTAAATTTATAAATAATTTATCAACTGTTCCAGCTGAATCAAATAATGTTGCAATTGTTTTTAAGTATATAAATTTGTCATGATGTGATAAAACTTTACCTAATAATGAATTACTACCGCCAACAGCATCACAAATTAAATTAACAGTCCCCTGGACTTCAAAAAATTTGTATATAAAATTTGCAATTTCTAGTCTTCCATCATCTGATGATAATTTTGTTTCATCATCATCATCTAATGTAACTATTTCACATTCAGTACCACCAGCAACAAAACCAGGTCCAATAACATTACACTTAAAACTTCCTCCAATTATTCTATCATTTAAAACATGTTCTTCTATTAACAACCCGAAAAAATCTTCGACTTTTCCTGTAGTAAAAGTGAAAAATATTTTTTTATTAAACAATAGTGGACCTTCTAAAAAAAATTCTTTTAATCTATTGTTTGATTCAGCTATTATATCTCTATGTTCTTGTCGAGGTCTTCCCCCACCAAAATCGTGAATTCTTTCATATAATAATAATAATGTTAAGAATTGGTCTAATTGATCAAGCATTCCAGCGAAATACCCGGATTTTAGAAAAAATTTAGAATAGTCGTCAGGTATCCCTTCATTTAAATCTATGGTTTGTAGAAAAGGAATGTTTGATGATGAAAAACTAGCCATATATATATATATATATATAAATTGATTTACTTTTTTAAACATTTTTTTTAATTAAAAAAAATGTTTAAATCTAAAAAAGAAAAAGTGATAAATCTCAATGACCCTATTCAAGCAAGGGTTAATGAGAATAAATACTTTTTCAAAAGAAGGACGAGGAAAGTTCATCCAGAAAATACTAAAGTCCAAAATAAAATTATCACGAGGTCTACCAGAATCAATACTTGTAATAAAGATTCATAGTACACCATCCTTCTTTGAATATTTCCTCACCTAAAAACTCCCTAAAATTAATACCATCCTCGACATGTTTGGCATTAAATGTATATCTTTGATTCTTCACAGGCAACCCTAACTTTTTTTCCACCAATGTTTTAAATACGTCGAATGTGTCTTTTTCATCAATAATTATATTAAAGGTTTTCCCCACAGAAGTGCACAAATCTCTAATAAAAATTTGCATATTTTTTTATGATAAAAAAATAATGGTATTCATCAATATCAATTTATTCTGTTATTTCACCATCTTCATAGAGACCAACATAATCACCACTCATTGTCATAACTTCATTGATATTATTAATTAAATACATCTTTCCATCATACTTCAGTATTTCCAATAAATTCAATGATTGTTCCCACCCCCATCAAATTATCACATTTCTTTACTCTATCACCAATATTTAAATCATTTTCTTCATTATTTATTGACGATAGTTTGGTGTCAGGTTTATCTTTTCTTTGCTCCTTTTTAGGTCTTCCACGTTTTTTCACAACATCTTCATTCACAGCAAATGCATCATATTTATCCGTTATGTCATTGCGAGCGTTTTTGGTCCAATTACTTGGAACTTTTAGAACTATTGTCTTATTGTCTTTATCGAATAAATACCGCAATTTCTTGCCATTTTTCCCCATAACCCATCCATCGTCATTTTTCAGGTGTCTCGTCGTCATTTTATAGTTTAACGGATAATCGGGAAATAATAATCAATTTAATTTTTGGATATATTACCAGGCGTTTGTGATATATTACCAGGCGGTTGTGATATATTACCAGGCGGTTGTGATATATTACCAGGCAAAGCAGTATAGTCTATGATAACAAGGTATATGATAACAAGGTATATGATAACAAGGTATATGATAACAAGGTATGGTAAATACACAAGGTTATCGATTATGAAGGAAAATAAATAAATTGATTATGAAAATATGATATGGTGTATTATCATTCAAACAATAACAAACAAGTTAAAACACAAAAAATATGTCTTACACCGGTCTTTCCAAGAGTCAAATCGTTCGCTTCACCAGCGATATCAATCTATTCATCGATTATGCGATTGAAAACAGCGATACTGAAGCTACTATTTGCGATTCAAACAAACATTTGAAGTCTATTGCACTCCAATTTGTTGAAGATTATGGTAAAAAAGTTTCTAAAAAGTCGAAAACCGGAAATAAGCTTTCGGACGAGGAGATTGAGGAACGCGACGAATTAAAAGCTCAAAAGCTTGCGGTTAGCAAAGCCAAGAGAGATGCAGAAAGCGATGATAAGAAGAAATTGCGCAAAGACAAAGCCATGGAAAAAGCACAAGAAAAAGCTACTTGGATGCCCCAAAGATTAAAAATTCCGGGTGATGCAACAAAAAAGGAGTTTTGTGGTATTAAAACTCGTATTACAAAAGGCGTAGTCTCCCATCCGCTTCTACGAATTGAAAAACATAGGACCAATGGAACTTTTAGAAAAATTAATGAAAGCAATTGGACTGATGAGGCAAACCTCGTATTTGAGACCCATTACAGCAATATTTCTACTATTCCAAAGACGAAAGGTCCTGATATGTCAAAAGTTCTTGAAAAACTTCAAGAGGAATCTCAAGAGACCCCGGCTCCAATCGAGGCACCAATCGAGGCACCAATCGAGGCACCAATCGAGGCACCAACCGAGGCTCCAATTGAGGCTCCAATTGAGGCACCAACCGAGGCAGCAACCGAGGCTCCAGTCATTACTCCAGTAAAGACTACCATTGAAGCCGACATCGACGCTTCAAAATTAGAGATGAAAAAATTAAAAAAGGAAAAAATGAAGAAAATGAAGGTTATTAAGCTCAAAAAGCAGGAAGAGCTCAAAAAGCAGGAAGAGCTCAAAAAGCAGGAAGAGCTTAAGAAGCAGGAAGAGCTTAAGAAGCAGGAAGAACTTAAGAAGCAGGAAGAGCTTAAGGAGCAGGAAGAGCTTAAGAAGCAGGAAGAGCTTAAGGAGCAAGACCTCTTAAATATTGATGATATTGAATTGGAAGAATCTGAATTGGAAAGTGATGAAGATGATGAGGAAGATGAAGAAATGGAAGATTATGAGCATGAAAACTGGCCGAACCGCAAATTAAAAATTGGCAAAGATAGATGTATTTACGACCCAAACGACAGTGAATTTATGGCAATGAAAAACGAAGATGGAACAATTCAAACGTTTTAAATAATAAAAAAAATATATGGGAGAAATCCCTATTTTTTTTATAAAGAATTGATACACATATTGTATAATATGCGATTAACTAAATAATATATCAAAGAATGTGCTAAAACAAAGAAATATTGTAAATTTGAATTTGTCATAAACTGTTTCGAAGATAATAATGCTGTAATTAATTTAATTGTACTTACAACCGCACCGAAAAAAAATATTACAGAAAGAAAATAGAAATAATAACAATACTGTTTATTTATAGGACCTACTAAGGAATCTAATGGATTCATTATAATATCTATAGATATTATTATTTCTTTAGAAATAGTTCTAATTTTGTAATAAATTTTTTACTTGAATGTAATACTTCTTTTTTTCCTTCTTTTGTGCTAATTTTTTTTTTGTATTCGCTAATAATATTGTGTAATAATAAGTCATCTTTTTTTTTTAATCTCTGTTCCATTCCTTCCCAACCAGAATAATTTTTAAATGGGTCTAATATTTCTGTTAGAAATACATTGTTTTCTAAAGGATTAATTATTGGACCATGGCAACATGGGCTAAACATTTTCCTTTTTTCCTTCTCAGCTATTTTAATTTCATTTTCAAAAATTTGGTCAATAATAGAAAATGCCGATTTTAATAATAAAATCATTCTAACGGCTTCATTTTTTATGTCATAAGCAATTTTTAATTTCATTTTTTTTGTTTCTTTACACGGACTTTCCTTTTTTTTATAATTAATATCACAAAGTAATTTATTAATCCTGTTTGTGATATTTTTTAATCTAATAACATATTCTTTCCTTTTATTTTCTATTTTTTTTATAATAGAAAATACGTTTAAATTATAAATAGTTAAATATCGGTATCGAATTGTTCTTGGTATTACGAATTGATTCGTTTCTTTTATTTCTTTAATTTTATCATTAATATAGTCCATTTTTTCTTCTACTTCTAATTCTATTTTTTCCACAAATTTCGGGTCTTTTTTGTTGTTTGCTGTTAATAAGAAGTATCCTGATGAGAATTCACACATAGATTGTAGTTTATCATATTGATGTGCTGATGTTTTATGCGCTTCAGACTGTGCATCAAGTTTTAAATAACTAACAACTGCTAATAAAAATGCTATTAAAGCTGAAATACCTGATAATATTGTTGTTCCCATCACATTAGTGTCTACAACACTAGCTAAAACAGATGTTAAAGATGACAAAAAAATTGCAGGAAACATTAAATAATTAAGTCTTGATTCGCAATAGAATTTTGATTCCATATATATTAATTTTTGTCCTCTTACATATGTTGCTAGTATATCCATAGCATAAGAATAATATTCACTGACATCATAATACATCTCCTTAATACTTTTTTCAACATCTAAATATGTAACGTAATTATATTGACTGCCGTTTTTTGTCATAGGATTAATGTAATCGAAGTCTGGTAAAATTTCAGTTATATCACAACATGGGTTTTCGTTTGTTTTACTTACAATTTTTTTTTTCTTTTTGTTTTTTCTTTTTGTTTTTTGTAAAAAAAGATTATAGATACTTTTTCTTTTTTTTAATGTTTTAGATTTTTCCTCTTTTTCCTCCTCTTTATCTTCTTCTTTTTGCTCTTTTTCCTCCTCTTTTTCCTCCTCTTTATCTTCTTCTTTTTCCTCCTCTTTATCTTCTTCCTCTTCTTCTTCCTCTTCGTCGGTGATTTCTATAGTGTTTTCTTTTTCTACTGTATTTTCTTCTTTTCGATTATTAGAAATATCTATAATACAAGTTTCATTTAATACCATAGTAATATTAGCGGACCCGTCAGTCATATACTATATTCAAATAAATAAAAATATGCTTATTCATTTTTTAAGCTATATTTGAAAGGTGTTGTATATGCTAGCTGTTTTTTAACATTAATCATGTTCTTTTCTTTGTCTTTTTCGTTATCACCATGTCCAATAATTTCACGCACCATTAATTGCCATTCATCTAAAAGTTTCTCATTTGTCAAATAATTTGGATGTAAATCTTCCCATTGTTTAAGTTTTTTCATTTGTTTCATTTTTACATCATTTATGGTTTTGTCAATTTTCAAATGTTTTTCGTCTTTACACCACATATCATCATCTTTTATATAAAACTGCAATCTTTTGCTATCACTACAATGTATTGGTCTTTCAGATGGGTTCATATCTTTTAATTGCTTTGTAAATATATTTGCCAAACCTTCAGTATGTCCGTGTTGTTGTGTGTATATTAAATCTTCAATAGAGACATTTATTTGTTCAACAAAATCAGTTAAATTCATTGCATTTTTACATTGTTCATTTAAATATACATTAATAGATATATTATTGTTATTGTTATTTCCAATTTTTGGTACTGTTTCTGTTATTACTTTCTCCATCATTTTATGAGATTCGTTTAGTTGCTGTTGCTGTTTTTTTATAATATTGATTAAATCTTTCATATCGTGATTATCGGAAATGTATTCTTTTTGTTTTGAATCTTGTTTTGAATCTTGTTTTGAATCTTCATTGTCTTCATTGTCTTCATTATCTTCGTTATATAATGCATCTTCATATTCTTTATATAATTGGCATTTCATAATATGTCTTGATAATCCACTAGTAAATTTGTATTTTTTACCACATCCATCACATTTATATAAACAATTGGTATGTTTTGATGTTTTGCAATGTTTTGTAAAATCGTTTCTATTTTTAGAAGTATAATTACATTTTTTACAAAAATAGTTTTTTTTGCTCATATATGTATATATTATATATTTATATTTAATTATTTTTCTTTAAATATATAATTTCAAAAAGTCATTTTTTTCGTCTTTTTTGGACTTTTTTTTTGCGCTGTTTTGCACAAAAAGTGCCTTTTTTTTAGCTTTACGTGAAGGGTTTTTAAAAATGTTTTTCAACACGTATTTTGTGATGTATTTTGCTAAATGTATATTTTAATGTTTTATCAAAACATGCCATTTTCAGTGTTGCGACAAATGTCAAAAAGTGAAAACAACCAAATTTCATAACAACTGTTGCGTTATTTTTTTAGCACTGTGATGCGAGTTTGTCTGGCGACATGGTTATCCATCAAAAAGTCGCCAAAATCGCCACTCGTATATGCTGTAATGCTAAATAAATAAAGCGGTGAAACAGACCAGACTATGCAGCGACTCGCTATGTTATCATTGGTTATCATCTCAAACGGTGTGGTCTCAAATGCTAAAAAAATAAAGCAAAATTTGTTATGAAATTTGGTCTTTTTCATTTTACATATACTATTACGTGAAAATTTGGACACTTTTTCGTTATCATTTTGAGCCATTTTGAAAAGTTCAAAACGTCCAAAAATGATCAAAAAAAAACAAGTTTTGACCAAACTTTTTCAAAAAAAAGAGCCCTTACCATAAGGATGCTCACGTTTCATAATCAAAAAATGTTTGGTCATTCCTATTAACTAGGTAAATAAAAAGTTTGATCGATTTTTTGTCCATTCTCTTTCTGGAAAAACGATTTTGGACATTTTAGAAATGTCCAAAATCGATTTTCGGATCTCCAATTTGAAAAAAAATCGATCAAACTTTTGGGTTGGTAAGGAAGTTATATTTATTTATTTTGTATTTAGATTACTTATGGTTTAAAATAGCTAAAAAAAGTTTGGTGAGTTTTTTTTGTCAAACTTTCGCAAAAAAAAAGGTTAAAAAAAGCGTAAAAAACGGAGTTTTAAAATAAGTGTTTATCGTAATAAACATTTATTTTATAAATATAATAAAACCAAAAATAGGTATAATAAAAAATAAATAATTATTCAAAAATAAATAAAATAAATTTCGCAATAGTGCCTAATTTTAAGTAAAAAAATTTATCTTATGCATTTAAATAAAAAACATACTAATATATATATGAGTGAAAGTGAAGTGGATTTATTAATTACCGCTTTGGAGAATGACGAAAATTCTTCCATCGTTAATTTGGATTCATCAAAAATAAAAACGATAAAAAACAATATTTTGCAAAAATTACAAATAGACCGAGAAAAATTAAAATTGTATCATGGAAAATTAAAGAAATATCGATATTGTAGCGATTTAAGCGATTTACAGTTTGGGAATTATATCCGTTGGATATCATTGAAAGACCCGAAAAAAATAAATTTAACAAATGGTGCTTTTTTCGTAGATTATATTTTTGAAAACAATATGGTAAAAATTGTATGTAAAAATTCTAGAAACTTTGTGTTCCAAATTAAATTTGATGAAGTTATTATCTTTCAAAAAATGAATAATCAGGAAAACATAATTTTATCTGTTTTAGATTATTTGAAAAAATAATATATCTATTTTATATCTATGGCAAATAATGCAGTTTTACAAAGAGGATTTAATTTACCAGAGAAAACATATAAAGAACAAAATTTAACAGTTCCAGAATTTGATTGGATATCTATTTTTATTATGATTACCTTATGGGTAATAGGCACAATTGTAGTTAGTAAAATGGGATTGCATATTTTTCCAAGATATAATAAGACTACAAATACAATTATAGTTTTGATAGAAATTTTAGCACAATTGTTATTTATTGCTTTAGTATTATTTTTATATCAAGGGTATGTCTTTTATCCATTCATTGAATATGTTCACAATAGAAAGCTGCGTTTTATAAATACAGATTCAATAATTACTGCTACTACGGTTGGTGTTTCGTTAGGATTAAACGCACCTTCGTTAAGTAAAAAAATACAGAGTTTAATGTCAATAAATAAGATTAAGATATAATACAACAATCATTTTTCTTACCATTTAATTTATTCCATTCTTTGATAGTAAAATTATTACTCATACTTAAGTTGCACCTTGCACAAATAGGTTTTAAATTATCAACGCTTAATGTTCCACCACGGGATTCTGGTTTATCATGTCCTACGTGAAAATCAAAGACATTGATTTCATTTTGACACCAATTTATAAAACATTTAGATTTATATTTTTCTCCAAATGTTTTAATCCAACATTGTTCTCTAATAGCTTTTGGTATATTTGCCTTTTTCTTGCTTTTAGATTTGCTCTTAGATTTGCTCTTAGATTTGCTATTCGATTTGCTTTTAGATTTACTATTATTTTTTACCATTTTACTAATATATTTTCTAATATATTTTCTAATATATTTTACTAATATGTTAGAAAATATGTTAGAAAATATGTTAGAAAATATGTTAGAAAATATATTATAAAAACATTTAAAAATCTGGGTAGTTATTTTTATAATATTATGTTAGGATTATTTTTAGGATTTGCTTTTTATTCATTTATAGAAAATGAAATTATACTTTTGAATCCTGTAAATTCAAAAAAAATTAT
>Ga0115556_1003483_pt1 | contig 10130 bp, 7 predicted proteins | sample COGITO_mtgs_1104_5_FD_87282 | JGI IMG/M metagenome (GOLD analysis project Ga0115556, IMG submission 87282) | Pelagic marine microbial communities from North Sea - COGITO_mtgs_110414 | ecosystem: Environmental > Aquatic > Marine > Epipelagic | place: Germany:Helgoland, sampling site Kabeltonne... | reverse complement strand
GACGATATCGAAAAGTATTTTAACGAAGATGAAAGACTTGCCGATGATGGATATATTTAGTAGCAGCAGCAGCAGTAGTAGTAGTAGTAGTAATAATAATAAAAAGAAGCAATACGAAACGTGCGCTTTAGTCGGCACGGCGGCTATCGTGACGGACGCGCAGAGAGGCGGCGAGATTGACGCGAACGACGCGGTGTTTCGGACGGACGACGCGCCGACGAAAAGGTACGAACAGTTTGTAGGGAGGAGAGCGACGTATAGGATTGTGAGCGGTGGTGGTGGTAGTAGGAGTAGCAGTAGTAGCAGTACGTCGTCGTTTTTTGAGGACATTGTTTCGTCCGGGGAGGCGGTGAAAGAGAAATCGATTGTAACGATTGGAACGACGACGACCACCACCTCTTCTTCTTCTTCGATGGAAGGCGAAAGCGAGGACGAAAGTGCGGGGGGCAACGGCGACGAGGGCGAAGATCGAAAAGTGATGAAGAAATATACGTCGCCGTTTGCTAAATATCTGGTCGCTTTAGACGACGTCGCGAAGGAGAAAATTCGAGAAGCTTTATCCTTAACCGACGAAGAGAATGATGAGAACGACGACGACGGAGGAGAAGAAGGAAGAGGAGATCAACTCACGCACGCGATCGCTTTGGACGCTTCTTTCGCCGATGCCATCCGCGAAGCGTACACCACCGCCGGTGCGTTACTCAACGACCTCGGCGAAAACTTCAAAATCCGCCAGACGCCACCAGTTGGCGCCTTTGCTCTCTTCTTCGCCCTCTCCAAATGCAACCGCCTCACCTTATACGGCGTCCCGTCTCCGGATTCCAACCGGTTGGAAACGCAGCCGTATTGGCCTCGAAAAACGAAAACCGAAAGTGGGGGGAAACCGACGAAAATTGACATCTTTGGCGATCGAGTGTTGTACGCCTTGGTTCGTTTGTTCGCTTTAGAAGGTTTCGTAGACGTTGTCAACTAATACTACTCTGTCCTATACTCTTGCATATGATGTAAAATTTGCCTTCAAAATCTCAAAGAAAAAAAAAAATAAATTTTCTCCCACACAACAACACCTCGAACAACACAACAACTCTCAATTACGAATAATAATACTAATACTAATGGGACGGCCAAAAGGTTCAAAGAATAAAAAGACGTTGGAGAAGATGAAGAAGACGACGACTCCGACATCGAGCGTTGCTGCTGCTGCGAGTGGTGGTGGTACGGATGGTAAAAGTGAGAAGAAAAGAGGTCGAGGCCGTCCACCGAAGAAGAAGATGAATACGACTTTTAAAACGAAAAGCGCAATTACGAAGAAGAATTTCCCGGTTGTTAAATCGAATTCATCATCATCGAATTCGAAGAAGACGACGAAGAAGAAAAGAGGACGACCGCCGAAAACGCCAGAACCGAAAACCACTTCAGCTGCTCCAGAAAAAGGAATTGTTATTCGTAAAGAGTTTGAGTTGATAACGACCGCGGAAAAGAACAGACTAGACCGAGGCGCCACAGGAGGCAGAGGCAGAGGACGAGGACGAGGCAGAGGTGGTGGCAGAGGACGAGGGCGACCACCGGCGTTGCCGAAAGATGTTGTTTTAAAGAGACTGGTGCTCCAGTCAAAAGGCGTGGAGAAGAAGCGAGGACGAGGGCGACCGCCAAAGACGACTCAAACTTTGACGGAGAAAAGGAAACCGGGGAGGCCAAGGAAAGAACCATCGGCGGCTGCGCCGGTAGCGAATCTACCGAAGAAGAGTCCGGGACGACCGAGGAAGAATTCCGCGAGAGTGATGCCACCTCAACAACAAAAAAAACAATCGCGATCTGTGCCACAGTCTACTCAAACGACGGAGAAAAGAAAACCGGGGAGGCCAAGGAAAGAACCATCGGCGGCTGCGCCAGTAGCGAATCTACCGAAGAAGAGTCCGGGACGACCGAGGAAGAACCCGGCGAGAGTGATGCCACCTCAACAACAAAAAAAACAATCACGTTCTCGAGACGTCAACCTCCACGCACTCGAATCCTTCCCTACTATGGAGATTAACGAAAACGTATCGAGAGCGATGACGTTGACAATGGGTTTGCCGTACGCGGAAAAGTTTGTACCGATTTCGCGCAATGGCGCGTTTAAACCGGCGGTTCGTAAAACGCCGCCGCCGCCGAGTCTCGGTGAAGTCATTGAAACACCGTCAAAGCGCGGTCGAGGACGACCGCCAAAGGAGAAAGCAGTAGAGACAAATACAACAACGAACGAAATTCGACAAAAACCACATCAAGGAATCGGGCGTCCTCCTTCAGCGCCCGTTCGTACCGCTACCACAACAACTACCGCTACTACTACTACCAACGCCAAAGCTACCACCACCACTACAGCCGCGCAATCAAGATGGCGGTTGGATTACCACCGCATTGTCGTCACTGGGGGCACTCGAGGCATTGGACGCGCGTGCGCGGAGGAGTTTTTGGGGTTAGGCGCCAAAGTTTTCGTGTGCGGGAGAACGCAAAAGAGCGTGAATGTGGCCGTCTCGGAAATGAGGAAAAAATTCGGCGCGAACAAAGTGTCTGGCATCGACGCCGACATCACGACGAAAGAAGGCCGCTCGAAAGTTTTACTCATGTGCGATGAGTTTTTTGGCGCAAATTCATTCGACGTTCTCGTAAACAACGCCGGTTGGAACAATCGACAGGCGATTACCGCGCAAACCGCTGAAGATTTCCAACAAATCATGGACGTGAACTTTGCCGCGCCGTACTTCATGTGCGTCGCCTCTGCGGAAAGATTATACAGATCTTCGAAAAATCCTTCCGTCATCAACGTTTCCTCAGTCGCTGGTTTATCATCCACCGGTTCTGGAGTCGCTTACGCGGCGAGTAAAGCAGCTTTAGCACAACTCACGAAAACGCTCGCGTGTGAATGGGCCCCGCAAGTGCGGTCAAACTGCGTCGCCCCTTGGGTCACCAAAACGGAGATGTTGGCGAAAGCGTTGAAAGCAAACGCGAACTCGTTGAGAAAGGCGGAGAAGAGTACGCCCTTAGGACGTGCAGCGGAGGTGACAGATATTGCGGCGGCGGTTGCTTTCTTGGCCATGCCATGCAGTCGATACATTAACGGGCAAATTATCGCCGTCGATGGTGGTTTGTTGTGCGAAGCGCATCAAGGCGACTGCGCTCGAGTCGGACCTTTAGCTCGTTAATAATAAATTTCGATTGATTGATTGATTGATGTTATTATTTTATCGTTATTGTTTTGTAATTAAGGCCTACTACATTAATACTCTCTACTATGTTGCTATAAGATAATATATATATCAAACTTTCTCCGCGGTTTCTTTCTGTGGTGGTGCTTCTCCCGCGTTGGTAGCATGTGCGGGCGCCTCCGGGACTTTTTCGCTCGGCGCGTTTGGCATCGCGCCTAATGGTTTTTCCTCCGGCGCCGCCGGTAAAGGGTCGTCCCTTAAATAACTCGGAATCTCCCCATTTCCAATCTCATTTTCCAAATCTTCTTCTAAATCCAACTCTAACGCGTCTAATTCGTCCATCAGCCCGTCCTCGTCTATATCCTCCGGCGTCGCGTACGACTGTCCGAGAACCTCTTGCACCTCTTCGTTATACTCTAACAAATCCGCCATTTGGTCGTTCAACGAGTCTATTTTATCGATATCGAATTCTTTTTGTTTAAATTGCGTCTTCAACTCTTTCGACGCCGCTTTCATCGCTCGCACCGTATCCACGGTCGCCTTGGCGTTTTCCGTCGCGAACGCCACCGAGTCGACGTTGTATTGTTGCGAATACAACTGGTCTCGTTGGTGTTCGTACATTTTCTTTTGCTTCAAGATAATCAAGGCTCTTTTCTTTACCGCGTCTTGCGATGGTCCGGGTCGAATTTTCTTAATCTGGTCTCGTGATTTTGCCAATTGTTGGTCGATCAGTTTGATCTTTTGGTCGATTGACTGTGCGCGAGCGTCCAACTTTTATTTGTTTAATATTAGAGAGAAGAAGAGAATGAAAATGAAGATGTCAATTCAATTTGTTTTGTGTTGTGTTGGACGAAGAGAAATGAATGAGTTTTGATGGATGCGCGACGAGAAAAGAAAAAAGAAGACAAAGACAAAGAAGGAGACGAAAAGAAGAGAGAAGTATTACCTTGCCGGTCGTTTCCTCCAACGAGGGCGCTTCCACCGTCTTTTTCACTCCGAACAAGCGTTTCATTTTAGTTAGAGAGAGTTTGTTCTGTCTGTCCAATACTCTAATTGTTGTGAGGACGAGGTGCCTTCGGAAAAACAAGAAGAAGAAGAAGAACAACGTTGACTCTTCTTCTATGGCACAGTTGAGTAAATGAATGGTGACTGTGTGTAATTTTTTTTGCTTTTTTTCAATCTCCTCTTGTCAGCTTGTTTTCACCACGTGGCTCATTCCGAAAAGACCAACAACAAGATTTTTTGTTTCTTGGCCACGAGAGAAGAAGAAGAAGAAGGAAAAAGAAAAAAGATTCTGGAATCTTCACTTTTTTAATATCCAATCACATAATACACATACGCAAAATGTCTATCGCGCAATTAGGATCTACGACTGCGGTAAGTGTTCTATATTTCGTGTCGCGATTTTCATTCTTCTCGCTCGATTCAACGTTCGCATCTTTGTGAGAAGAGGAGTACGCGCGGCGGACCGATTTTGGCGCGAAAATTTTGTCTTCTCTATAATCTCTTCTCGGTAGTTGAGAAGAAAAGAGAAGATAGATTACCCATCGCGAGAGACAAGATCGTGAACGCGGAAAGCGCATCGCAGTGGTTCGAGGACGCGCACGAACGAGAAAAGCGAGCGTAAATGTGTATCAATTATACTCGCGCGCACCTTTTTTATGCGTTCAGGAATCGTTCTCGATGTCGCGTTTAACAGAGAGTTTTACTTAAACGCGCGATTAAATTCGAGAGGGACCACTCGCCGTAGTGGTTCTTTGAGAGAGCGAAGGAACACGTGTCCTTTTTTGGTCTCAGAACGACACGTGCGACGAATGGACGGGAAAAATTTCTATCCATTTTACAAAAAAGATTAGTAAAAGTATACTCACCTTTAGATATCTCTTTCTATGCCACTCGTGTTATTATTAAACAGGTCAACACCCGCTCCCTCGCGGGTAAGAATTTCATCGGCTCCAAGGTGTCCTCGGTCACCAACGGCTCCAAGGTGCAAATGTCCAGGTGGAAAGGCATGGACGAGGACATCTCCGACGACCAACAAGACATCGCCAGAGGAAGAGACATGGTCGACTCCAAGTTTCAAGGTGGCTTCGGTATGGGCGGTACGCACAACGCCGTCATGTCCTCCACGGACTACATCTCCCAAGGCCAAAAGAACTTGGACAACTTGTCCGTCGATGGTAACAACTACTACATCTCCCCGTCCTTTTTGGACAAGACCGCCGTGCACGTCGCGAAGAACTTTATGGACTTGCCGAAGATCAAGGTTCCGTTAATCTTGGGCGTCTGGGGTGGTAAGGGTCAAGGTAAGACTTTCCAGTCGAACTTGATCTTCGCCAAATTGGGCATTTCACCGATTGTCATGTCTGCTGGTGAATTGGAATCCGGTAACGCCGGTGAGCCGGCCAAGTTGGTTCGTCAACGTTATCGCGAGGCGTCCGACATCGTCAAGAAGGGTAAGTTGTCTACCTTGTTCATTAACGATCTCGATGCCGGGGCCGGTAGAATGGGCGGTACCACGCAATACACCGTCAACAACCAAATGGTTAACGCCACGTTGATGAACATCGCGGATAACCCCACGAACGTTCAGTTGCCGGGCCAATACGAGGTTGTCGAAATCCCGAGAGTCCCGGTTATCGCCACCGGTAACGATTTCTCCACCTTGTACGCTCCGTTGGTTCGTGATGGTCGTATGGACAAGTTCTACTGGGCCCCGACCTTCGAAGATCGTGTTGGTATTGCCAACGGTATCTTCAAGGCTGATGGTGTCGATGAGGCGGACGTTCGCTCCTTGGTCGAAGCCTTCGACGGTCAATCCATCGATTTCTTTGGCGCCTTGAGAGCTCGTGTGTACGACGACAAGGTCAGAGAGTTCATCCAAGAAATGGGCCTCGAAAACATTGGCAAGAGATTGGTCAACGTGAGAAAGGGCGAAGAAGTGTCCTTCGACGCGCCGGCTATGTCCATCGAAATCTTGCTCGAATACGGCAAAGCTTTGGAGAACGAGCAAGAAAACGTCAAGAGAGTCCAATTGGCGGATGCGTACTTGGATGGCGCCGTCTTGGCTGGTTCCGACGACACCTCCAACACCGCGATGTCCTTGAACTAAATTCAGATGGTACTGCGCGTTTAGAGAAGATTAAGGTGAAGAGAGAGTGAAAGAGAGGAGGAGGTGCGATTTCTCTCTGAGAGAAGGAAAAGAGAGAAAAAAAGAGAGCGGGGAGAGAAGGAGGAGCTCAGTGGTGTGTATTGGTACGTTCCATCGTTCTCGGAAGATGGAAGTTGCTGTAGAACTAAAAACATATATTCTTATTTTGAAAAATGAATACAAAATAATAACTTAATCGCCTTTTTAACGTTCTGCTCTTCCGCGAAGAGCGGCGGGGGCGTCGTTCTTGTCTCCTTTCTTTCGTCACAAAACAGCTCTCTTTCTGTTGTTCACCGGTCTCGATAAAGAAGAAATAAAATGTTTCAAACGCTGCCCTCCTGCGAATTGTCGTCGGTATCATCGCTGAAGGTTTCAACAGCGAACGCGAGATGTAACAGCGGCAAGCAACGCGGAAGCGTTTTCCTTCTCTTTGCGTCTTCTTCTTCTTCTTCTTCTTCGGAACGAAAAGATGACGACGGTGAGAAGATTTCGTTATCTGCGTCGCCGAACGAACAACACCAACAACAAAAACAGATTCGTTCATCATCGCGGCGATTAATGCTCTCCTTGACCGCGGCCTCGCTTCCGTTGATCGTTTCCTCGACGACTCTTGAAAATACTCTTTGTGTATCTCCTGTTTGGTCCTTCAAGAAGAAGAGCGTCGCACACGCGGGAGAAGAAAACACGGACAGCTCGGGACAAATCATCCAAAACCCAAAGGACTTGGGAGACGGTTTCAAGCGTTTCTACGGCGAAGCGACCTCGTCCTCTTCCTACGGTGGCTACGGCGGGTCCGATAATAACTTCGATAAGTTCAAGTATTATTTCGAAATCCCATCCAATTACGAGAAAGATACGGTGAACAAAACGGAGAAATCGACGAACGGAACCGACGCGAGGTGGGTGAACCCGAAGGATAAAAAAGCGGAGAAGGCGTATTGCATAACGTTGCCGGGGTACACAAAGCTGAAAGAGGATCGAATGGGGACTTTTGAAGATTTAGCGCTGAGCGATTACACGTTGCAAGATGCAATTTACGTTGTAGATGGGGAACCAACGATCACCGATCGATACATTGGAAAAATAGAGCCAGACGAGGAAGGCAAGGGAGGCCGTCCCGGGCAGTTATACGCGGATTACGATTTAGTCGGCGCGGAATCATTCGGGCATATTTTTGCCACGATCACCGTGTACGGAGGGAGGTTATATTCATTGTTCGTGTGGGTGCCGCCGGGAGGGAGCGTGGAAAACGGGAAGAGAATGCGAGATAGCTACCGAACGATTGAGAACGTGAACCAAGAGCAGATGAAAGCCGATATGGAATTCTATCGACGCTCTTAAAAAAGTAGGGAAAGAAAAAAAGAGAATATAGAAAGAGAGAGTCCAATGTTGTAAATTGTATGTTCGTACTATTAATAGTAATAAAGCTGATAATGTTGTGTGTGTGTGTGTATTGGATGTATTATTAAAACGTCGTTGCGAGATGTTTTGTGTGTAGAAGCCGCCATCTTTTTCATGCATACAATAAAGTCCAAAATGAATCATGAAGCATTTTGTGTTCGAAAGAGACGATTCGATGATAATATATAATATTTTACATCAAACCGATAATCTTAAACCATGGAAATCCGACACCCAAGAAGATGGTGATGTACATGATGGACATGCCAAAGCCGATCTTCCACCAGGTACCCAAGGGAACGTACCCGGCGCCAAAAAACGGCGGCGCCGAGCCGATGCCGTAGTGCGTGGTGCATCCCATAATGTTGGAGAAGATACCCAAAATGATGGCAGAAACCAACGGCGGTGCGCCGCAGGCAATCAAGACGGACAAAAACGCCGTGTACATTGCTCCAATGTGCGCCGCACCAGATGCGAAGAGGTAGTGCGAGTAAAAGTACAACAAGACGACGACCAAAAACGCCGGTTGCCAGGCCAAGCCCATACCACTGACGACTTTAACGACGGAATCCGCAAACCACGGGATCAAACCGTATTTCTGCAAGTACGAGGCCATCGCAATCAACGCGGCAAACCAGGTCAAAGTATCCCAAGCCGGACCTTCAGCCAAGCACTCTTTCCAGGAGATGACCCCGGAAACGAGCAAAATGGTCAAGCCGTTCAACGCGGCTGCAACCGAGCCGACGCCGACGGAGGCGCCAAAGACCCAAAGTAAAACGGTCAAACCGAGCGCAAAAGACATAATTTTCTCGTCACCGGACATTGGACCGAGTTTTGCAAGCTCTTCCTTAGCTTTCGCCGGCGCTTCCGGAGAATCTTTCACCTCTGGCGGGTACAAAACGTACAACACCAACGGCGCGAGGATCAAGCAAATCAAACCCGGGACGGAAGCCGCCAAGGCCCATTGACCCCAGGTAATTGTAATACCAGTAACCGCAGCGGCCAAGTTGACCGACAACGGGTTAGCTGCCATCGCAGTGATGAACATACCGGAAGTAATCGTGGACGTTTGGAAGACAGTTGTCATGACGTAACTTCCCATCTTCTTCTCGGTCTTATTCGCCGGATCGGAACCGCACGCGACGCACAACGCCTTCGCCAACGGCAAGAAAATACCCCCGGCTCTCGCCGCCAACGAAGGGATCGCCGGCGCCAAAAGTGCTTCAGAAAACACCAGGGAATACGTCAAACCCAAAGTCGAGGCACCGAACAAAGAGACGATGTAATACGCGATGCGGTTCCCCAAGCCGGTTTTAATAAAGCCTCTCGCCAAGAAAAAAGCAATCGCAATCAACCACGGAATTTCACTAGCAAACGCGGAAAAGGCCGCAGAAAACGGCAACAAACCCGTCGTCATGGATACACCGAGACCAATCATAGCTACTGCACCCAAAGGTAACGGTTGCGTGATGATCCCGACAATCGTCGCCACGAACACGGCGAACAAATGCCACGCCTGCGCGGTGACGCCAGCCGGCGCCGGGCAGATCCACAAGAGTAAACCGGCCAAAACCGAATACCCGAGGTTCTTCGCGTTCGCACCTTTGCCATTCACCAAAGCCGAGTTGCCGCTCGAACTCGCCGCGGCAAACGTGACGACGTTCGCGTCGCTTTTACCCTTGGTCGAGTTGGTTTTTTGCCCTCGTCTTTTGTTGTTCATCGAACTGGCGGCGCGGTGATGATAGTGCGCGGCAAACAACGCGAGCTGTTGGGACGTCAACCGTTTTTGTTGCGAAGAAGAGGTGGTAATTCTCGCGTTACTCTTCTCGTCGTCGGTGTTGAACGATTTTTGAACGAATCGATCGCCTCTTTTCGCGCCGTCGTGACCAACTGATGATGATGCTGCCCCAACTTTATTCGTCTTAACGTTAACGTTCGATCGGGAATTCAAATTCGTCGTCGCGATGAGAGAAGAAGTACTCTTCATCGTCGTCATCATCGCAGACGGAGAAGAACTCATTCTTTTATGTATCGTTTTATATATTTGTTATTGGTTTATTAGTAGAGAGAAGAAGGTTAAAAAACGTTCGTTGAAAGTGTCCTTTTTTGTTGACGGGAGCTTTTTCCTCCCCCTTGGGGCCTTTCAAAAAAATTTATGCGTCAGCCTCGATCTTTTTTCGTTGCTTTGGTTGTGCGTCATCATTATTAATTATTATTCTCTCGTCTCTTTTTCTCATCACTTCATACGTAAAACAGCCTTTCGAGTCTCTCTTTTCTTCTCATCTGTTGAAGTAGGAGAGAGAAGGAAAGAGAGAGAGGAGTGAGAGAGAAACTTTACGCGCGCGGCGCGTTATATAAATAAGCGCTCCTTTTGTGCGCTTCTTCGTTCG
>Ga0115556_1003474_pt1 | contig 10143 bp, 10 predicted proteins | sample COGITO_mtgs_1104_5_FD_87282 | JGI IMG/M metagenome (GOLD analysis project Ga0115556, IMG submission 87282) | Pelagic marine microbial communities from North Sea - COGITO_mtgs_110414 | ecosystem: Environmental > Aquatic > Marine > Epipelagic | place: Germany:Helgoland, sampling site Kabeltonne... | reverse complement strand
TGGACTTTTGCCGATAATGATGGTTGGAGGTAGCCTTTGGTTTTGGAGCTCGGGCAGTGTATCGGCAGGAGATATTGCCGCTGCAGGTGCAATATCTTTGCGACTGTCTCAAATGACTGGTTGGGTTAGTTACACTCTAATGGCGCTTTATTCCAACCTTGGAGAAGTCGAAGACGGTATGAGGACGTTATCGCCATCACATGACCTCACTGACGCGCCGAATGCTCCTCAGCTTGTTGTGAATGCAGGTAAAATTGAGTTTGATACAATCAGCTTTGCCTACGGCCATAATGTCAATGGAGTTGATAATATCTCGTTGACTATTTCAGCTGGACAAAAAGTAGGAGTAGTTGGTGCTTCAGGAGCAGGAAAATCAACGTTAGTGTCACTCTTGCTGCGTCTATACGATACAGAAAAGGGTGTAGTACGGATTGATAATCAAGATTTACGAGCTGTGACACAAGAAAGTCTTAGACGCCAGATAGGAATGGTAACTCAAGAAACAGCTCTGTTCAATCGGTCGGCCCGCGATAATATTTTGTATGGTCGAGCCGATGCTAGTGAAGCTGAACTGTTAAATGCAGCCAAACAGGCTGAGGCCCATGAATTCATTCTAATGTTGCGCGATCATAAGGGTCGGATGGGATATGACGCTCACCTTGGAGAGCAGGGAGTAAAGCTATCAGGCGGCCAACGCCAAAGGATTGCACTAGCTCGAGCAATTCTAAAAGATGCACCAATTCTTGTGCTTGATGAAGCAACCAGTGCACTTGATAGCGAAGTTGAAGCCGCTATACAAACAGCATTTGAGCGTGTTATGGAAGGAAAAACTGTTCTGGCAATAGCTCACCGTCTTTCCACCCTAAGCAAGATGGATAAAATTATTGTTATGGACCAAGGGCGGATCGTAGAATCGGGAAGTCATCAATCGCTTCTCGAAAAAGATGGACTATATTCTCGCTATTGGACACGTCAATCAGGTGGTTTTATAGAAACTCGACAAGCAGCTGAGTAAAGTGCTCTTTGTTTTGCGTCGGCTTTATCTGAGAAAAGTAACAAACTAAATATTTTAGTTTGTTTGTTTTAAGAATTTCAGTAAATTCTTATTTAAAATAATAGCCAGTTAAGTCCCAGCGGCAAATTGTAGATAAGTTGTAAAAAGAGTAGCAACCTCTTCATAACCTAAATATTACTCTACGTCTTAATAAAAGATTTTAGTATGAATAATTGGAAAACAGAATACGAAGTATGCTATCAAATTTTTAACGTAAGTGATGGAACAAAGAACATTGAGTATGGGTCACTAATCATAGAAGCCGCTTCAAAAGATGAAACGAAAAGAGCCATTGAACTTCAATTCCAAAATATTTCAGGGTTTAAGTTAGGTACGATTACTAAAGTTTGGGAGTACTAAGACTGGAAAAAACCAAGAAATTACCTAATGGTTTCTTACCATATGATTAAACCAAAATTCTGTCTAATTAAACATCTACGCGCCCTCGAAGTGACTTTACTCTGCTTCTTTTAACCTTATCGTTTGATCGACGCATTTTTACCGCTCTACTAGGACGTGTCTTTAAACGATACGCTGGCGCTTCCAATGCTTCCAAAATCATGGCAATTAATTTATCTTTCGCTAAATTTCTATTCATAAATTGTGACCGATATTTTTCTGCAGTAATAATGATCTCACCATCTTTACTCCATTTGCGACCTGCAATTTTGCGCAAGCGTTCTTTAACAGCATTCGATAATTTAGTAGATACACTGGCTTGAAACCGCAGTTCAACTTTTGTTGCAACTTTGTTTATGTGTTGCCCACCAGGACCAGAGGATCTTGTAAAGCTTTCACTTATTTCAGATTCATCAAGCTCGATTTCGTTATTTATTTTTATCATCGAAACAAACCCTAAGACGGTGTTTATTTTTACATTATTTGTCTACGCTCTTTTATAACCTTTCACAAATAATGGAAAGTTGCTATGTTTCATATATGAAAAACCTAATCAATTACACACTGCTTATAATCATATTTACTTTTTATAATATGAGTTTTGCTCTAGCCGAAAGCGACTTGGGGCCCTCACAAAGTGGCTCACAGTTTTCAATCGGCTTTGCCTATATTAATGGTGACTCCATCTATTCTGATGGGGAGCCTAAATCACGCATTGTCCCTTACCTAAGTTTTGAGTCAGAAATAATACGTGTTAGCGTACAAGAAGGCTTAACATACCAACTCATGGACACACCAAACTTATCATTTGATGTATCCCTTAGCCCTAACTTTAAGCCCTACGAAAGTCAGGATGCTCCGTCACTGGTGGGAATGAAACGTGAAATGACCTTTGACGGCTCTATTTCCTCGTCTTATGAAATGACAAGAGGTCTAACCGCAAAAATAAAATTGACAACTGAAGTGACTAATGAGTTCAAAGGTACGGCGGCTGACCTATCCATAAGTCAGTTCATTCCAATCTCTGGTATACCAGTAATTTTTAAAGCTGGATCATCATGGTATGATGAAAATCGTGCTAAATATTTTTATGGAGTTTATGAAAGCGAAGCAACAGACCTTCGTGAGCAGTATGACCCCGGACCAGTTTTAATTCCATATTTCGCTATAAGTAGCTTCTACACTTTAACACCTAAGGCCAGCCTCTTTGGGACTGTAAGCTCAACTATGTTTCCAGATAAAATTGTAAATAGCCCAGTTGTTGAAAAAGAACTATCGGTTAATGTTATAATAGGTATGGGTTACAAGTTTTAATAAAAACCTTATCGATACACTATTGAGATAATAATTCAATTTACAAAGTAAGGGGCCACTAAATGAAATTATGGGCCCCTTTTATTTAAAAAGTTGTTTTTGATCAATTTTGTTAGAAACTAGCTATAAATTGTTATCACCTGAATTATTGCAACTATCAAAAAAATTCCAGAAAAAACAAACCGTAAAACCTTTAGTGGTATAGCCTGCATCTCTCTGCCCCAATTAGTTGCAGCTGTTTTATCATCCATCTCATGCATAATGAGATGAAAGTTTGTCATAATTCGAATAATGCCAAAGGCTCCAAAAAATCCTGAAGCGACAACAGTCGCTGCGACGACTAACTCCTTACCAGAAATGTCCCCGAAAACTATTGCCATCATTGTCACAAGTTGGCTAACTGTAGTTAAAACAACTACGATTAAAAAGTAAAAGAAAGTGCTTGTTTGTATTGAAGTGCGTATATTTTGATCCATGTTATCCTCTTAGGTTGTTCGTTAAAGGTCCCAAAGCGGAACACTAATAACTTCCTATTTGTAAATCAATAAACAATTCTGTCTTCAGTCAGTGTCTAGAATGTAATCGCATTTCACCAGACCCAATTAATGAAACAACCAAACCAAAGTTATTGACAGTCTGGTCTGATAGCCGCACGGTGACTTTTTTTACAACGGCAACCGTTAAACCGAAAAACTTTAATCAGGCCTCGCTCTTATGAAACACTCAAAATGACCTTATCAGATCATCAAAAAGGATTATTTATAACATTCATTGGAGTTATGCTTGTCGTTCCAGATTCTTTATTTGTGAGGTTGATTTCAGCAGAACCAATGGTTACCGCATTTTGGCGGAGTGCGGCTTCAGGGTCATTTATTTTGATTGGCATTCTGATAATTAAAGGTTTCTCTGGATTTCGAAATATTATAACAATGGGATGGATCGGGTGGCTTTATGCAGTACTTATCGGCTCAACGGCACCAGCTTTTGTTTTAGCTATCTCGAAAACTTCTGTTGCAAACGTTGTATTTATTCTCGCCTCCATGCCAATTTTTTCAGCATTATTTAGTCGGCTCTTTTTGAACGAGCGTTTCCAGATGAGAACACTTGTAACCACATTATTTGTTTTGCTGGGTCTCTCGTTCATTGCGTTCGGCTCAACTACCTTAGAGATTGCCTCTTGGAAAGGTGATATTTGGGCTCTTTACGTATCAATTGCATACGCTGCTGCATTAACTGCAGTAAGAAAATTAAAAGCATTTTCTATGATACCAGCTATACCAATTGCATATATTGGTGCTGCAGCGGTCATATACATTTTCTTCGATCCGTTAGCTGGCTTTGCAGGCAATTGGCATCTTTATATGGGTCATGGACTTTTTATAGCCTTGGCAACCTGTTTGCTAACAATAGGCCCTCGTTTTATAAGTTCCCCAGAAGTTGCATTGCTTATTTTACTTGAATCAGTATTTGCTCCATTATTGGTCTGGGTTGTCATAGGTGAAAATCCAGGCCAATGGGCACTTATTGGTGGAACAGTTGTCCTTTGTTCACTACTCATTTCAAATTTGATGGCTTTCCGAAGTGTGGGTCCATAAATTATCTTGCAATTACAATACTACTTTTACAGTTAAGATATTGGGTCAAATTGATCAGCAGCAAAAACTGTATGAATTACGCCACCATCAAACATCTCAAATAACTTCTTTGAGGCTTCCTTACTTTCCCAACGAGTTGGAGAATTAAGTGCTTCTTGAATATGGTTTCGCGATTCAAATTTCATAGCCATAACCAAAGGGAACGGACTGTCAGGATCATCGCTCTCCACCTCGCGTGTGACACGCAATTCTATTAAATGTGGAAATGCACTCCAAAGAGGTACTAAATTCTCTCGCCAATGAGCATGGAAAGCCTCCTCCATACCTGGGATTACCTTACCTTTAAAAAATGCACAGCGTATAAACATTAGGACCTTCTTTCTTGCAAGCGAGATAAATTGATCTCTTTTCGAAGACCATAAAAGAGTGCGCGATTAATATCTAGCTCTAAAAATTTATTTATTGGCCAAATGCTTTTTAAAACTCACATACTTTTGAAATCTATCACAAATCATATTCCTAAAGTTTACAGTTTTACAATACTCATGTTAGAAATACCTGAAATAGAAAAATTATCTCTTGAAAAAAAATGCAATTAACCAAAACCAATTTCTTACAGTTTCAAAATTGTCCAAAGTCATTGTGGCTTCTGAAAAATAAACCAAAACTTTATCCCCAAAAAGTTGGCTCAAATTATGAAGATAAACTGGCCGCAGAGGGCTACGAAGTACAAAGACTAGTACAAAAATTTCTTCAGAGCACTGAGAACTCTGATAAATATTTTTTTGAAAAAATTTATAAATCAGAAGGAGAACTTTATGCCTGTGCGGATATTATTCGTAAAAATGAAGACGGCACGGTAAATATCTATGAGGTTAAATCGTCCGGTGCAGTTGGCCAAGAGCACCTAACTGATGCCACATTCCAAACAATTGTTGTCAAAAAATCTGGTGTTAAGGTTAGGTCTGTCTATATTGTCCATCTAAATAAAGAATATATCAGAGAAGATGCACTGAACGTAGAAGAAATGATGACGTTCTCAATGGTAACCAAACAAGTGCAAAACTTGATTGAAAACGTAAAAGCAGAAATTAAGCTGGCTCTTGACCTCTTACGCCAAGATGAAATTAATGAAGAAGGTTGCTCCTGCCTCAAGCTAAGCAAGTCACACCATTGTGAAACCTTCAAGTATTTCAACCCAAGTGTACCAAATCCGTCGATTTATAATTTACCCCGTATTCATAAAAAGAAGCTTAATATATTTGTAAATGAGGGTCGCTATGCTTTAGATGAAATTGACGAAAATGAAGTCACGGGAAATCAAATCAGTGTACTTCAATCAGCAAAGACAAATAGTCCAGTCTTAAATAATAAAATAATTGAAAAGTTTTATGATCAGGTAACTTACCCTCTGTATTTTCTTGATTACGAGACTTTCAGCTCCGCTATCCCAGTTATTGACGGAGTAAAACCACATGCTCATATTCCATTTCAATTTTCAATCCATGTGAAGATGACGAAAGAAGGATCAAACATTGAGCACTACGAATACCTAGCAGATAAGGCTGAATTACCACGCAACATGATTGAGCTTATGGAAAAAGTGATTGGATCGAATGGAAGTATTGTTTCATGGCATAAGTCATTTGAGAATACTCGTAATAAAGAGATGGCAATTTTATATCCAGATAAAGCTAACTTTTTAAATAATGTTTCAGACCGTACTATTGATTTAGAAGATATATTCAAAGGGGGATACGTTGACATTGCCTTTGGTGGTTCGACCTCCATTAAGAAGGTTCTGCCAGTCATCGTTCCAGATCTTAATTACGCTAATTTGGAAGTCGCCAATGGAACAGATGCTATGGAGGCGTTTACTCGATTATTAGAAATGCCCAACGGTTTAGATAAGACAAAACTCCAAAATGAAATGCTTGAGTATTGTAAGCTCGATACATTAGCTATGGTAGAGATTTTCAAGAAAATGGAGAAATATATTTCATAACTGGCACTTTATGAGCCATGATGGTAAATAGTCCACTTAGTAATAAAAACGCTGCTTTTTTCGACCCTTTTCTCTTTCTAATACTAGATCTCTAGTCATTGGATCATTGGTTACTTCGGCACCAATAACCTCCCACCAAACATCAGAACCAGGAGGGGAACGATACCTCTCAGTTGAAACAACAATCATACAAGACACTTTTTCATCTCGTGCTTCCGCTAAAGCCGCTCTTATTTCGACAGGAGTATTTGCAAGCCACGTTTTCACACCAACACTTTCAGCATTTTGAGCATAATTAACTTCTATAAACTTTCCTTTATCTAAAAGACCCGTTTCATGATCACGAACCTTGAATTCATTGCCTAGCGAATGTCCGACTAGTGCCTTTTGGTGCCCATGGATCGACTGATATCCGTAATTCACATTCAGTATTACTGTGATTTTGGTACGCTCCTGCATAGCCGTGACAAATTCCATGGGATGCATCTGGTAATTGCCGTCCCCCATTAAAACGTAGATCTCATCTTCAGTGCCCGCAAGCCGTACACCTATTGCTGCTGGAATATCATATCCCATACAAGAATTTCCAAACTCGATATGAACTTTTTTACCACCGCGAGTATCAAATAATTTAGTTAAATCAGAAGGTATTGTGCCTGCAGCTGCCAAAAGCGTATCGCCATCCTTCATTTCTTCATTAAGTATACCAATCAAGTGGCCTTGACTTATCTTTTCTCCTGAGCGTTCTATAAAAACTTGGGTTTCCTTAATTTCTTCCCAATTCTTACGCTCAGCTTTAATAGTGGTTAGCCAAGACGAATTAGCCTCTAAGCCCATATCTTTTCCACATTCAATTAATGCTGACAACGCCAATCGAGCATCTGATGTTATCGGCAATGCTCCAAGCTTATGCGCATCCCGACTGTTCACATTAACAGAAATAAATTTTACTTCTGGATTCTGAAACGCAGAATTTGACCCTGTAACAAAATCATGCAAGCGAGTTCCGATGCATAGAACAAGATCTGACTCCTCCGCGATCTTGCCTGCACATGGTGTCCCAAGATGCCCAGTTCCGCCCATCAGCAATTCAGATCCATTTTGGATTGCTCCTCGACCAGCATGCGTTTCCCCCACAGGGATTCCAAACCGCTCTGAAAACTCAAGTAATTCCGTCCAAGCCTCTGAGTAGTGAATACCGCCTCCTGCAATAATATAGGGCTTTTTTGCATTTATAAGTAATTCGATGGCTTCCCGGATACGATCAGGATGAGGCATCTGTCGCTCAATGCGCCAAATACGTTTCTCAAAGAAGCTAGTAGGATAATCATAAGCATATCCTTGTATATCTTGTGGCAGGGCAATCGTTACGGCCCCCGTTTCAGCAGGGTTGGTAAGAACTCTCATAGCTTCTGGCAAGGCAGTTAGGATTTGTTCTGGCCGCGTTATCCGGTCATAAAATCGACTCACAACCCTGAAAGTATCAGTCACTGACATATCATCTGAAGTCAGGTGATCAATATCTTGAAGTACTGTTCCTCCATAACGGGAGGCATAGTAATCCGAGGGAAATAATAGCACTGGTATTCGACAAATTGTAGCTGTGGCTGCACCCGTTATCATATTAGTGGAACCAGGTCCTATTGAGGTCGTACATGCCATAGTTGCTTTTCGACGCTTGGTACGGGCAAAACCTGTAGCCGCATGAACCATTGACTGTTCGTTTGTAGGCTGGTGATATGGCAAATCCTGACCATATTCAACTAAGGCTTGACTTAAACCTGACACATTACCGTGTCCGAATATGCCCCACATTCCTTGAATAAAGCGTTCTTCTTTGCTATCATATTCTGAGAATTGGACTTGTAAATATTTAACAACGGCCTGTGACAAAGTAAGCCGCTCTTTTTTTTCCGCAGAGTAAAAGTCCATGGTGTTGTTCCTCACGTTTCCAAATTCTTGCATTAGCATCAACAGATTTATCTGAGAGCGGTAATGAAAGCAGACATCTCTTTAAAAATAATAAGTGACCTAAAGAGGTTATTATGAACCTTATCGAACACCCAACTGAGTAGAATAAAATAACGAGCAATTTATCTCAGACTTTACCTTATTTCAAGAAAAATACAAAATTTTCCCGCTTATTAAAGCGCTAAAGTTTTACTTTTTTCTATATATTAATTTAGAACTTAGTTAATATCATGTATCTATTCAAGTTTACCTCCAACTAGTTAAATTTCCCCTTTTAAATTTTAAGGCATCGAGAACCCCTGAAGCCAACAGGACCCCAATTGCAACCAACATCACGCCAATTACTTTCGATGGTGTCACAGCTTCATTGAGAAGGGTTACCCCTCCTAATAAAGCAAGAATTGGTGTCAACGCGCCAAAAGCCCCACTCTCGGCGGCACCCAACAATTGAACCGCATAATTAAATAAGACTGTTGCTAAAATCCCTATCACAAAACTCTGAAGAATTATCATAACGATAATATCTACTGAATCAGCTTTGGCGAAACTCACATTTCCAGTCAGACACAACAACGGGGTCGCAAAAAGCGCACCCCAGAATAAGCCAATAACAAGCCCATGCATTGGGCTTAGCCCGCTTTGGCGAAAAATAACAGAATATATTCCAAAAAAACCCGATCCAGTCAAAAACATAAGATGTCCTTTCCACGTACCACTATCGGCCTCAGAAAAAATTTGCCAAAGACCCACTACCATCGCACCGAAAAAAATCAACGCTAATCCCAGTTTTCGACGCGTGTTGGGGATTTCTCCTGCTAAAATATACGCAGCCATAGCGGTCCAAAAAGGTAAAATACCAGGTGCCAACGCACCTCCATCTGAAGCTGGAGCATAAGCCAGTCCACTAGAGACGATATAAGGAAATATCGCACTGGCTCCAACCATTAGAACGATCGCACGTGGCCATGATTGACCACGAGGAAGAAGATCAAATTTTATGATTAAGGGAATCATCGCCAGAGCACCAGGAACAAGACGTAAAATTAAAACCTCCTCGACGGTAAAATCTTCTTGAACAGCAAACCGCGTTACAAGCAGAAACGCGGCCCAAATCGTCACAGTCAGCAAGGCCGCTATTAAACCAAATGCTCGCGTCTTTAGAAAATCCATTAGCCACGCCTCATATAAGGTCACGCAAACAAGACCTAGAAGGTTATAAGATTCAGTTTAATTGAAAAAATATAAATTTAGTATTTCTTAATAACACTTAACACATATAACTTATAACTTATAACTTATAACTTATAACTTATAACTTTAATCGTTAAATTTTGCCTAAAGACTTTGTACTAATTTTGACTAGTCTCTTTGATGCAATATATAAATATCAGGACATCTCCAACTCCCCTTTCTTCCTCATCAGGGACCACAAAAAATCAAAACAGTTCAACATTTTCAAGCAATTTTAATTTCGATACTTTTAAAAAAAATGGAAATGCCTTTGTCAGAAATAAGCCAGGAAGGTGAAGTATATGCATTATTAAGAGAGGTCTATAGGCCACTTAAAAACCTCTCTCACAAGCATGGGCACAATTTGAACAGTGCACAAAACTGTTGGTAAACAAAATATGGCCCTGAGATTCCAATCGATTGCGTAAAATCAATGAAATGGTCATATAATAAGGTCATTTCTGGCGATAGCTTGATTAAAATATAACCTGCTAGATTTTTAAACTAAGAGTTTATAAAAATTGGGAAAAGTCGCGATGGTAAAGAACCAACGATTTTTTTAAAAGCAACACTAC
>Ga0115556_1003462_pt1 | contig 10171 bp, 8 predicted proteins | sample COGITO_mtgs_1104_5_FD_87282 | JGI IMG/M metagenome (GOLD analysis project Ga0115556, IMG submission 87282) | Pelagic marine microbial communities from North Sea - COGITO_mtgs_110414 | ecosystem: Environmental > Aquatic > Marine > Epipelagic | place: Germany:Helgoland, sampling site Kabeltonne... | reverse complement strand
TGTCATGCTTTCATTGTTAGTTGCCACCAGATGTTCTGCTACTCCCTGATTAAACCACTCCCCCCCCTCCTCTTTTCGCCCAGCAGCCCCCCCCCCCCCCTCATTCTCCCGCCCAAACCTCCTCTTTCGGTCCAAAATATTAAATAGTATCGGAAAATGGCTGCTTACCGGATCTGTAACAATCATGTCTGCCAGTATTTCCAAGAGCTCACGACGGGTGGCGGCATCGTTCTTTCTGCCCAGCGCCACGGTTAGATCTGTAGCCTTCTTCCGGTTCGATACCACAGAAGGAGGAATCTGATGGGAGGATTCATAATGGGAAGGACGGTAAGGACCATAGGCGGGCGGCATTATTTTCATCGCGAGCACCAGCAAATTTGTAGAGAGCTGGTAGCCCGTTGCGTTCCACCTCGAAAGCAATACTACAATCAAACAAGACTCAGCCTCCTTGCCTATTTTTTTCTGCGAGAGATCAGCAGGAGCCTCAATGGGGTGTCGACCTCCCCCCGGAAATCACTCAGTCATCCCATTTTTTCTCCCATCTCTTGTAGGGACGAATTCCACCATTAAATCCTTTTCCGAGATCTCACTAATCTGTAGGAACCCTAAAATTGCTTCAAAAAGGACAAAACGTCAATTGACCCTCTCGTCTCACTGCCGGTGGTAAAAAGCTCCCGCTTCACTATCGTTTCACCCTATTAGTATCTTCCCTACGCTGTACACCCGCCCCCCCGCCAGCATTCGAAGTGATTAACCCCAGAGAAGGCCACGGACGATGTCCAGCCTTTTCTCTTCGATCGACATGACCCCCAGCTCCCTCCCAACCTCTCTTCCCACTCCTACAACACCCTTACCTCCGTATGAAGCAAATAACTCCCAGAATAGCCAGAACGCCTCCCAACTGGAGTGCACCCAGCAAATGTACAGTCAACTGGCCGACAGCCAGGACGCGGGGAGCCAAGGAGCCGGGTTTGACGAGGAGATCACAAGGTTTGGCTTGGGTGTCTCGGATGACGTGTCCAAGTCGATGCCACCTCCTCCCTCCCCCCCCCAGCCCTGGGGAAAGCTCATTCCGAACATTGCGGGCAAGCCCCAGATCGATCTCCTCCCTAAGAAACCTAAATCAACTAATCTGAACACCAATCTCAACACCAATCTCATCGGCGGCACTGCCTTTGGGGATTTCCAAGTTGCTACCGGTGACATTTTTAACGAGTTCATCATTGGGAGGAGCGCAAAGAGCGACATCGTCATTAAAACACCCACCAGTGCCAGCTACTCGGCGGACGAGCAAGTCGCTGTGGACGTCGACAAGGAAGGCAAGTGGGTCCATGCGATGCTGAGCAACCGTCACTGCAAGATTTATTGCTTGAATGAGAGCAGCCACCCCGAGCAAATCAACCGTCTGGACGTCTACGTCGAGGACACCAGCGCCAACGGAACGATTGTGAACGGGGGAATTCGTCTTAGGCGGGGGGAGCGACGATTGCTGAATACAGGGGACGAGATCAGTTTGGTCAGCATCCAAGGGCTGAACAAGCTCTCCTCAATGGGTGCTCGTGAGGAGATGATCAAGCACTTTTCCTTCACGTTCATCAACACCTTTCAGCAGAAAATGCGACATTCGCGACATTCGAACCTTGGGAGCCTTGCCCCCCCCCCGCAGCGACCGCAGTGTTCGCCTCGAAGGGGGGGCAGCGGAAGCGGAAGCGGAAGCGGAAGCGGGACTGCTGGCGGGGGGGGAAGAGGAGGAAATTCAGGTGCCAGTGGCGTTGGCGTTGGCGTTGGCGTCGGCGTTGGCGTCGGCGCCGGGAGAAAGAAGGCACAAAACGTCCAGTCGAGGTCCAGCGCTCGCCAATTGTTGAGCAACGGCGGCATGAACAGCAGCAGTAGCAACAAATCATCGTCGTTTTTGCGTCGAATCGAGGAGTGGTACGACATCCGTGAGTGCATCGGGACTGGCACTTGTGGTGAAGTTCGCAGAGCCATCAACCGGCAAACGGGGCACCAGTGGGCGGTGAAAATTATCGGGCTGAAACGGTTTGACAACGCAATGACGCCCGGACTATCTGTGGAGGATTTGAAACAAGAGGCGACGATGCTCCAGAGTCTGGATCATCCTTACATTGTCAAATTGGAAGACGTCTTCACGAGCCCGCATGCAATTTATCTTGTCATGGAGCTCGTCACAGGGGGGGATCTCTTCGACCGTATTATCCAGAAGGGCCGCTACGGGGAGATTCTTGCGCGCCGAACGCTGCGGAGAATTCTGACGGCTGTGAGCTACTTGCATGGGAAGCAGATTGTCCACCGCGACTTAAAGCCCGAGAATATTCTCCTGGACGACTTCCAGAGCGACGTCAACATAAAAATCACCGACTTTGGGCTCGCAAAGAGGACAAACAAAGATGGACTGAGGACTTTCTGCGGCACCCCGCAGTATTTTGCCCCTGAGGTTCTGAAACGCAGGAATACTGTGCAGGGCGTTGGCCGTTACGGGAAAGCCGCGGACATGTGGTCCATCGGCGTGATTCTCTATATTTTACTGAGCGGAGCGCCTCCCTTTGACGCGACGGAATCGATCGACTCTGTCCAGAACGCACAAATTAGTTTTCAGGGAAGCCGCTGGGCCGACATATCGAAGGGTGCCAAGAACTTGGTATCCAAGCTTCTCACGGCCAGCCCCACTGCTCGCTTCACCGTTCAGCAGGCCATAAACCACGAGTGGATAAACATCGACGACGGCGACACCCACACTTCGCCCTATGCCGACCCTTTAGTCGCAAGGAATAAAAAGAAGGGCCAAGTCTCCGACAACAAAAATGCTATGACAAATACGAGTACAAAAGGCACCATCAGTAAAACAAACTTAAAGATACCAAACCAGGATATTATCAACCTTTCTGCGAACAACGAAACAATCAGAGGTAAAGCGAAGAAAAAGACAAAGGCAGATCTGCGAAAAAAAGCCAAGATTTCCGCCTGCAAGAGTCCTGGGTCGAGGAAAATTGAGGAGGAGGGCATGGAGGGGTTGAGCGACGATGAAATTGACGACTTTGACGACGAAGACAGCAGGGGTTTTGGAATTAGGTCTGCTCGGATGGACGGGGGCGCTGACCACAGCGGCAGTAACAGCAACAGTAGTAACAACAAGAACGCCAACGCCAACGCCAACGCCAACGCCAACACCAACACCACCAACAGTAACAAAAAAAGCCCAGTCCACATCGACAAAAATCAACCGAGGCTGCCATTCGCGAGAGCACCCAACAGCTCCAAAAAAACAAGTAAGAAGAGACTTGCACCGGGGGACATGATGTCGCACCCGCACCCTATTATCGACAAAGAAAACAAAATATATAACGAGAAAAAGAAAGTTCAGAGGACGCTCGATGGAAAGACAGCCGTCATTGAGCCTCTCATTCTGCAGATGGATGAGGGGGGACGAGAGCTCGAGCCAGCTACAGAAAAAGTCGCGTTAGCCGCTGACAGTGGTGTTCAGGAGGGAGAAATAACACCGGTAGTTGCGAGCTCATTGGCTTCTCCAAGCGTTAAAAATACGAACGACATTAGGTCATATTTCCTAATGAAAAAGTAAGAAAAGGTTTCCCCATGATGGACTCCTGTTGAATTGCGGCTGAGCTTGTCATAATAAAGAAGCAGAGAACACAGAGATGCATTTTAGCGCAAATATTTATTATTTTTGTTTTGATTTCACCACTTTTATTGCTATATCATCGTTTGATAAATATACAATATACGAAGTAAAGTGGAGGTTGAGAAAGAGTAAGTAAGAGTGCAGGGGAAATGGCGAATGGCGCTGTGAGTGGCTGTGTTCTGTTGGTGCCTCGCCAAATATCAACAACTCGCGCGTGTTTGTACGAGCAATTATCGCAATTTACACCACTCACCTCGCGCATGCTGTGCCCGCAACTGACACACTCATAAAATAGTGTTGCACCCTCATCACCACTCCGTGTTTGCATCTGCCAGAAAAGGGCCTTGTCGTGGTGGCACTTATCACAATTGTGAGCCACCACATTTCGACTATCCTTATCGTCCACGTGCTGAACTTCAGCTTCCGTTTTCACAGAAAGGTTCGCGTTAATCTCCATCCTGGGAAGAGGAATTTCGTAGTCACACCCAGGGCAAACGAAGTAATTCCTATTTTCCGCCAAATAAAACGTTATCGACAGCAAAGATCTATCCATCGGACAGAACCTCATGTTGCTCATTGGTCTGTACAAAAATAATGGGGAACGACGATGGTGAAGGAGGCCGCAAGAGAATGACAGAAAACTTTTCGCAAAATTTTTGGTTTCCAAAAAACAAGAGGGAGATAATAAGCAATACCAACTCATTCTGCCAAAATTCTGTCCGCTTTGTTATCGCTGTTGTTATCGCTGTTATTATCGTTGTTATCGTTGTTATCGTTGTTGTTTTTGTCCTATACCTAAAAAGTTAAAAGCTCTTGAGCGCCCACCAAGTCCTCTTCTTGTCGTCAACCTCCACATTAAACTTCTCTCTTAGCTCTTCTCGGATGGCATCTGCAAATCGATAGGAGCGACTGTACTTCGCCTCAGCGCGTTTCTTAACCATGGCACTGATTTCAGCGCTCATTTCAGGGGTAATGTCCTCGTCATCAGGGCAAGTGCACTTGTAATCCCAGATCTCTGTGCTGTATGTACGCGCTATGTCGTCCACATAAACCTTGAATCGTTGAGCTAGTTCCTCCGAAAGTTTATCTGCCTTGCCATATTCCTTCGCTGACTTCGCCTTGGCCCTTTTCTCAATGAGGAGCTCCACCCCAGCTTCCTGGTCGTCCAACATTTCCCCACAGTTGTCAGCCTTGGTGTATTTCAACACACCCTGGGCCGCCCGGTACGACTTGTACCTGTCGTCAATGATTACACCATGCTTTTCCAAGACTTCTTCCTTGATTCTGTCAGCCGTGTCATAGTTCCTCGTCTTCTTGGCTTCAATTCTCTGAAGGATGAGGTCTCTGACTACATCCTCATTCTCGATCGGATAGGAGCCCCACTTCTCGTAGAGCATAAACGGCTTTCCGTCACCTCTCCATCGCTTACTACCGTCGTCAATTTCAACGCCCATGTCCCAAAGCTGTTCCTTTATGAGATCAGCGTCATTGTACTCCCTTCTGAGCTTGAATTGTAGCCTCTCCTTGATGAGTTTGTTGACCTCATCGAGCTCAGCGTCAGTGTATTCTTTAGAACAGTCCTGGCAGCGTTTCATATCGTGTCCAAGGGGGCCAAAGTCCCTTGGCGCATGATTCGTATTTCTCCTCTCCCTTTCCCCCACATAGTTACTGTACCTTCGAAGAGACTTCTTCAGCTCCTCTGGTTCCTTACCTCGAACACACCAGACCTTCTCGTTGTCAAAGACCACAACCCCCATAGAGCCCAACTCGTTCCTAACGTCGTCCGCATCCTCGAAGTTTCTCTCGTCCCTGTAGAGATTACGCTCAACCAAAAGGTCCTCCACCTGGTTAGAATCCACCATTCCATCTTCCCATCCCCCCTCATTCACGTAGCCGGAGGCTGTGGAGGCAGGCAAGGCAGTAGAGCGAAGAGAGAACGAAGCCGGCGAAATCGATCGACCCCCGGAGGGAGACAAAGCACCTACAAAGGACAAGGGGCTAGGAAGAGGAAGGGGACAGTGACGTGGCGAGACGCCCAGTAATGAAGTGGGAAGAGGCAGGCGGAAGCTGCCGATCAAGGTGAATGACAGAAGACTAAGGAGAATCCTCATAATTCCATTCATTTTATGATTAAAATAGGGCATACTAGTGGAACAGGAAACGATGATGCGTGGTATTTTTATCAAGGGGGACCACAAAAAATACCGTCTGCAACAGCAAAGGAACTGTCCTCACTTTTTTGGGACAGCCACACGCCCCAACAGACTTTCACAAGCGCCCCCGGTCGCACAGTGATATCCCTTTCGAGATCACTCTGTCAAACCAGCGTCCAGAGTCATTTCTTCTTTTCTGGGATTGTAAAACAACAACCTTTGGTATCCCCTCATGAGTAACAAGCGGAAAAAAGCCCCCGCTGGGCCGTCTAACCTTTTGCTTCTTACTGTTGGCTCAACGGAAAAGACTATTTCCCTCCACCCTGATTCAACCCTATCCATTGTTTCTGCCTCCACTCCCTTGAACCCAACAAGGAGCGAAGAGCCAACGCAGTTATATATGAACGGGTCAGTGCTTTGCATTCTTACTAAACCCTCGCCAACGGTGACATTCGGGGGGGCTTTGAAGCTCAGGGGGCCTGGCGAGTTAGTATTTAAATGTACTTCACCTAATAATCCCCTAATCAACCTTGTTGATTTGGTTATTGTCACAGAAAGTTTAGTAAGTTTGGGGGAGGATAAAAAGGAGGAAGAACTAGAACGCGATGTAATTGAGGTAGAAAAAGGATACGAGAGGGGAAAGAAAGGGGCCGCGGAGGACAGGGACTCCGCCGAAAACGCAACTTTGGACACTGGGACATTACAGCAGCAGCCTTCTTCCAAGAAAGCTCGTAAAAAGGAGGCCAAGAGAAAACAGGAGGAGCTCGCCGAAACGCTCCGGGAAGCCCGCGAGAAGAGCGGAGGCGAGGGAGACGCGAAAAAACGGAAGGGATCCTCGTATGACGACAAAGCGGATGAAGCGGAAGCGACACCTCTCAGTACACGTCGGCTAGAGAAGGGCGTTGTTGTGAGGGACTTTATCATTGGGGGGGGAGGAGAGATCAGGAACGGGGGAATGGTGGGCATTAACTACGAGGGCACGCTGCCCGATGTCGAAGGCACGCCGACGTTCGATAAAAATCAGAGTAGGACCAACCCACTGACCTTTCGCCTGGGGTGCGGCAATGTCATCAAAGGGCTTGAGGTTGGACTGAAGGGCATGAAAGTGGGCGGAGAACGAGAAATTAGAATACCTCCCAATATGGGGTACGGAAAGAAGAAAAATGGGAAGATACCGCCGGGGAGCACTTTAATGTTTTATGTGAAGCTAGTGTCTTTAGGTTGAGCATTCTTCACCACAAAAAAACAGAAAAAAGAGAAAATCACCTCACTCTCATCAATCAGTCCATAACAACCGTTCGTTCACCTAAAAAAATTATCTTGTCATTTCTTGTCTCTTCCACATTAATTTTTTCGCCTCCTACTCCGTAGCGACGCGTGCACGCACTTCTCTAGAGCTTCAATGTAGCCCTAGCCTGCACGACGTACTTCTGGTTCCTCTCGTTTGTTATGATCTTCTTTGCCGCATTCAACCTCTCCTCCGCACCCTCTTCGATCAAAATCTTTGCCGCCTCATCATTCCCCTTTGCCATCGCATTAATAACCTGGCAGCCGTACTCAATCAACGTCTCCTCACCCTCGGAATGAGTGTCCATAGCCTTCAGCACGTTGGCGATGTTTGCCCTGCTGCTTTCGAACGATGTGGCAGGGTCCTCACTCATGGGAATCATCTTATGCAGCACAGCAAACAAAACCTCCAGCACTGTAACTTCCTCTAGAAATGCCTCGAGGACCTTCGCAAAAGTGTTAGTGTACTTTCCAAGGCTAGCAAGCGCTTCGGGAGACTTGGCGTCTGAACTCAATCTCAATATGGCGTCGAGGACTGCCTCTGCAACCTCCTCCTTTGTTTCCGTAACTGCTCCTTCTAGGCCTTCTACAAGCTGTCTGACCCCCTCAGGCCCACCAAGAGCTTCAGCGGCTTCGATGGAATCGTCGTTCATTATTTGAAATTAAAATTGATCGACTGAACTGTCAGTCAGCTTGGTGTGTTGGTTGTTTTTTGCTGTTTTTCCGTCCGAAAGAAGATCGAAAAGAAACAGATATAAAAAAGCACACTCACACAAACCAAACTCATCCCCATACCTGCATCATATATGGACTCTTCATCGGATTCTTCTTTTGAATTAATCGTTCCTAAGCATGTAAAACTTGCCCAACTCCGATTGGCACGTACAAAGTCCAAACCCCCTTTCCCTGTCTCCCCGCATTCCTCTCAACACGCTCTCAACATTGCTGCCGATTCACAATCACAACTACCCTTAGATGAAAGCAATGTGGAGGAAAAACCCACGGATACCTTCCAAAGAACAAGGAATTGTATGAATTATGACGCCGACATTTCCTTGAGATACATACATCCATACAAATCCTCCGAACCTTTGGACGACGACTTCCTTTTGTCGCCGATTGTTGGATCTCAGAAGAGCTGCTCAGTGAGTATTGAGGGCGGAGTAGACGACTCGTTCCCCCCACTTTCACCAAAACAACAATCACAACCCCCTCAACCGACAGTTGACATGACTCCAGCTGATTCCACGTTATTATTATTAACGGACATCCAAGATGACACCGAGGAAAGCGAAGAAAGCGAGGAAATTACACTCCTTTTTGGCAGTGTCGCTTCCGAAAGTACCGCATTCTGTTGCACCCCCCCCCCTTCCGAATCCTTTGAACTCTCCAGAGGCAAAATTTCAGTCGTTGATTCCATCACTCCTTTGACGCAAGATTTCTCTCCTTCATTTCTCCTCTTGTCCCCCCAAAAGTCTAGGCGATCGAGCCAATCTGAGGAAGACAATACCATTTCCCCCATTTCAGGGAACATTTCTCCTCGTTCGGACGATGACGGTGATGGCAATTGCGACGAAACAGAGTTTACCCTCACTTCTAAGGGGCCACAAGAGCAAAATCCATCTTCCCCACAATCTTCTACACTCATATCTACACTCATATCCCCTGCAGTCTCACCCGGTAACCTAGACACAACCGCAACAATTACTCGACTGCAATCACCCTTCACTACACTCGTATCCCGTCTTCTACCCCGAAACCTCTTCCACAAACCTCCTCATTCCTCGCTCGAATCACCTCCCACAAAAACTGAAACCAAAACAAGCTCCGTGACGGTATCAACAAATATTCCTTATCGCAACATTGTCCCTGCCGTCACGGGTTCCCTCAAAGATTTTTTTCAACACAGAGCGGACGTTAGTACAGCTGACATTATTGATCACACTGACGCCGCTCATCTTCTCGTCGTCTGTCGAGATAGCAGTATAGCTTCAGAAATTACTAGTACAATGGTTGACATGTTCTGTGATAAAAAAATTGTTCGTCGATACGATGCACAAGATCCCAACGTCAAAGGTCTAAGTTCCAAAAATCCTGTCGATGTCGTCATCGCGACATTCGATGATGTTACTAGAAGAGAATGGAGGGGAACGGTCGATAGGAATGGGAGGGTCATTACTGCTGACGCATCATTACACTCGAAAGAGTTTCGCAAAGACAGCACCGTTCCCCTCGGTGAAAACGCCGACATCCACCTCAACGAGAACATCGTAAGCAACAACACAGTATTCAAAACCGACAAATCTTCCCTCTGGATCCCAACGAAAAAGTCAAACAATAACCAAACCGTATCGCCCACCTCACCAACTCCCACCCCTCCCCCGAAAAAAAAAGTAAGATACCTATCGTACCTCCACAAGACACAATGGAACTTATTACTTGTAATTGATTCAAATGATGACGCCACGCCAATTACTTCGAAGACTACACCAGATCACAAGTCCATCAGGGCGCTGCGGTGGGACAACTGCGCAATTTTATTGCACAATTCCTCTGCCACAAATCTTCTACCGAAATCACTACGAAACGACAACAAAAAGGCGAATGCAATTGCCAGATTGCTGCACCTGCTCCACATCCATGAAACAAATTCTGGTCAGAGAATGAGCGAAAGACACAATTACCTAGGGAAATTGTTCAACACACACGAAGGATTCTGCGACTGGACAGAAATGAGGAGGGAGTTGTGGACAATCTAGCTCGCTGCTGGATGATGTAGAAGGTCCTGCAGGCGTGTTCAACAAAATTTTAGCATGCCAATTAGCAAGATGCTTACCTAAAGTTAACTTTAGAGGTGGGGATGGATATCCAAAGGATGATGCATCGAATGAAATGCTGTTAACCAGGAGAAGTTGGAAAAAAAGAATTTTGCGATTTCGAGATTATTTTGCCCTCTCCCACAAAAAGGCATACGACCCGAATTTAACATCTATTTTTATTAATTTACCCCCTCAATACCCGCCAGTCAGCCATGAAGGACCCTCGTTATCTAATGTTGATGCCGATTTTGGTC
>Ga0115556_1003458_pt1 | contig 10174 bp, 9 predicted proteins | sample COGITO_mtgs_1104_5_FD_87282 | JGI IMG/M metagenome (GOLD analysis project Ga0115556, IMG submission 87282) | Pelagic marine microbial communities from North Sea - COGITO_mtgs_110414 | ecosystem: Environmental > Aquatic > Marine > Epipelagic | place: Germany:Helgoland, sampling site Kabeltonne... | reverse complement strand
GCCGCGTTAGAGGTACTCTCGACGCCATCTGCGCATAAAAAAGCCCTTTTGACTCAAGTTATCGCGAAGAAATGGTTCGACGGGAAAAGCATCCTCAAAGCGAGAGATGTGAGTTCCTCGGGAAAACGTGTGAAAGAGACACCGGAAAGAGACGCGCTGGTAACCATCGTCTCGTCGAACTCGAACAAATTAAAACTCGGTTCTGGTCGCTCGATCGAGTCGAGACGGAAAATTTTACACTCGCTCTCGCACATCGAGTCGTGGGCGATCGATTTGAGTTGGGATATTATCGCAAGATTTGGACACGAGGTGGAAAAGGAGAGAGAGTTTTTCGACGATTTCGTACGCGTGGCTTTAGACGAAGCGAAACACCATTTACTGTTAACGAAAAGATTAGAAGAAATAGGAGGAAAATACGGGGATTTTCCCGCGCACGATGGATTATGGCAGTCTGCGATGGAAACGTCGGATTCGTTGATGCATCGACTGGTTGTCGAACACTGCGTGCACGAAGCGCGAGGATTAGACGTCATGCCGAATACGATTAACAAGTTTCGAGAGAACGGGGATGAGGAGAGCGCTTTATTGCTCGAGACGATAGTGTACCCGGAAGAAATTGGCCACGTCAAAGCTGGTTTAAAATGGTTCAAGTTTCTATTAGGAGACGCGTCGGAACGCGGCGGCGAAGAGACGGTGAAAATCTTTCGCGAGATTGTCGAGAAGAAATTTTACGGGGCGTTGAAACCGCCGTTTAACGACGAAGCGAGGGCGAAAGCCGGGTTCGACAGGAGGTATTACGAAGTAGCAGTAGATGCGGTGGTGTAGTCGTGGTAGCAGATAGAGCGCAGATTAGAAACGCGTGTATGTATATCGATTAAAACAAATGTGTTTTCTTCCCTTGTATCATCTCTCTCAAACACAGCTCTCGATCTTCTTCTTCTTCTCCTTTACTTCTTCACCTCTTTTGCAACCTTCTCTCTTTTCTTTTGCAACGCATCGCTCGCTTCCGCGATTCTCTTTGCCATTTGCTCTCGCATCTGCGCACCCATCGGACTCTTTCCTTGCTCCTTCTCCACTTTTCTCTTCGCCTCATCTCTTACAGTCTTTGCCCGTTTGACGACTTCTTCGTCTTCGTCTTCTTTGTGCTTTTCGCTTAAAATTTTAATCGAGTCTTTTAAAGAGTTGAACGCGTTCTGGAACGACGCTTCGATGGCTTTCGATTTCCGCGTTAAAGCTTTAATCACCTCAGAGCTCTTCTCGTCGTCGTCCCCCATGATGACGATGACGATGAACTAACTGTTTGTGCGGCTTTTCGCTGTGTTCTTTGTTTTGCGAATACTTTTTTCCTGCTCGTATTTTGTAAGAAACGCTTCGAATTGAAAAATCCTAAAAAAAACACAAAAATACACGATCACGAACTTTAAAAAACAGATCATGTCTTCTGACCAACGAGGACGAGCGGCGGCAGAACGAATGGGGAATCAAAAGTCGGCGAACGAACAACAAGAACGAGAAGAAGAAATGACGATAACGACTCCGATGCGACGCGTCCTGACCGTCCAAATTCGAAAAGAAGAAGAAGCGACTCAGAAAAGTGTTCTCGAAATCGTTGAGAAGGTTTTCGTTTCTGTTTTAGAAACGAGCGAGATACGCGCGTACGACGTGACGGTGACGAAAGAGAACGATAAGATAACGTATAAATACAAAGCGCCTGCGCCTTCCTTTCCGTTCGTGCCGAAATCGATCGGTAAACTCTCCGAGACTGGCGTGTGTGAGGTGACCGAAGTTGTCGTCTGTGATTATGAAAAGAATAAACTTGAAAATTTTTGCGAAACCAAAGGGATGCTGTTTGCGGATATGTTCGTGGTGGAGAGTTTTGTCAGATTGGATAAAATAAGCGGTAATTCGCGTGCAGTTGTGTGTGTGGTTGATGTGCGATTGCGATGGCTGAAACGGTTGGACACTCAAAGATGGATGGAAGGGTTAGTGACAAAGGCGACAGAAATGAAAATAAGAAAGAAGTATGAGATTTTGATGAAGCGAGTGGCGAGCGAGTTGAGTGCGACGGCGAAGATGACGAGAAACGATTTAAGGAACGATTTAGAATTTATTCTGCGCCAAAACGTGAACTATCTCTTTTGCGTTTTAGTTTCGATATTGATTTTCTGCTTGGGCTTCTGCCTCGGTGGAATTGATTCCTCGCTCTCGGCGCTTTGGAAAATATAATTTTATTAAAACTACGTACTCGTAGACGTGCATCTACTTTGCGTTTCGTCTCTGTCCTTCACTAATCTTACCAGACAACACCACGAATGAATCACCGGTTGTTTTTTGAACCGCTTGCATTCGTTCAATTGTGCTGCCAGCTTTGTTGCTATCGCCACCTCGCAGCGCGTTTTGCTCCTCTTCGTACTTGCGCAAACGCTTCTCCTTCGCCTTCGCGCCGGGCGCTTTGCCGTGAAACTTCCAGCACAACTCGCGGAAGGCTTCTTTTGGAGTCAACGTACGTCCAAACTCGTCGTACTTATCAAGTTTGAAGTTGAACTTTCGAGTTTCGGACGACGGGCCGCCGCCATCTTGTTCTTCAATCACTCCAGAGGCTTCTAATACGCGTTTGCGATCGTGGTGATCTTTCAAATCGTTCGCGCGTCCACTCCAACGCGGTCCTTTATCTTCGAGCTGACCGGAGGCTTTCATGTCTTGTAAAATGCTCGCTAAACCAATATTTCTGCGCGATAGATGGATTTTAGGCTTTTCTTCTTCTTTAACCGCTCCTTCGCCGTCTTCCATTTTGACATCGACGGCACCATCGCCGCTCTGAACAATTTGCGGAGCGTCCTCGTCTTCTTCGTCCGGTAACTTGTCCGCTCGCGCCTTCTCCCAATCGATTACTTCTCCCTCGGCGTCCTCTTCGACGTGGTTGGCTCTTTTCCGTTTCAAGTTTTTAGAGGTTTTCCCTCTCGCGACGAACGCGTTATTTTCGTCGTCACCGCCAGACGTATCCGCGCCGACGCCGCGACAGAATTCAGCGACATCCGTTAGGGCCAAATTTTTATCGTTCTTTTCATCATTGTCTGCGTTCATATCGGTCGGCTTTTCTCGTTCGAGCTTGGCGATGCGTTGAAACAAAGATTGTTCCCCATTCGCGGGAACGATTTGCTTTTCTTTCTTTTTCGTTTCTCGTGCGGATGCGAGCGCTCGTTCCAACTCGTCGTCCTCTTCCTCGGCGGCGAAATCTAGAGGTTCTTCATCGCCTTTCTTAGTATCGCCGGCTAAATTGGCTAAGATTTTCTCGTCCACGTTATCTCTCGCTTTGTCCATTGCCTTGGCCCACGCCTCGTCGTCTCGAGACGGCTGTTCTTCTCCCGCGTTGCCGCCGCCATTCTTCCTCGATCTTCTGTGCGTCCCCGCCGCGTTTGCCTCCTTCGCCAACTCGTCGCTTTCCAACTTTGATACGTCAAATCCACCATCCTCGTCGTCTGAATCCTCGTTTTCTTTCTTCTTCTTCTTTCGCATCTTCTTCGGCTTATCTTCTTTGCCTCCTTTCCCTTTTTTCTTCTTCTTACTATTGAACTTCATCAACTCTTCCTCTTCTTTCGTATACGCGTCTATCTGCGTGGCTGTTTTTGACACCTCCGCGGAAGTCAATTCGCCTTTCACCAATCCAGCCATCCGTAACTTCAACTCCCTCGCGTTTCGTTTCCGAATCTCCTCGGCGTCTTTTTGAACTCCTCCCGTGCCATCTAACGTCGCGAATCTTTCGTCCTTCTCTTCCTCTCCGTACTCGTCGTCGTACTTGGACAAAATCTTCTTCTCTTTCAATCCCGTCAACTCGTCCTCGTCTTCGCGCATAATCTCGTCCTTCTTATTTCCCTTTCCAGCTAACTTTTTATTCTTCAAAACCCTCTCTCTTTCCGCTACTTGAACGTTCTCCAACTCGTCCTCCGAATCGCTATCTAAAATCGACTTATCCGCTAACGTTAAAACGACGCCACCTTCTCCCTCGTAATGGATTCCTCTCTCCTCGGCGACGTGTTCCAACGCCGCGCGGTCCACCTTCAATCCCGCCAAGTCTTTCTCCGTGTATTCAACGGACACGTGCTCCTCTTCTTCCTCCTCGTATCTGCTAGCTATTATATCTGCAGCAGTCGTCCTTTTTTTCTTCGACTTCTTCTTCATCGTTCTCGATTTTTCCACCCACGCTTTCGCGTCCTCCTCTTCTGTGCCTTCTCCTTCGTATAACTTCCTCGCTCGCTCGTGGTCTTCCTCGCGCAACTTTTTCGCTTTTCGTTCGTTCAACTTTTCTCTCAACTCTTCCGTTCGTTTTAATTCGAGCAGTTTCTTTTCCTCTTTTTCTTTCAAGATCTTCTCCGCGGCTTTTACGCCGTCCGTATCGTCGTCTTCGTCGTCTTTCGCGGGATTCGAATCCATTTTTAACGGCGCGAGGCCTAATTTCTTCCTCAAATTGTTCGTCTCCGCGATGGAGAGAGAGAGGTCAGATTTCTTCGACAAGACGTTAGTATTCGTCGTCGTCATCGCCTCCTCCTCGTTCCCTTCTTTTTCTTTTCCCGAACGGCGGCTCATTTTGTCTCTCAAATCGCAACAAGAAGAAGCGTTCAGGCGAAGAGGAGATGATTAATTTTTGTGGGGAAGAATTGGAGCAAAACGAAAAACACAAGTCTGACGTATGAATAAGTATACATACGCGCAAATAATGAGTGCAACCGGAAGACGACTCACGCATTATGAAATAACTAAACGCTCTTTACGACATCTCTCGCCCCTCTCAAGGCTTTCTCGATCAATGGTTTTGTTTCGGGCGCTCGAGCGACGGCGGTGAACAACGCCAAAGCTTGTTGCTTGACGTTCGGGTCCGAGCTCGTCATGAACGTGGCTATTTTACGAACGACGATTTCGTCCGAGCAGAGCTTCAAAGCGGTGCCTGGAAATTTGCAGCAACAGCTGATTCCGACTAACGCGCGAGAGGCGGTTTCGTTTATTTCGTCTTGTTTGAGGCGTTCGAGATCTTCCCTCGGGTTCAAACTGCCGCCGTTTTTGAAGTGTTCGAGATATTTCGCCTCTTCGTTTTTGGTGAAGATATCGACGCCTTCGTCACCACCCCCGACTCGTTTTATTGCCGATGCGAACACCTCTAAACCGCCGTGTTCCATGGTAATCTTCTCCGCTTCCGAGACGGACAAAGCTACGAAGAGCTCAAACGCGCCGGCGACGATTTGTTTCGGCGCAACCGCGTCTTCCTGCCGCCGGTAGTGGACTCTTTTCGCTTCCTCTTTTCCGTTGTTTTTGCTACCGTTGTTGTCACTGCTCGTGCTCTTATCTTTTTCCTTCGCCTTTTCCTCGCTATTGTTATTACTATTAGTATTACTATTCGTATTATTCGTATTAGTATCGTCGTCGTTAACGTCGTCTCCGCTCATCTTCTCTCCGGGAAAATACCTCCCCTCGACGTATTCCACCTCGCACATTTTCCTCGCCTCTTCGACGACTCTCTTCCCATCATCTCCCACTAAAACGAAACTCGCGCATTCTTTATCTCTGCACGTCCACACTAAGCAGTCCAGACCGTTGACGATTTTCACTCGTTCATTCTCCTCCATTGCTTTCTCGATCGCTTTTAGTACTATTTTCATTCCTTTTTGTTCGTTTCGAAGCATCTCTCGATGCGCTCGTTCCACGTTCCCGAGGAAGCAGCTCAAGGCGGCCAAGGCGGCGGCGGTGACGCCTTCGAAATCATCACTTTTAGTATCGTTGTTATCGTTATTCTTCGTCTCTAAAACGTCCAAGATTGGTTCAACCACCCGTAAGAAACTCTCCGGGTCGAGTTTCACTCGCAACGATAACGCCGCTAAAGCGATCAGCGCTTTCGCTTGCACCTCTGGCGTCGAGCGTGCGTTTATTTCTGATATCATATTTTCCACGAAATTGATTGGCAACGCGGGTGAGGTGTTCGAAGGCATCGCCGCGGAGGCGTTGTTGATGTTTTTGCGACGCAGAGCGCTCATCTTTATTCTCTGCGCGCGCGCGAGATACAGTGCGGGGAAATGGAAGAAAAGTTCGTCATTTATTCTCATCACGCGAGAGACGAGCGATTAAAGAAGAGCGAGAGTTTAATCGAGGATCAAAAGCGCTTCTCTTCGAGAGTCTCTCGCTCGTGCTCTCTCTTTTCGAAAGGACGTCTTTATCGTCTTTATCGTCGTCGTCATGGCTGCTCGTACTGCTCGTGATGAACACGAGAACACCACCAACGGGGAAGAAGAAAGTTGTTACGACATCTTGGGCGTCTCGCCGCAAGCCTCGGAGAAGGAGATCAGAAAAGCCTACCGGTTGTTGGCGCTGAAATATCACCCGGATAAGTATCGAGGACCATCCGACGATGAGAAGAAGAAAGCTGATGTGGCGAAGAAATTCGCGTCGATGACGGTCGCGTTTGACTGCCTCTCGGACCCGCTGAAAAGGCTGAAATACGACCGAGAAAACGCAGTCAACGGGTTAGAAAAATCGGACGTTTTGATCAACGTGACGTTCAAGGAAAGCATAAACGGATGCACGAAGTTAGCCATGGTTCCGTTTAAGACGGTGTGCGTGAAATGTAACGGAACCGGGAAGGGAGGCGTCGCGTGCGCGAACTGCACGGTACTCACCCGCGGGAGCTGCCGGACGTGTTTTGGTAAAGGCGTTCTCGGTAATAACGGAGGTACCATGAACGAAGATGAGATATGTAAGAAGTGTAAAGGCATTGGCGCCGTGGACGATTTCTTCCAAAATCGAGTGGAAGTGCCGAAAAATCCAAAGCAAAACCAACGCGTGAAGATTCAAGGACGCGAGACGTACGCGGTTATTTATACCATGCCTTCGAAAAAGTTTCGAAAGTGCCACTCGAACGAACACGACGTGAGAACAACATTACAGTTGACCGCTTTAGAGGCTAAAGAGGGTGGTTTTTTCGAAGTAGAAACGTTGCACGGGAAAGAAACCGTGTACGTCGAAGACGGGACGGAGGACGGCGCGGAGAAAATCTTGGAAAAGCAAGGGATCGAAAAGAAAGGAAACCAAATCGTCTCGATCGAAGTTTTACCTCCTCCGGTGGTCGAAGAAGACAAAGAAGAAGAAGGGAACGAAGAAGAGGGAGAGGAGAAAGGAGGTGAAAAAAGAAAAGCAGATTTGGAAGAAGAAGAAGAAGAAGAAGACGTCCAAAAGCTTCTCGCCGAGAAGAAGCGGAAACTGTTGGAAAAGCTAAACTCCTCGTGAATACAAACAGAAAGAAGGAGAGAGAAATCCGTTCGCGAGATTTTCTCTAGCTCGAATATAGCATCGTAGCACGTAGAAACGCGACAAAAACGTAGCGCACAGTTCGTCGTAATACTATTAATACTCATATTAATAACGAACAAAAGAACGCAGAAACAGAGAGAAGGAGGAGTTTTCGCAGCAATTTTTCTCAGAAAACCTCTCTTTGAATAACTCCATTATAAAATATTCATTTTCACTCTTTTGCTAAACTTAAAAGTAGTGGCATTATGTTCAGAGCGACGGCACAAAAGGCGCTCAAAAGCGCGGCATCTCGTTTGACTCCTCGCGGTGGTGGTCTCGCGACGAGGAGAAACATGAGCGGAGGTGGAAGCATCGAAGAAGAAATAGGTAAGAAAAAAAGTCGATCGCGTCAAAATCTCTTCTTTCCCCGGACAACGATACGATCTCTCTCTTCCCTCTTTGATGACGACAGATATTTGCGTGCCCTTTTGTCGTTGACTAAGAATGGAATAGTAATACTAATAACGAGAAAAGCAGTATTGCTTTTGATGCGATTATTGCATTCGTTTTACTTTGTTTTGAGAGTCGAAAGTCAACTCGTGTTATCCTCCTCTAACCTCTTCAATTAATTTCTCTTTCTCTCAAATACCATCCATCTCTTCGATGATGCTGATGATAACAAACAACAACAGCTGAAATGAACAAGTGGCGAACGGTGACGTTTCTGGCCATTCCGGCGTGCGCGGCGTTTGGCGTGTACTCCTTCGCGACGGCGGAACACGGCCACGGAGAGGAACAACCGGCGTACTCGTACTTGAAACGAAGGTCGAGAGAGCAATGGCCGTGGGGAGGCGATTTGGGGTTGTTTGAATACCCTCACAAGGAAGATGGCGGACATTAATGTATACATATATCCGTTTTTACGTCTTTCTTTCCGACGGGAATGATCGGGAAAGAATGCGCTTGGATGATGTCGCTTTGGTGTTTGTTGTGTCGAGCGCGAGTTGTAATTATATATAAACATATAAACCTTTTTCTTATATTAAACGTGATGACTCTCTTATTATTCTCTTCTCTTTTATGATGTTGTTGTTGTTGTTGTTGTTGTTATTCTTATTATTCTCTCTCTCTTCCGTCTCGTGCTCTAACAGCGTCCTGCGGATGATGATTAAACGCGTTTCATTTTCACGTCTTTTAAATACGCCTTCTTCTCAGCCTCGTACGCGATTTCACTTCTCGCGATGAACTTTTTCAAGACGTCGTACGTGGTCAACTGAATAGACTTATTCGGCATATTCTTCACGGCGTTGGGAACGAAGCCTCTGAACAAGCCGCCGACGCCTTGCGTGGCGACGATGTTTTTCGCCGCGACGACTATGTTCGTCGCCGTGCTCGATTTCATTTGCATCTGCCGCCTCACGGTATCGAGTGGATAGCACGAACCAGTGGCAACTGCGGTAGCCATTAAAGAGGCCATGGCAATTCCCTGCGGTTCGTTGCGGATCTCTTCCGGGATGGTCTGTTTAAACAAATCAAACGCGCAGAAATTCAACGCCGAATACGGAGCGATGGACAAACACGTCGCCGGTAAACCTTTCGCAAACGCCATCACGCCTTCCTCTCGCATAATGTTTTTAAACACTGCTACCATATTTGTCGTCGTCGGGTCTACGCTTAAACGTAAGCGAATGATATCTAATGGATACGTCACAATCGTCGCCGTGCACGCCGCCGAGGCTCCGGCTAAGAGTCTCCCCGGCACGCTCAACTCGCCCGTTTTCTTATCCGTATATTTCTTCTTATAAAAATCGTACGCGAACAACATCGTCGCGGAATACGGCAACACTCTCGCCACTTGCGGCGTATTCCCTCTCCAATACCCAGCCAAACCTTCGCTCTTACCAATCGCCATAAACGCCGGCACTAAACCTCCGCTCACCGCCGCTTTCGCGGCCGCGCTTTGTTGCGACGCTCCAGACGTTTGCATGATAATTTTCAATCGATCCAACGGAGCGGTGCACGTTTTCGCCAAAGCGCCGGCTAAACCCCCGGCTAAGAACACCGCGGTCGTTTTCCCCATCGCGTTCACGACGATACCTTCTCGATTATTTTTTAACATTCTCGCGAGCGGTATTTTAATACGTTTTTCATCTGCTTTTGTCGTTTTCGTCTTTGCGGCGCACACCTGAAACTGTTCGTTCACTTTCGCTCTCGCGAAGGTTATCGACGCCAACGGAATCTCCACGTTAAAAGTTTGTCTCGTCTTTAATTCTCTCTGAATTTTCATTTTCGTTCGTTCGATGGCTTTTTCCAAGTTTAGCCCGTTCGTGGTTTTGGTTTTGGTTGACACGCGAAGAGAAAACCCAACGCCGTCGAGGTGTTGTTTTTGTTCCAATTTCATATTTACTAATTTCGTTTCGTATTATATCCTTGTCTCTCCTTGTCTAAATAATCTATATATAAAGAGCAATATATAACAAATGCTCTTTTCGATGGGACGACGTTCTTCGTAGCGCTGTCCTTCTTCTCGCGCTCTCTTCTCGCTCTGAAGCAAACGTCTTTTTTAACGAACAAAAACGGATGAGAACAAAAACAAAGGATAAAGTGCAAAATAAAGTGCACAAAAAGCACCAAAAAAAGCACCCCAACTCAAACCAAAAAAAACAAAGGGCGGCTCTTCTCTTTTCTCTTTTCTCTCTTTTCTCTTCTCTCTCTTGTGACCTAAATTTTTCTCTCAAACACAAAGAAGAAGAGAACAGAGAGTGTTTTCCCCCCCCTCCTCTTCCTCAGAAAGAATTGCCCCTCTTTCTCTCTCTCTCTCTCTTTGTGTTGTTGTTAAAGTAGTAGCGCATGAGATGAACGCAACATCAACTTTTAAAAGTTGTCGCGCGTCCTCCTCTTC
>Ga0115556_1003453_pt1 | contig 10185 bp, 10 predicted proteins | sample COGITO_mtgs_1104_5_FD_87282 | JGI IMG/M metagenome (GOLD analysis project Ga0115556, IMG submission 87282) | Pelagic marine microbial communities from North Sea - COGITO_mtgs_110414 | ecosystem: Environmental > Aquatic > Marine > Epipelagic | place: Germany:Helgoland, sampling site Kabeltonne... | reverse complement strand
TGAGTGAGTGAGTGAGTGAGTCAGTGAGTCAGTGAGTCAGTGAGTCAGTGAGTCAGTGAGTCAGTGAGTCAGTGAGTCAGTGAGTCAGTGAGTCAGTGAGTGAGTGAGTTAGTGAGTTGGTGAGTTTGTGAGTTAGTGGTTTTTAACACTTAACACTTCATAAACACTTCGTTTAGCTATTGGTCGTGCACCGGTCACAATGCCCCGGTGATCATGCGAGGCTTTCTCGAGTTCCAAAGGGATAACGGGCAGGTGATTAAGGCTGATGCTGGCATCACAAGAATGCTTCATGATAACAAGATTTGGTCTTAAGGAGAAAGAGTAGAGGAGTGAATTTCTTACATTGTTCTTTTTTTCAAATTACCTACAGCACACTCCCTCCCTCCCCGCCCGCCTTCCCCACCCACCCACACATACCACACACACAAACATACACACAAACACAGGCACGCAACCCTGTAAACCACACCTGTAGGAGACCACGCCAATGTCCTTTTCCACCAACTTTGTTTAACTCAATTCCAACCTACTCTCTCGTATCCTCCCCCATCTCCTCCACCAAGGTAAGGTAAGACAACAACAAGGGTAAAGACACAACAAAACTTCGACGATCAGAAATCTCTTCTACGGCACTTGCTCTCTCACATGCTGAAACCTCACACTGGTTTTTTCCTCCACAGGGATGCAGTATCGCTCTTCCTTTGTGCTCGCTTTCTTTTCCTTCTTTACTCTTTAAACAAATTTTAATGGCTCTCTCTCTCTCAATGCAAGCAGCTACACGCATGCACACAAACACACGCACACACGCACACACACACACGATGCAAAACACTTCTTACACTCCCACTGAATCTCTCCTTCTTCACTTCTTCACAATCGTCATGCGAAAGGTGTTGCTGGGCATGACCCTATTGCCGTTCTCATCAATCTCGGAGTACTTGTCGATGTTGTCCCAGAACGCCTTCTCAGCGACGTCCCAACCGTCAAGCTCGTCGAGCTTGTCGCGGAGCAGGAGCGTGCCAAACTTGAACTGGAAATCGCGCTCGTTACCGAGGTCAAAGGGATAACTGGATGTGGTCTGGGCGATCTTGCTCTTGTCGAAACCAGCCTCGACGATTAGGCTCTCGAACAGCCCAGGCTCGCTCAAGGACATGGGGTTAAGTGGAGGAGGAGGAGGAGCCTCGCCGATGACCTCGGTCATGATGTCCCTCGAGATCTTGAGGATGTCAACATTGTCCCATGTCGTGGCAACGAGAACGCCGCCGTCCTTCAAAATCCTGCGGGTCTCCTGCAACGCCTTGACCTTGTCCTCGGGGAACATATAACCATAGCAGCACGTGACGATGTCAACGCTTGAATCCTCAAAATCCTTCATGTCCTGAACGTCCATCCAGGATGCAGTCATATTCGGAACGTCCGCGGCAGCAACCCCAGCCTTGGCGACCATATCCTCGGAGAAGTCGGTGCTAAAAACCGTAGCATCAGGCAAAGCCTTCGCGATGGTTAGAGCAGGCTCTCCCATACCAGAGGCAACATCGACAATCTTGTCTCCAACCTTTGCGACCTTAAGGACCTCATCGACCATGATAGGCCAAGGACCTGCGGGGTGCTTATGCTGATTCGCCATCTTGGAGTACACAGCAGCCATCTATGGAGGGGGAGGGAGAGTTGAGGGGTGTGAAAGTTAGTTGAGAGACGGACGGACCCACGAAGAAGGGAATTAATCAAGGCCTCCTCACCTCCGCATCAAAAACAGGGGCCGACGAGAATTTGAGCTTGGTAAGGAGGCGGCCTGATTGGCGTATCAGCCGAGAATTCCTCGTCAACATGTTAATGTGGTATTTTTCAATTTTCTCAAATTTCTCAATTTGTGACTGGGATATAATCATTTTACTAGGAATTATCTATCGACAACGATTGGGTGTCTTTGCGCTCTTCTTATCGGGATTTAATGTCTTTATCCTTCATCCTCCTGTTGTTGTTGGTGCGACAATCCTTCTCGCTCTACACCCCGTTCCTTTCGTCCGCGCTCTCAAAGCTGTCCTCCGTCCCGAATCTATCTCTACAAAAGCCCCTCACCCCTTCTCCTCTTGAATCAAAGATATCGTTGAACGGTCCCGGCGGGGAGATGACGACTGTCGAGGTGAATCTTTTCAGAGAGGTTGAAAATGTTGTCGGAAAGAAGACGAAAGATAAGATTGAGGTTAGGTCTGTATTGCTTTCCACCCCGTCGTCGATTGACGATTGTAGTGGCGAGAAGAAAAGTGGCAGAGAATCCAATGACAGCAGCGACAACAACAACAACAACAACAACAACAACAACAACAACAACAACAACAACAACAACAACAACAACAACAACAATGGACTCCAAGTCCTGAACTTCTGCATTTACCCTTCTTCCCCTCATCTGCCCATATTCTCCTCAGATCTTGTATCCCTTCCCAACAATCGGAATATGATTTTAATCGATTTGCAGCCAGTCGCGGATTTTCAGCGGGTTATTTCGAGGGACGAAGAATCAGAAACCGTTGGAAATGGACTCAGTGATGGTAGACAAGCACAAATGCAGACACAAACACGAACACAAATGCAGACACAAACACAAACACAAACACGAACACGAACGGATATGGAAAAGAGGTTGGAGATGCTTTATGCGGAGGCCGGGGTGATTCGTGAGGGATATGGTTTTGGTAGTGCTTTGAGTATTGGGGATGGTCTATCAGAGGGAACAAAGAAATTCATTTCTGGTAAGGCATCTATCTTCACCCGTTTGGAAGAAGAAGAGAATGGGAGAGGCGTTGTCCAAAGAGAAGTCAAGGCCTTGTTCGATGATTATCTGAACCTCTACATCAGGTATCTCCTCCTGCCACAGCCATCCTGCGAAAGCGACGATGATCACAAACGGCATCTTGAACAGCACAGAAGAGGCATGGAAGAGTACAAACATTTTAGGCTTACGTCGGACCCGGCAAGACCTATTCTCACTAAGCTTTTTGGGAAAGAAGTTGCAGAAGGGATGATTGGGGAGCTGTACAGTTAAGAGTAGGGGGTAGAGGGAGTAAAAGTAGGTATTTTTTTTGGTGGACGTTAATTGGTGAGATTTCTTTTTTTGTCTTGTATTGCACCTCCTTCTAGCATTATTTCATGGTTCTAAAGCAGGAAGCCCTCCTCTCCTCAAAGGAGAGAAAGAAGGGAGGATCGATGTGAGACGGAGAAGAGCCTCGAGCGGACGATCAGAGGCTCGACCAGCCGGCACGCGAAGTCGTTGCTTGTCTTCTTTTTCAAGTGTGTTCTATTTAATGTAGTTTTGTGAATTTATTTGTATTTTCGATCAGGTCCTTCTTTTGATTATTTTTTACTCATTCACTGCTGGGGTCAAATGTTTGCCAACATAATTCCTAACCCAAGGGTAACAACAGCCCAAACACCCTTCCCAACCCCAGCCACAGATCCTGAACTCCTGCAGAACTTTCTGTAGTCCGCGCTATTATCGCATTGGGCCTGGGCCCCTCCACTTTTTTGGACCACGTAGAGGAATGCAGACTCGACAGTGCCATCGCACAAAAACCAGCAGCAGGCACGGCGAAATACATCAACTTTGGAGGTGTCGAGCGCGCCGTTCTGAAAGATTGCAACGGAACCAGCTCCGCCCGATAGATCCGTCTTATAACTGCTGTCGGGTGGGTAGCAGGAGGAGGGGACGGAAGTTTGGTTTGTCACCGGACTCGCATGGCACGAACCAGTGAACGTTGCTTGGGCCTCGCTACCGGAAATTTGGGAGGATGTGATCTTAAGAGTGAGGCAATTGCCAGCGGCAACTGGGAGCATTATTGTGAGGAGGAGGAAGTTCATCTTGCGATTAAGATGTTAAGTAGCCGGAGGCTCGATTTATGACTCAGTATTAAATGACCGAACGAAGAAAACCGAAAGACCGAAAGCCTCTCGCCTTATCTCCCCCCACACGATAAATTTAACTATAAAACCTTTACGCAACCCTTCTACAACTTCGAAGGAACTGACTCTGCATCTAAAAAACTCTGGCTATCATTATATCTCACTTGCACTCCCAACTCCCTAACGAGAGTAAGAGCAATGAGCTTCTACCACCACTCTGGGTATTTCCTCCAGATTCGCGTTGTTAAGGCAGAGAAGTTGACAAAACTTGATTATTTTCTTGACATGGGTGACCCTTGGGTCAGCTTAAAGTTCCACACTCTAACTCAGCGAACTTACACCATCAAACACCTCCGTAAATCAGAGTGTGTGTGGAGCGCACCTGACCAGTATGCCAGGTTCTACGTCGATGGCGATTCAAGAGACGATATATTGACAATTAAGCTGCATAACCAGAACATGAAAATTAACCAGGGCAAGAAAAACATCATTGCCAAGAAGGACAGCTGGGGTTCATCGACGTTGAAGATTCCCTGGGGTGAGATCAGCGACGCTGGCGGTTGCAAGGAAATTGTCATACCTTTGGATCCTGTCGGGGTCTTGACGCTTGAGTTCAAAATACTCCCCCAACCTTTGGTGCAGAAAGTTTTTTGGCACCGTTCTCTTAAGATGGTCATGGGTGACAAGGAATCCAACACCTCCTCGCATGCCGACGTAGCTACACTTATGCTCTTCATGGGGAATGACAACGGACAAGGTGGGACGGGAGGGGCTGTGCCGCAGGGAAATGTCGTCCTAAATCGAGCCGTGGAAAAGGCTGATAATCCCGACGATGAAGATGACTCCGGTGCCATCGACGCCGCATTAGAGAGTATTGAGGTTGAGAACATCAATTTGAATGTCAGTGAGAAACCGAATGACATGGACGAATTCCGCAATTCTCGCGGTAGCGTCTTGAGGGTAGACAAGGATGTGCTTTCCTTCGTGGAGTCCGCCACAACGTTAACGAAGGACTCTATCGCGCCATTACTGACGGATGAAGTGGCAGCGAAGTTAGCGGCTGCCAGCGCTGGGGGCAAGAAGCTAGTCAATCTTGGAAGGTGCCCCGTCACTGATCAGGATCTCACCGTGTATAAGGATGAGTTCTCAAAGATGTGTACGATAATTATGGCTCAAGATACGGCTTCCCGTGGCGAGAATATGACAGACATATTATTCGAAGAGGACGTTGGGGATCAATCCTGGTTATTGTCTATCAGCGAGTACGACCACGAAACGAATGTCGGGCAGCCATACATGGATGCGGGATCGATAAGAGATAGGTCTACGGGAGTGGTGTCACCTGAGCTCATGCCGACAGCGGTGTGGTCGGCTTTGCTTGTCGCGTACGCATCAAGACACTATAAGTATATCAGAGGCATCGTAGAGAACTCTGAACTGAAATTGACAAAGCTTGTGAAGAAAAAGTTCAATAATCCTGATAAAAAGGTGAAAATGTCCCAAATGAATGACTTCGTGAAGATGTACAAGATTGACATGAGCAAGTATGTGATTGAAAATTTGGAAGACTACAATACAATGAACGACTTTTTCATTCGGGACATTAAGCCCGAACTCCGTCCTATCGCGGACCCGGAAGATTGTAACATCTGTGTGAGCAGCGGAGATTGTCGCTTGATGACATTTTCTACAATCGATGATGCCATGCGGATGTGGGTGAAAGGAGATTTGTTCTCCATCTCGTCTATGCTAGGGCCGGATGCCGCTGAAGAGGCGAAACTATTTGAGGGGGGTAGCATGGCAATTTTCAGACTCGCTCCACAGGACTACCATAAATTCCACTTTTGCACGTCCGGGAAGTTCACAAAAACGGTCGATATTCCGGGTTGGTATCACAGTGTGAATCCAATTTGCGTTCAGCATAAAGACGTGAACGTCTTCACGGAGAACCACAGGGTGGTGAATTTTTTCGACGCTGCTGATAAGGGAGGAAAGATCTGCCACATTAATGTCGGGGCTAATGTGGTCGGGAGTGTCGTTCAGCACCAAAAGGTCGGAGACGAGTTCAAGAAAGGAGACGAGTTTGGGTATTTTCAGTACGGGGGTAGCACAATTATCCTGCTCTTTGAGAAGGGCAAAATCACTTTCGACGCTGATCTTGTAGCTAGCAGCACTAAAAATATCGAGAGCTACGTGAAATTTGGCGAGAGGATCGGAGTGTTACACTGAGTATATGTATGGAATGGAACGGAATGGAATGGAAACGGAATGGAATGGAAACGGAATGGAAACGGAATGGAATGGAACGGAATTGAAACGGAATGGAATGGAATGAATAGAAATGTGTTGTTGGATACTGTTTGCCAGCAAATGTTCCTTGTTAAATCCTTCTTTTTCACTCTTCAAGCTACGCTACTAGTATTGAAATCATACCGCTGACACAACAACGACACTGATATTGTCGCTCGCCTCCTTTTTCAGCGCGGTTTTGCAGAGTTGTTGCGCGATTTCGCTGGCCGTCAAATCGCTGTTGATGAGCTTCTGTCCTACGAACTGTATGATGGTCAAGTCGTCCATCACATCCGTCAAGCCATCCGTAACAACGACCGCAAAGTCTCCTGCATTGTTCATCTTGCAAGTAAAATAATCAGCATCACTAACTATGCCCTGATCCGCGATGACCGCCGGTTCCAGCGAGCGCGACACCGCGTAGTTGTATCTACTCCCGCCCAAATTCACCCTAACACGCCAATTCTCCCCCGCCCCTAAACACACCACCTCTCCTCCAGCCTGCTCTAGCCTCCTCCTCTCTTTCTTGCAGCTAGGCTTGTGGTCCCTGGAGCTAAATTTAACCTCCCCGTTAATATCTCCGACAATCACCCTCGAATCTCCGCAATTAATCGAGTGAAGAGTGTAATCTCCTTTGTTAAATATAGTCAGAGCGGCGGTCGTGCCAGCCATCAAATCAGAGCTCCCGGTGGATGCTGACAGAATACCCCACAATTTGTCGTAGACAGGTTTGCATTCGCCATCGTCCACAGAACACTGATTCATGTAGGCTTGGCAAGTTTTCGTCCAGCTCTCCCTCAAAATTTGTTCAATGTCATCGCTGGCATTTTCAAGATCACCTGAATCATCGTCGTCGTCGCTGTTGTCCCCTCGATTGTTCAACCTACCTTCCACCTCGGCTTGGAATGCCAACGTTGCGTAGGCACTGGCCTCACTGCCCCCGTGGCCATCAAACACCCCCGCAAGGGTGAGGGAGTCTCCCCGGTATGTTTGAAGGAGGATTCTGTCCTCCTGGTACTTTCGCTTGCCGAGTAATTGAAAGGCACCGCGAGATTCGCCCCTGATACGAGCTTTAATCCGTCTCCCATCGTATTTTATTCCCTTCTTTCCCTCCGCCTCGACAGTACCTTTCGATTGCGTGCGAGAGAAAACAAACGGGGTCTCCGGACTTCTACTTTCTTGGATGAATTCCAACGCCTTCGAAAAGCTTGATCCGACGCTCTTGGAACCAACTCGGATCAACCGGTCGCCTACGAATATTCGCTGGGTTGAGAATGCCTGGCGGCGAGGCTCGACCTTCTCCACAAACACCCCCTCTCTGTCCTCCTTTTCCGCCAAAACGAGTCCAAGAGGCTGACCGCTCTTTGTGTCGAGCGAGACGACGATGTCGACGTCGACGTCGACGTCGACGTCGTCGTCGTCGTCGTCGTCGAAAATATCACAGCCTCCCCCAAGAACGTCTTCTCTAACAGCAGGAGTACCCTTCTCCACCTCATCCAAATAACGCAAAGCATCACCAGCTGTCACACGAGTAGATGGATCCTTCGAGAGCATCTTGTTGAGAAGCTGAAGAATACTCTTATCGACGAACTCCAAACCGTGCAAGACGCTCTCGTCGAGTATGCTGCTCCCCAACTCCCTCTCGACCCAGGCAGAAAACTGATAATCACACTCCTCAAGCTGGCCGCGGAAGTTGCTAGATGAACGCGGTTAGAACCTCGCGTGAATACCCTCATACCCTCACAAGCCTCCCTTCCTATCTCACTCACCTCATCTTTTTCTCGTCGATGACAAAATTGAAGATGTATACACTGAACAAGATCCCTACACTGAAAATATCAAAACTGAATTCATTCCCGTGTTCGACAAATACCTCCGGGGCACTGAAAATAGGTGACACAGCAACCTTGGTCTCCTCCTCGGAAATCTTTGAAAAGAATTTACCCAATTGAAAAATACCACCGCCCCCATCTGGAGACATGTCCCGAGCACTTCCAAAATCGATCAACTTCAGCCGCATGTCCGACTCGTCGAAAATTATATTCTCGGGTTTGATATCTCGGTGGATGATACCACAAAACTCAAGAGAAGATAAAATTTCAAGCAGCTAGTTAGTTAGTCGTAGGGATTCCAGTGGAGAGGGGGGGAGGGGGAGGGGGAGGGGGAGTGAGATGAGATGAGATGAGAGGACAAGAAGAATGGAATATTCATTCTTGGCAGAATGAAATGAGCAGAAAGAAGCCGTTGCCATTGCTGCCCTCACCTGGCGAAGGAGAGTATACTGCGTTTTCTCCTCGTCCCCCCCCTGCATCAACTCAGCAATTTCACTAAACGGCAATTTATCAATTGTTTTCCCGGATGAAGAGCTCAGAATTTCATCCCAACAAAGATAACCCTCCCTCACACCCCGGAATTTTGGGAACAAGCACGCAGATCCCTTCGCTTGCCTTTTCATCAGAATTTCGTTGATGCCACGCTCCACCTCAAAATAATGCTTGCTACGCACACACTTCATTTCATCTGCCTCGTCACTGTTCAGAGGTCGCTTCAGTATCGTTCCTTTGCCATCGTTATACACCACACCGTAGGAGCCTCTGCCAATCTCTCTCAAGTCATTTCGTGAGCTATATGGGAGGGAAAACGGAGAGGCAACCCGTGCGCTAGCAAAAAATAAGAGGGTGAAAAAGAACATGGAAAGGAGATGATGGTAGAGGGACGGGGTAGGACTATCAGGGGGCGAAAAAAAGCGCAAATCCTTCTTGGTTCCAGTAGACTTTTATTCTCGAGGTTTTTTCGTGGAAATAAATTTGGAATTTCCCTTGCCACTTTTTTTGAAACATTGTGGAAGGTCTTTACTTACTTATTGGTTCTTCTTTTGCTTACACATTTCGTTTCCTTCCTTCGCACGCACACAAAGAACATGATTTCTACCGCATTTCTACTTGGCCTTGTCTTGTCCACCTCCGTTGCTGCCGAAGGTGAGTCGGACACTTTGAGGAGGTTTTCATCGTTCGAACGTCTGACACATTTGCAGAGAGCAGGTCCATGGGTCTCAAGGGCTCCATGAGCACAGGCACTGCCGGTGACGACGACGCCGCTAGCATGATGTCCACGAAGGGCAAGAAGTCCATGGGCAAGAAGTCCAAGGACAAGTGGATGGAAGAAGTCGCCGGGATGCCACGTACGATTATGATTGATGCAGCGCAAGCGGGAGGGAACAGGGAGACTTACAGCTACACCATTTACTGGGGCGTGATGCAGTCCTACGAGTACAAGAATATGATGTTCGACAAGCAGTTCGTCTTTGACCGCGAAGCGCCCGAGTGGGATCAGTCCTCGCTCATTAGTGGCGCGAGTCGCAATGAGGCGTACGCGACACTGAGTCGGGCGGCTTTGATGAAAGACGGTCAAATCAACACCGACCAGCTCCCGTACCGCTTCGACTTCTAGCTGGTCAAGCCGGTCTTTGTTGGGGATGTGGAGGAGTTCTCGGCAACGATCCAGTACCTACACACCAACAACAGCTGCTCCAACTTAGATCTAGTAGGGACAGAGGGCAGCCCAGTCGCCTACGGAGACGCCATCGTGTCCGGGATGGGGACCGTGAACGGAACCGTCAGCACCATTACGAAAATAGCGTACAAGTGCATGCTCAACCAGCCGGACCGACTCAGTGAGAAGGGGTACATCGTTCGATAGGGAGATTGAGAGGGAGAGAAGAGAGAGAGAGATAAGGGTGCGCTTTTTGAGAGAAGAGTCATTTCACGATAAAAATCAAAAAAGGGGGGGCTGGTTTCCTTTAATTATAAAAACCGCTACCCCCCCCTTATAAACACCTATACATCTCATTCACGTCATTTAAATCCCGACAAATATTTACTTACTCCCTATAGATCAACTCCTAACTTCAAATTCAAAAAACAACTTCCCCTCCAAAAACACACCCTTCAAAAAAGGCGCCGACTTTTGTGGACCGCCCGTGCCCCTGCCCTGCTC
>Ga0115556_1003452_pt1 | contig 10187 bp, 10 predicted proteins | sample COGITO_mtgs_1104_5_FD_87282 | JGI IMG/M metagenome (GOLD analysis project Ga0115556, IMG submission 87282) | Pelagic marine microbial communities from North Sea - COGITO_mtgs_110414 | ecosystem: Environmental > Aquatic > Marine > Epipelagic | place: Germany:Helgoland, sampling site Kabeltonne... | reverse complement strand
TTATCTAACTCTTGCTGATTTTACTGCTGCTGCGCATCTTTCATGCCTTGATTATATTTCAGATGTTGATTGGAATAGAAGTAGTAATGTTAAAGATTGGTATGCAAAAATAAAGTCTCGACCAGCTTTTAGATCAATTCTAGCAGATCAGGTTTCAGGGTTTCCACCACCGCCACATTATACGGATTTAGACTTTTGAGTCTAAAAAAGAAACTATATAAAAAAGCTTTGTCAGAGGGGTTTTCAAAAGTAGGAATATGTAAACCAGATTCCATCCCAGAAACAGAAATGAGGTTAAAAGAATTTTTAGGGAATGATTTTCACGGACAAATGTCGTGGATGAAAGATACCTTTGAGCGCCGCAGTAAGCCCGTGCACCTCTGGTCAGAGGTTAAGTCTATAATTATGTTTGCAGATTTATACACCCCCAAAAATGACCCTATGGCATTACAGAAATCATCTGAAAATGGAATGATTTCTGTTTACGCACAAAACCGTGATTATCATGATATTATAAAAAAGAGACTAAAAAAGGTTGGTGGTTGGTTGGTTGAGCAACAACCTTCAGAGCAAATAAAGGTTTTCGTTGATACAGCTCCATTAATGGAAAAACCGTTAGCACAGGCTGCAGGAATAGGTTGGCAAGGTAAGCATACAAATTTAGTGTCTCGTGATTTAGGAAATTGGTTTTTTTTAGGATCAATATTAACGACTATAGAGTTAGAACCCGATTCATCAGAGTTAGATAGTTGTGGAACTTGTAGAGCGTGTCTTGATGTTTGCCCGACTAATGCTTTTCCAGCACCATATAAATTAGATGCTACAAAGTGTATATCGTATCTAACTATTGAACATAGAGGGCCTGTAGATATTAATTTAAGGGGTAGTTTAGGAAACCATATTTATGGTTGTGATGATTGTTTAGCAGTATGTCCTTGGAATAAATTTGCTAAAACTAGTTCAGAAATTCGTTACAGTGCAAGAGAAGATCTTAGCTCACCTAACCTTGGAGACCTTTCTTCTTTAAGTGATGATGAGTTTAGAAAAAAGTTTAGTGGTTCTCCAATTAAAAGAATAGGTCGAAACAGATTTGTTAGAAATGTTTTGTATGCTATAGGTAATTCCAAAAGTAAAAAATTAGCACAGTATGCTTCTAAACTGACAAACGATACAGATTATGCTGTTTCTGATGCAGCGAAGTGGGCTCTCGAAAATATTAATGTGGATTCCTAAATGAGACTTTTGAGTTTTGGACATGGTTACTCAGCTCAGGCTTTAGCGGACATTTTATTACCACTGGGGTGGAAAATTAGAGCTACGACTCGGAGTAAAGAAAAGTTTAGTAAAATTGTGAAACCTGGAATAGTAACTCGAATTTGGCCAGATCAGTTATTAATTGATGACTTAGAGTGGGCAACTCATTTGTTAATATCTATTGCTCCAGATAAGTATGAAGATTTAGTACTTAAAGAATTTAGAGAAAAAATTATTAAAAATATCAAACACTTTAATTGGGTTGGCTATCTGTCGACTACAGGTGTGTATGGAAACTACGACGGTGCTTGGGTAGACGAAAAGGAAAAACTAAAACCAAGCACACTTAGAGGTCAATATAGGGTGGATGCAGAAAAAGACTGGTTAAGGTTATTTGAAACGTACAATTTACCCCTTCATATTTTTCGCCTTGCTGGCATTTATGGCCCTGGTCGCGGACCATTTTCAAAAGTTAAGTCAGGGTTAGCTAGAAGAGTAATAAAAAAGAACCAAGTGTTTAGTCGGATACATGTTGAAGATATAGCCCAAACTTTAAGCGCATCAATCCTTAATCCGAACCCTGGAGCGATATATAATGTTTGTGATGATCATCCCGCACCTCCAGAGGAGGTTATTTCGTATGCTGCGTATTTGCTAGGATTACCAAACCCTCCCAAAGTTAAGTTTGAAGATGCTAATATGACTGAAATGGCTCGTAGCTTTTATTTGGAATCGAAAAGAGTTAGAAATAATAAAATAAAAAATGAGTTAGGTGTACTATTAAAATATCCTAACTATAAGGTAGGCTTAAAAGCATTAATCAAAGAAAAAATTTAAGTTAAGTGGGTTACAATGATTTGTTGGATAAGAAATATTTAATGTCTGTTTTTTCTTATAAAAAGAAGTTTTCAATATTTCTGACATGGGTTCTTTTTATTTTAATAACTACATTACTAGCCTCATGTGGTAGTAAAAGCTTTTATAAGTATAATGGTCTACAGATAACTCGTATTGATGTATTTAAATCAAAACGAATTTTGATAGTTTATCATAATGATAAAGTTATTAAAAAATACCCAATAGATTTAGGTTTTGATCCAAAAGGACCAAAAAGGATTGAGGGTGATGGAAAAACTCCTGAGGGTAAATATATTATAAATGTACATAACCCTAATAGTGCGTTTTATCTTTCTTTAGGTGTATCTTACCCTAACACAAAAGATAGAGCTTATGCAAAACTGTTAGGCAAGCCCCCAGGAGGAGAAATTTTTATTCATGGTCAGCCAAACAATGGGAGGAAAAAAAAAGGATCAGATTGGACGGCAGGTTGCATCGCATTAAAAAATCGTCATATCAAACAATTATACTCTATGGTTGAAAATGGTACACAAATCTATATCCACCCATAATAAAAAGAGTCACTAATCCCCAGTTATTAAGGTCCACCAAATTTTTCCGTTGGGCTCTTGAAAATACCCAAAACCAAGTTTCTTTGCTTTAGGTGATAAGAGTACATTTCTAGTATCTTTTTGTTTTATCCAGGCAGAGACTGTTTCAATTTCAGTTTCATATGTTTAAGAAATATTTTCACCTATTAGGTTTCCAGGGTAATTAAAGCGCCTTACTCTTTCCAGTGGGGATGACCCGTCAGAACCAAAATGCCATGCTCTATTTTGAACGGACATGTCTCTCGAGTGAGTTTTTGCAGCAGCATTTAACTTGCTATCTAACTTTAATAATTTTCCCCCACTTGCTACTCTTATTGAGTTAATGGAGTCTAAAACACGAAATTGAATTTTTATACTATCGACAACATTTATACGATATAAGTTAGGAAGAGGTTTACCATCTGGACCTATTTTTACAGTTGTTGTGCAACTAATTGGAATAAGGCAGACAGTTATAAAAATTATTAAATAGCGGATCATTACAAAAATTCCTTTTCTCAACTTTAGTGATAGCCAGATGTCTAATACAGACTATGCCTATGAAATATTCCAAAATAACTAATTAAACAAACGTTTTAGTTGAAGGTTAAAAATAAAAGTAATAAAGTGACTTTAGCTTAATTTTTTGGAAGTAGTAAAATGGATAATAATAAAAAATTTAAGTTTAGTAGACGAACTTTTGTGTCAGGAACCTTTGCTATTGGACTGAGTGTGGGGTCTGGAGTTAGAGCTCAAACAATATCTGGAACAACAGAAATAGAAGCAGATATATCACCTGTTGTGAGAAGAAATATTTCTAGTTTTCGTTCACTTGAGTGGAGGCCATATTTTAAGAATCTGAAAAAGGGTGCTATTCTTGTGGATATAACGAGTCGAGCATTACACATGTGGACGGAGAAAGAAATTTACTCATTATACCCTACTAGTGTACCTATGTCAGATGATTTAATTAAGTATGGTAGAACATCTGTAGTAAAGAAAGTTGTTGGGCCTACTTGGAGTCCAACACCAGAGATGAAAAAAAGAAACCCAGAGTGGCCAGATTTTGTTCCAGCGGGTCCGGATAACCCCCTCGGTACTCATGCATTGTATCTTGGCTGGAGATATTACCGAATTCATGGAACACATGATACTCGTAAGATTGGTCGCCGGTCGTCAAATGGATGTATTGGTCTATATAATGAACAGATTGAAGAAGTTTTTAAGAAATCAGTTGTTGGGACACAGGTTCTAGTAATTTAACTTTATTATTAGAAAGAGGTCGGGTTCTATAATATTGATATTAATTAAATATGATTCTAATCTGGCTTATGTTAATGTCTATTAAGTTACACTTTTTATAATAAATTTGGGGGAAAAATGAAAAAATTTACTATTGTAACTATTTTATTAATTTTAATTACTTCGTCTTCTTACGCATCTGGTTTAACTGACCCAGTAGTGAAGAGTCCAGTTGTCTCGGAGCAAGGTGATAATAAGAGTGGTGGGTTTAAAAAGTTTCTTCTTCTTCTTCTTCTTTTTGGGATTTAATAGGGTAGAGATTGCAGTTTTAATTAATAAGTTTAAGTTTTATTAATATTTAAATTAATTGATCCCGAGCTCTTTCTTCATAACAGCTGACGATTTTTTTTCTCGTTGTGTTGATGATTTAAGTTGGCCACAAGCAGCCATTATATCTTCTCCACGAGGTTTTCTAATAGGGGAGGCATAGCCAGCATTGTGGATAATGTCAGAGAAGGCTTTAATTCGAGCTTTGTCAGATCTCTTATAAGGAGCATTAGGCCATTCATTAAAAGGTATAAGGTTAATTTTTGCTGGGATTCCTTTAATTAAACTTATCAGGCGGCGAGCATCTGCATCACTATCATTGATATCTTTAAGCATTACATACTCAAAGGTAATTCTTTCACTATTCGAAGCCTTTGGATATTCCCTAAGGGCTTTTATTAATGTTGAAATGTTCCACCGTTTATTAATTGGAACAAGATTGTTTCGGATTTCATCTGTTGTGCCATGGAATGTTACCGCTAAAAGGCAACCAATTTCAGATGCGGTTCGAGAGATTTCGGGAACTACACCTGATGTAGATAAAGTTATACGCCTTCTGCTAAGACTGATCCCTTCTGGATCCATAGCTATTTTCATAGCATCACGGACATTTTCAAAATTATAAAGTGGTTCACCCATCCCCATTAATACTATATTAGATAAAAGTCGCGGCTTTTTTTCTTGAGTATCTGTATTTTTTGGCCATTCATTTAAATCATCTTTGACTAGCATAACTTGGCCAATTATTTCTCCAGCAGTTAAATTCCTAACTAATTTCTGTGTTCCTGTATGACAAAAAGAGCAGGTTAGAGTACACCCTACCTGGCTTGATATGCATAATGTACCTCTATCTTCTTCAGGAATGTAAACAACTTCGACTTCGTGGCGCCCTATTATTCTAACTAAATATTTTCGTGTTCCATCAGAACTCTCTTGTTTTTCTATAATTTCTGGGACGTTTATTGAATAATTTTCTGCTAGACTCTGTTGAAGTGATTTTGAAAGGTTTGTCATCTCATCAAAATTTCGTACACCCCTGAAATAAATCCAATGCCAAATTTGCTTAACTCGCATATTTAGTTGTTTATCAAGAACACCAACTAGAGTTAACTTCTCTTTTAATTGATCACGGGTTTGACCAACAAGGTTAATTTTCTTAGTTACAGCAGTGATACGAGGTATAACCTTAAAATCATTTACAATATAATTAATATCAGACATCTGTCACCTTATTAAAAAATGTAACTTTTAGCTGAAAGATTATTATCACTCAGGGCATCGTTTTACTGCATCTTCTAATGCTGCAGTAAAACCCATTAGTGAGATTGTATCTCTTGTTTTAGTACCTCTTTTTGAGACACCTGTTATGATCGCTGAACTTCCACGCTTCATAGCGGTTATGATTTCTGTGTCGGCCTTGGTATCTTTGGCCCATGCAAAATTACCTTCTGTAGGTACAAAAAGATCAAACTTTTTGTTATCAATATTAAAATCAAGGACATCGTTTTTATTATAAGGGTAACCTCCTGTAAAGGACACTTCTCCCCTATTTTTTGTTCCTGCCCAAAAAGATACCCACAAGATAATCTTACCTCGGTTAACCTTAACCTTTTTTCCATCCTTTGTGTTGATGGATTTCTTTGGAACACTTGCAAGCCAGCATTGCTTGGGGTTATCTGTGGCATACACACTCCAGTCGGATTTAGTAAATAGTGGATCTGCCAAAGGATCAGTATTTGATGATTGGCTAAAACTTTCCAGAGGATATGCTACCAGCATAGCAACTATAACCAGTTTTAATATATTTTGAAAAATGCTCATTTTTATGATCCAGTTTCTTTCGATTATCCATTTACTTTTACATTTTACACAGTCAAAAGTTTTATAAAAAAAATACGACGTATAAGATTACTCGATCATAACCAGATTGTGCATTTTAATAAAGATGCAATAATCAAAATTTTAGGATTTTAGGAGAACTATGAATATGCCTATAAAAATGGTTGAAATATGGAGGGGAGATTTTTTAGAATCTTACCATACAGGACATGCAGTAATATGTGACAGTAATGGTAACATTATTGAATCTTGGGGGGATCCTGATCACATAATATTGCCACGATCGTCTTCTAAAATCCTTCAGGCTCTTCCTTTAGTTGAAAGTGGTGCGGCTGACGTATTTGGTTTAACCAGTGAACATTTAGCTCTGTCATGTGCATCTCATCAAGGAGCTTTAATTCATACCAGCCGTGTTAGAAAATGGTTGTTAGCTTTGAATATCGATGATGATTCATTTAGATGTGGTGTGCAAAGTCCAAGTGATAAAAGTGCTAAAACAGAATTAATACTACTAGATCAAAAACCCTGTCAGTATCATAATAACTGCTCAGGTAAACATAGTGGTTTTTTGACATTAAGTCGCCATTTAGGAGCTGGCTCTGAATATATTGATCCCGCACATCCTGTTCAAATTTTAGCTAAAGAGGCTTTCCAGTCTATGACGGAAACCTCAGACCTTGGTTATGCAATAGATGGATGCTCTGCTCCAAATTTTGCTACTACAGTTCACGGTCTTTCTAGAGCAATGTCAAAGATGGCAAACCCAAAATCAAGCACAGTGAGGGGTAAAGCTGCAGTTAGGTTAGTTAATGCTATGACTAAACATCCAGATCTAGTAGCTGGGGAAGGACGAGCATGCACAGAGTTAATGACTGCTATGGATGGAAAGGTTGCTGTTAAGACGGGTGCTGAAGGAGTTTTTATTGCTATATTACCTGAAAAAGGCATTGGAATTTCATTGAAAATTACAGATGGAAGTACTAGGGCTGCAGAATCTGCTATTACGGGTTTATTGGTAAAATACGGTGCGCTTGATGTTAAACACCCAATTGCTCAAAAACACTTAAATGGACCTATAATGAATTGGAGAGGTGTTACGACAGGAGAAATAAAGTTAAATGAAAGTTTTATTTCCATTTAATTACTAAGACATTCTTTCTATTGCTAGTGCAATTCCTTGGCCTCCACCAATACACATTGTGATTAATGCCTTAGAGCCGTTGGTTCTTTCCAATTCATATAAAGCTTTTATAGCAATTATAGCGCCAGTGGCTCCAATTGGATGCCCTAAGGCAATGGCTCCACCATTTGGATTTACTTTTTGGGGATCTAGTTTAAGACCCTTATTAACAGCTAAAGCTTGTGAGGCAAAAGCTTCATTTGATTCGATTACGTCAAAGTCAGAAATTGAAAGGCCTGTTTTTTTAAGTAAATTATGAACGGCGGGCACTGGTCCTATTCCCATAACCTCTGGTCTGACCCCGGCGTGTGCATAACCAAGAATTCTTGCTTTTGGTGTTAGACCTGCAGAATTAGCAGCTTCTTCAGTAGCCAAAACCAATGCTCCGGCACCATCATTTAACCCAGACGCATTTCCCGGAGTAACGGAACCATCTTTTTGGAATGCAGGTTTAAGGTTAGACAAAGATTCTAGACTTGAGAGTTTTGGGTGCTCATCAATTTTAAATTCAATGTTTTCTCTTTTATGTTTTACTTCTATAGGAATAATTTGTTTTTCAAAATAACCAGAATTTATGGCAATCTCGGCACGCCTTTGACTTTCTAGAGCAAAACTATCTTGAGAGTTACGTGAAATATTATGTTCTTGCGCAACATTCTCTGCGGTAACTCCCATGTGCCCTGTTCCAAATGGGCACTGAAGTGCAGCAAGCAGCATATCCTGAGCTAATGTATCACCCATTTTCTGTCCCCACCTGCTATTTTGTAATACATATGGCGCCTGACTCATGCTTTCCGAACCACCGGCTACTCCAAAATGTGCGTCTCCTAATAGTAGAGATTGAGTAATTGAAACTATGGCCTGAAGACCTGAACCGCACAACCTATTTACATTCATAGCAGGGGTACTGTCTAAGATTCCAGCATTAATGGAGGCTACCCTGGAGAGGTAAGCATCCCTAGACTCTGTATTAATTACATGACCAATTGCAACATGACCAATTTGTTCTCCTGCAACCCCAGCTCTTTTTAAAGAGGCCTGTATTGTTGCTGTACTCATATCTATTGGTGACACTTTAGAAAGAGATCCACCAAAACTACCTATTGCAGTTCTAGCACCACTGAGAATAACAACATTAGTCATGATACACACCTTAAAATAATTAAAATTTTTACTAGTATAAGAGCGTATATTTTCTATATCTTAAGCACAAGGTTTTGGTGTGATTAACTATAATAAATCAATAAACCTTGGAATTATCTATAACTAAAATCTTGAAGTTTAGGTGACTAATAAATTTGGATTAACTGAGAAAAATACAGCCTAGTTAACGATAAAGCTTAAAGGTTGAACTTGCTGGAAAAGCAATGTCTCTTTAAGGCTTTTTACAACTAGATCTGTTGCAGCGACATCAATAGAAAGTAGTGCGATAGCTTCTCCACCAACACTTTCCCGACCTAAAGTAAAGTTTGCAACATTTATGTTATTGTCCCCGAGCGTTTTACCCAATACCCCAATTATTCCTGGCACGTCTTTATTCGTAGTATAAATCATATGGGTACTTATTTCAGAATCTATATTAATGCCCTTAATTCGAATAAATCGAGGTTTACCATCTGAAAAAACGGTTCCAGCGATAGATTTTTGACGCGTTTTTGTAATAACTTTCACTTTAATATAACCATCGAAGGCCCCAGACTTATCTTGGGTTGTTGTACTAATATTAATTCCACGCTCTTTGGCTATAATAGGTGCAGAAACCATATTAATTTGTGTATTATTGACTCTCATAATCCCTGAAATCGCAGCACAATTAAGTGCGTCTAAATTCATTTTAGCTAGGGATCCATTATATGTGATTTCTATTTTAGAAAGTGGTTCTACCGTCATTTGCCCTATAAAAGCCCCTAGACATTCTGCAAGTTTTAACCAAGGCCGCATAATAATCGCTTCCTCAGCAGTAACAGAAGGCATGTTAAGAGCATTGGAGACTGCGCCTCTAAGTAAATATTCGGACATTTGCTCAGCTACTTGAATCGCAACATTTTCTTGAGCTTCAGTAGTCGCAGCCCCTAAGTGAGGAGTAACCACTACATTTTCTATATTAAAAAGGGGACTGTTAATAGCAGGCTCAGTAGAAAATACGTCAAACGCAGCACCAGCAACACGTTTTTCTTTTAAGGCAAACGCAAGGGCTTCTTCATCAACTAGCCCACCTCTCGCACAGTTTATTATATGAACACTTGGCTTTAATTTTTTTATGGCATTAAAATCAATTATATTTTTTGTCTGATCAGTTAGGGGCACATGCAAAGTAATAAAATCTGATTTATATAGTAGTTCTGCTAATTCAACTTTAGTTACACCAATTTTTTGTGCACGTTCCTCTGACAAGAATGGATCATAAGCTAAAACCTTCATTTTTAATCCTAACGCACGATCGCAGACAATAGAGCCTATATTACCTGCGCCGATTACGCCTAAAATTTTTGACGTTAACTCAACACCCATAAACCTTGATTTTTCCCATTTGCCACTATGTGTTGATGTATTTGCTTCAGGAATTTGTCTCGCAACAGCCATCATCATAGAGATTGTATGCTCAGCAGCCGTTATAGAGTTTCCGAAGGGGGTATTCATTACAATGATACCTTTTTTTGATGCAGCTGTAATGTCAACGTTGTCAACACCAATACCTGCCCTCCCAATAACCTTAAGTTTAACCGCTTGCTTAATAATTTTCTCAGTAACTTTGGTTGCAGACCTTATGGCCAATCCATCGTAGTCTGCGATTATTCGAAGTAGACCTTCTTTGTCTTTACCTATCCCAGGCCTAAAATCTACCTCCAACCCTTTGTCACGAAAGATCTGTACAGCTTTTTCAGATAATTTGTCAGAGACGAGGACCTTCGGTTTCA
>Ga0115556_1003442_pt1 | contig 10208 bp, 7 predicted proteins | sample COGITO_mtgs_1104_5_FD_87282 | JGI IMG/M metagenome (GOLD analysis project Ga0115556, IMG submission 87282) | Pelagic marine microbial communities from North Sea - COGITO_mtgs_110414 | ecosystem: Environmental > Aquatic > Marine > Epipelagic | place: Germany:Helgoland, sampling site Kabeltonne... | reverse complement strand
GGGTTAGGTGCGAGCCTGCGACTTTGTGTTTCGTCAGGCTCATCTGGGTCAACGCAAAGGAGAAGGGAGAGGGGGTGGGGGGGTGGGGGGGGGGGGGGGGGAGTGTCACCCGAGAAGTGAACAATTTTAGTGCAAAACGCAGCAAGTTGAAGAAAGCAATGAACTTTTTTTTTCCTGTTTATTATGATGCGATGCGATGCGATGCGATGCGATGCGATGCGATGCGATGCGATGCGGTAAGTGTGTCCTTTTAAGGCAAACAACGATTAACGATTCTTCGCCAATGTGTTCCCATCAAAGATCAATCAATAAAGGAACAAAAAGGAAAGAGGAGAAAAGCATCATCACGGAGAACAATTCTGACTCACAAAAGTGATTTTTAACAGTTCGTTCGAACAGCACGTCGTATCATCATATTTTCAAACGTTCCTTGACAATAAAGGCCGACAAATTCACTAGGTGATATATCAAATGGGAATAGAAAGATGAACAACAAGGGGAGAAAAACGGGGCCCCCCAAATTCCAAATGAATGATGTATTTATCCCCTCCTCCCTTGGAATCCCTCGTTGTAATCACATCTAATCCACTGTACCAGGCATTACCCGCGGAGGTGACCCAGCACCAGCAAGCGACAACTTCACTCATGTTAAGCACTCCCACAAAACAGGAGCCAGCAACTCCGCTCCAAAGTGCTGACGATGACCAAACTGCCAGTGATGATGCAGCTCAACGACGGATTGATTCGGCTGTCGAGGGCGATTGGCTGATATATGTGCACATCATAGAAACGAACGAGCTACGAGCGATGGATCCTGATGGTTCTTGCGATCCTGTTTGTGCACTTACCGTAACCATGGGGAGCAGAAAGCTGAGAAAGACTACGCGCATCGTCAAGAAAGACCGCAATGCAATTTTTGATGAGCACTTTCGCTTTGAATTCCGTGAATGCAAAATGCCGGACATTGAGATGAGCAACATTATCGTATCAGTGATTGATGCAGATGTGAGTGTGGGTGGTCATGGTGTCGGGGACCTGATTGGCATTTTTCAGTGCGATATGCTGGAATCTGTTTATTCTCGGGAACACCACGAGCTCTACCGACAGTATGTATCCATAGAGAATCAATACAGCGAGAACGAGGAGGAGTCAGGTTGCCAAGGATTTGTCAAACTCTCCATCACTGTGTGTGGTCCGAACGAGAAACCTAGAATCCACAACATTGAAAAGGATTTGGAGCGAGAGCGGAAGGCGTTGGCGGAGGGGAATGTTTCTTTATTCACCGGTCTCGGGGCTATAAAATCCCTGCGGTTCTTGACAATCAAGATTGGGTCGATTGAGTCGTTGATCATGCGAGCCAATTCCATCTATGTGAAAGCTGAGGTTGGCAATCAGGAAATCGCAACTAACCCAATCTCTACCTACCCAAATCCAGTAACTGCGAATCAGGTCATGTCTCGGTACGCGATCGTTAACCAGGTCCTTCATCTCGCAATTCAATCCCCATCATTGATAAACAATGTTCGCTTGTCAATCTGGGAGAAGAGATCTTCGATAACAGGTACGAGTAATGATAAACTGATCGCCAACTGTCAAATGCTCAAAATTAGCCGAATTAAGAGGGAACCGGACAAATACAATAATGTTCCCCTGTCATTCTACGGCGCTCCAGTTGCCTTATATTCAAAAAGTAAAAACAATAGCGCAAAAAAGCGAATGAATTCATTCAATCAGCTGGCCTCCACATATCGCGGAGTCATTGAATGCACCTTCACTGAGTGCGAAGCAAATGGCAGGAGGCAGAAAAATTATGTGGAAGTCGTCGATTCGCCGCAAAAAGCCCCCGAAATAAATGCGGCCTTTACATTTCACATAAACGCCAGGGTGTTGCTTGCCAGCAGTCTCCCTACAAAGGTTTCGAGCACATTCGTCGTCCGGGTCAGCTGTGGCCGCTTCTTTGCGGAGACCCTGGAAGGACGCTGTGACGAGTACGGAAACATTGCAAGCTGGTTCGAGGAGGGGATCAAGGCATTCACGGTCGAAACGAAAGACGACAATTGCCCCGATGTCATTGTCAGTTTGATTACTGCCAACAACTTGCCAGCATGCTTTTTGAGACTCAAAGCAAGCGAACTTTTGGCAGCGTCGATGGAGCATCCAACGTGGATAAATATGAAGGAAGACAATGCGATCAACGCCCTGTCTGACAAGGTTTTTCCGGGAAGTTTGCTGCTTCAAATAGGAATACGGCGTCCATCTGCGTTGCCTTCGTCGACAAACATACATTTTATTGATTACGAGACAAATAAACAACTCGAAAGAAGGAAGTTCTGCGTCAAGTTGCGCTTGTTGCAGGGATGTGATTTACCCATTGCGGATCAAAAAACCGGCGCGTTGGATGCCTACATCGCTGTTACGATGGGAGGGACAACATTGGAAACAACCGTCTGCAATGATACCCGCAATCCTCAGTGGTTTGAAGAACTGTCTTTCCAGGATGTGGAGCTCCCCTGTGATCCGAAGTTGCGCCCCGAAGTGGTGTTGAAAATTTGGGATCGTGATGTCGGATTCGTTCTAGAAAGCGATGATTTTGTCGGGAGGTTCTCGCTTAGACTGGATGGTAGTGATTCTGATTTGGCATGGCACAAGCTCTACTTCCAAGAACACGGTGATATTAAACGAGGAAAAGTATTCTGCTCTGTGAGCGTAGAAAGTGTAGGTGGTGTGCAGGGTGTAAGAAAAATCGAAGTTCCAGGGAAAAGTAGGACAGTTGAAGTGCTGGCTTTGGGCGCTCGTCAGCTTAGACCAGCCAGCAGGATTTCCATGAGAAAACCGTTTGTTGAGGTAAAAGTCGGCGGCGGTTTGTCGCAAAAGACGAGAAAGTCAACACGTCCCGATGTCCTTAACCCAAACTTTGGGGATAGATTGGTCTTCCGAGACGTTTTCTTTCCGGACGATTGGAGGTTGGCTCCATTTTTGGCCGTTTCAGTTAGCGATATTGGCACTGGGACGATGAGCCTGAAGAAGCACGTTAGATCTGCAGGCGGGGGGGAGCGTGGGGAAGGGGGGAGCGCCGAAGAGGAGGAGGAGGAAATTCTCAAGCAAGAACGTCAGATGCAAAAACTCAGCAAAAAAGGGAATCGGCTGGAAGAGGCCACCGAACAGGAGTATTTGAGGGGAAGGGTGCGTTTGACGAAGGGATTCAAACCAAGGCCGGTCTTCAATATTGTCACCATTTACAGGGGAAAGAAGAATGAAAACACTCTGGGAGAGAGGGGGACCCTGGAGAAGTATCACAGTGAGGAAGCAGGACGCTTCAATTGCTTCATCCGAATCATTAACGACGACGATGGGAGTGGGGGAAACAACCAGCGGGCTGCTAAAAAAGAGGTCGTCGAAAAATTAATTTCATCGCTGTCAAAGCCTCAGCGATTCCATGTCCGTATATACCTGTTGGATGCATGGGCACTTGTCGCAAAAGATAGTAACGGAAGTTCCGACCCATTCTTGCGCGCTCGTGTTGGGAATGGGCCTTGGGTTCACACTGCTACTCATTACAAGACGTTGAAACCTGAGTTCTTCGAACGTCTGGATTTAACCTTGAAGGTTCCCGGGGCTGCTCAGTTGCAGATAGAAGTGATGGATTACGATAAGCTGGGATCGAATGACCTAATCGGCAGAAGCACCATTGAATTGGACTACCGATTGTTTAGCCCAGTATGGCAGAGATTCGGAACGCTCAAACCGCTGGAAGTTAGGCAGCTGCACGCGGAAAGGACGACACAGGCACAGGGCTTTTTGAAGATGTGGGTCGATATTATACCCCTTGGAGAAGAGGAGAAATTATACCCACTCATAGACATCACACCGACACCCGAGGAGGAATTTGAAACCCGCGTGATTATCTGGTCTGTTGATGGAATAAGGGCTGGCGATGCATTCACCAACCAGTCGGATCTGTTCGTAAAGTGCAAAATCGGTTCGAGCAAATGGCAGAGCACGGACACCCACTTCTTAGCAAAGCGCGGGAAGGGATCTTTCAACTACAGGTTAAAGTTTCCGTTGACTTTGAAAGATCGAGGTCGCCCCCTAACCGAAGGTGGGGGAGTCTTGAAGTTGCAGTGCTGGGATGCCGACCTCTTCACTAGCAGCGACTGTCTCTGCGAAAGTTCGATCGATATTAGTGACGCATTGTCCGGTGGATGGGCACTTAAGGATAGCGGCCATACATACCAGCTTTTTGGTGGTGAAGGAAGACAGCTGGTAGAAGCGGAGAGAAGGAGAAGAGGGAGACAAAGAGACTCTGAACGGAGGGCCAAGGAGGGGGAGGGGGTTGCGAGGAAGAATGATGCACCTTCAGAGAGAGACAGTTTACTCGGTAGAAGGCGACAGTCTTCGTCATTGTTCGGAGCCGTGCCCTCCTCAGCAGAAGAACGGGAAGGCGGCGGTGCCAGCGGCAGTGCGCAGAAGACGACACCCAAGGGCAGGAAAACAAAGATGAAGAAGAAGAAGAAAAAATCCAAAGTAAAACCCACGTTTTTGGGAGAAATGAGGAAGCATCTTGGACTCACCAAACCGGAAAACTCACAGTGGCTCGATTTTACCTCAACAAATCGGAAAACTGGCGAGACAATCAAGGAAGGGAGGATCTTGTTGTCAGTAGAGGTGCTTCCCAAATCTATGACGACTCGCCGGCCTTGTGGAGAGGGAAGAGAAGAACCGAATCAATTCCCTTACTGCCCACAACCAGACGGCAGAGTGGATTTTCGCAAAATGGTCAACCCAATTTATGCAATCAAGCAACTCATGGGAGACGCCATTGGACCTGGATGCTACTGCACATTAGTTATAATCTTATTGTTGATTTGTGGTGTCTTGCTCGGACCTGAGATCCAAATTTTCATGGGTGTGGTCAATGCCCTTCCCACCACCATTGCACATGGCGTTATGCTCACCGTACTCAGCTCCATCTTCTTGTGTCTTTGCTATTGCTATTGCTGCGTCTGCAAGAAAGACTCCCATGAGGACGAGGAAATAATAGACGACGACTGTATTGTCTAATTTTATTCAAGCTGGCCAATTCTTCGCGGACTCTAAATAACGAGGGTAGATCATGTACATTTGGTTGCGCAATAACAAAGTAAACGATGGACATTTTTATCTAGGACTGAGATCTTTTTTTGATCTAAAAGACCACAACTCTCTAACGCCTCATATTATATGTGTTTGCCAATCCAGCCAAAAACACCTTCCTGCCTAACTATAGCTTCCCAACGCCCTCCCAACAAAATAAATATAATCTACTTGGCTTACCTTAGTCAATGTTGGATAATAATGTAACAATAACCACACACCCCCCTGTTAGATAATAAATTCTCCAACATTTCTCTAAAAGTTAAAAAAATTGAAATTTCGTTTATTTAAATACATTTTTATAACACAATTTCCTTTAATGATATAAAATAAACATTATTATAATTATTTTGAATCTTTAGTATTCAAATAATTTAAATAATTATGTATTATTATTTATATATTTAAAATTAAAAAAAATTTTATCATAAAAATAATAATATTTTCTTATTAATTTTTGAAGAATATAGAATTCTCAAAAAATTATAATAATTATATAAATAATATAATTAGAAGAAATAGTGTATCAAAAATGTATTTAAGTAAACGAAATTCAATTTTTTTATTTTTAGAGAAATGTTGGAGAATTATTATTATCTAACATGTTGGAGAATTATTATCTGTTGGAGAATTATTATCTAACAGGGGGGTGTGTGGTTATTGTTACATTATTATCTAACATCGACTAAGGTAAATAAGTCAAGTTAACAATATGTCTAAATCACAATGTTGTCCGCTCTATTGCCATGGCGGCAGGCGTAGAGCTCCTCATGGATGGCGACCTCATTTCTCTCGCGTGCCAATTGGTTGTTTATGGGACAAAATTATTATTATCCGGACATAATCAACCTACAAAAAACTGTTTTTATTCACTACAACTAATCTATACCATTAAATGTGGAGCTCCGAGAGCAATTCTTTTAGAAAGGCAACTTCGTCGTGCTCATCGTCGATACAGAGGTGAAAAAAGTGCAACAGGCAAAAGACTGCACAGAACTTGAGGTCACTGAGCTTTGCTTTCTTGTGGAAGCGCTTTGCGACATGCCGACATACAGACAAGACTTTGAATGCCGATTCGCAGTCAAAGGGCGTAATTTTGTGACGTATGTCCCCCCCGCCCAGCGTGAATCTCCCTAGATTGGTTTGTAGAAGGCGCTGTGCTGCTGATGAGATCAGAGAGGGACAAAGGAGGTAATCTCCAGTGATGACGAGCTCTAGCAAGACATCAAAATCATTGATTCTTTCAAGTTCTCCACCGTGGTGACAAAAATCGACAATAATGTGTGCAATTTTTCTTGACAAGTCGTCGATTCTTATTTCGTTTTTTCTTTCAGCACCATCGGCAGCACCACCGGCGGCGTTGATTTCTGTGGCCTTCTGCTGAAAGCTCAGGTTTGCCATGGCACTCTTGACCCTCCCTGTGAAGTCTGCGATGTTGATGTCAATCTCCTCTCCCCCTTCGACAATCAGCACACCATCGCAAACGATTTCCTTGCGTGAGCGTGCTCGAGGTGGCCTTGTCGTGTCAAAATTGACGAAAGAAGGTGTGTAGAAAGCTGAACAGAGTTCACGGAGCTTCTCTAAATCCTGGAATCCAAATTTTTTCAACATGACAGAGGCGATATGGATTTTTTTTTTGTCGAGTTCATTGTTACCAGCACCATTGGCACTGAAAACAGAGAGTAAATCGTGCCATATCACTCCCGTCTGCTCGTCAAATTGTTTCTTCTTTTTCTCTTCGAATTTTGCAAAATTCTGTGGACAAGAGAGAAGGAGCAGGACGATGTGAGTAGAGAGAAATAAACATCGCACCTCCCCACAGTCCAACTGAATTCCCAATTTTCGAGTCTCCAATTTTCAGTTTCTAGGTTTCAACTTCACTCCACCCAGTGAACAAACCACTCACCTCGACAGACACGCCATCCTTTAAGGCCTTCTGCCGTGCTCGACTATTCAACCCAGGCTGCACCTCCGCAAACCAGCCCAACAAGTTGTTAAGCAGACCGAGGTTGTTCAGTTTGACTGCCACCAGTTTTAGAGCCGAAGTTTCGAGTCGCTTCTTTCGGCCCTTTTCATCTCGGTAAATTAGATTCCGGACGATTGCGTGCGGGGATGCACCTGACTTTACGAGTTTCTCCACCACACTGACGTCGACATCTCCCTTGCAAACACCCACGCAGGCGACACTGAGCCCAAGATTCAAATTTGTCCGCAGCCAGGAGCTTTGCTGGACCATCGAAAGGAATTTCATCACAATTTTTTTTTTCCCAAGAGATATTGATAGAAGAAAGGGGCAGTAAAGACACGCGTTTGAACCGACGTAAATACTTGTGCGAGCGTCCTTCTTGCTGTTGTTACTATTCACTCGTTGCGATCGAAGCAGCATCATATCGAGGCCGATAATATTGGTATCCTTCACCGCGACGGCAAGAGGAGTCTCGTTGGCGCTGTTGAAATGGTAAACCCCCACTCCCATTGTCTGATTCAATGCGGCTTCGATGATCTCCGAAGAGTTCGTTTTTGTGGCCAAGAGTATTACGCTTGATTTTGAGGTTTTGTCGACGATTTGTAGATTTTTGGCAGAAACGGTTTTGATCAAGTTGGTGATATTTGCTTCTGCCTCAGGACTGCAGTCGCCATGGTTGTTCTTTTCCCTGCTCTCGATGAAATTGACCAGGAGGGAACGCAAGAGTTTTTCGCGCTTAACAGATTTATGTTGTACACTGGTTCCACCGACGGAGTTTTTTCTCACCATTGCCGTGTACTCGGGGGTAAAGTCTATGATTGGCTGGGATGCCTTCGCAATCTCTGCTTCAATATGAGTAAAATTCGGGTTGTTGGTTTCAACGAGCTCATTCGGAGCTCGAGGGATGGTCGAGGCTCCTTCAGTGACAGTGGTGTCTTCTTCGGCTGCTCCTGCAGCAGTCTCTTCACTAGATTGGGACGACGACGGTGGCAAGGACAGAGCGTGCTTCGACCATCTGGAGCGTGCACGCTGGTAATTAATTTTTTTGTGGGATGGTTTTAGTTGGGGAGTGCTCTCGAGAGGTTTTCCAGGAGGTGCCTGTGGTGCCGGTGGAACCGTCATTAAGGTAACAAACTCAACGGGGTCCGCAGGGGGAGATAAAACGCGATTTGCAAAGCTGGTGGGCACGAAACATGGTGCGTCGGCGTTCATGGCTCGGATCAGCTTGGTGCTTCAGCGTTCATTTTCTAAGAGTTGGAGGCGGGTGGGTGGATGGATGGGTTGTTCAGAGAGTTGAACTGTGCGGATAAATTGACTTTCTTGGTTCTGACGTCTTTTTTGCGTTGGTTTCTCTAATCACAAACGAAGTGTTCCCCCTAATCACCATCAAAGCACTATCCTGAACAATGCTATTCCTCTCCGAAGCATATTTGTCTTCTCTGAAAAGGGCAGAGCTACAGACCATTGCAAAGAAACACAATGTAAAAGCGAACAACAAAACGGCGATGATCATCAAGGAGTTAACAGCCCTTGGGGAGAGAGATAGGCACTGCATCGACAACAAAACACACTCAGAAGACTCATCATGTATCGAAACATCAGCTGAGGAAACTATAGCCACTCCCGATCCCATTCTAACAACAAAAATCCTGACAGCAGACGGAAAACAAACTGCCACTAATGCTTCTTCAAACTTTGAGCTTAATTTAACTAATACGTCAAGATGCGACACAGAAGATGATTGCCTGCGTGCACTTGAAGTGTTGATGACTGGAAATGACCAAAACAGCGAGAATATTCTCCCTGAGAATGATGAGAAGATTGTGCAGAAAAGCATTGACTGCGACCGATTGCGCGCAGCCTTTTCGGACGCAACTAATGCTGCCAACAATGCCATTCACAAAGACAATATTTTACTGAGCCCGAAACTCATGATGTTCAGTCCAAAGACAAAGAAGGCGCTTCGGAAACGTGTACCGAAAGAGAAGGAGGGTCTTAGCTGCAAGGACGCCAAAGGGACTGTGTTCTCCCCTACCACTCGTGCTAATTTTGCTGTAATGAACTATTGAATGGATGGCAGAATGGAAACGATGCGACAGATTTAACAAAAAAGAACTTCTGTCCAACTTCAAAAATCCCCTCATCAATATCATCATACGTTGTTACTGTTGCTGTTCCTTCCCAGAAAAGCGCAAATAAAACACAAGAGTTTCATGGACAGACCAGCCCCAACCTATTGGTTTACCTCTTCTTGGCAACAGTCTTCTTCGCAGCAGTCTTGGCTGCAGCTCTCTTTCCAGCGACACTGGACTCAAAGCCCTTGACCTGAGCCGAGCTGCCCTCACCAAAGTCATACTTGGTCTTTGCCATCCTGTGTCCGAGGGTGACAGACTTCTTCCAACTTCCGCTAGTGTCGGTTCCGCGCTTAGTGTAGAATTCCTGCTCGATTGCGTGAGATATTCGAGAGGCATAGTTTCAATTTGTTGGCGATTTTTGGGGTGGGGTTGAGCATTGGGGCATATTAGTTGATTTTTTGTGTTTGTCATTTGCTGCTCCCTTCCTAACCCTAACTTCACTTCCCTTCCCTTCCCTTCCCTTCCCTTCCACAGTCCTAACTTAACAACCACTCACCGTGTAGTCTTCGAACTTTCCAGCCTTGGCCACATTGCGCTTGTAGTTGGCATCCTTAGCAGCCTTGTCCTTGCTCCTGACGGCCGCATACTGGGATGCAGACATACCGGCAGGTACATAACTGTTGGATCCAATCTTGCCTAGACTCAGCTTCTTGGAGCTACGGGCACCGTAGTCGTTCTACCGTTTTTATTCCATTGAAAAGGGGGAGAAAATGTTAGCGCCATATTCTGCGAGAACACAGATTGGAGGTGGCCACACGATTTTTTCCGTTTATTTATTTCTCTCACCTGGGTAGCTTTTGGGGCAAAGAGGTCCATATCGAAGATTGTGCGAGAAATACTCTTGCTCTCCTTTTTCTTGTTTGCCAGGGCAGCGTTGAACTTAGCCCTATCCACACCTGAGGATGCCTAAATTAAAAAATGGCGAAGTGGCAGCAGTGAGTGTTTTCTGTTGTTGTTGTTGTTGTTGTTGTTGT
>Ga0115556_1003440_pt1 | contig 10210 bp, 8 predicted proteins | sample COGITO_mtgs_1104_5_FD_87282 | JGI IMG/M metagenome (GOLD analysis project Ga0115556, IMG submission 87282) | Pelagic marine microbial communities from North Sea - COGITO_mtgs_110414 | ecosystem: Environmental > Aquatic > Marine > Epipelagic | place: Germany:Helgoland, sampling site Kabeltonne... | reverse complement strand
TGACCCATATCGGCGTCCCAGCCGATTCACCAGGTGCCAGCGGCTGGGGAATGGCCTTCGACAAGCTCAACGCCTATCTGTCCACCGCAAGCCGCTAGTTCACCGGGACGCGTTCAACACCGGCAAGCTCCGCTATTACGGGTGCGAAGCCCCAGCACGCTACGGCCTTGTGCCAGGTCTGAACCACAGTCAGGCACGCTGTCTTTACTTGAGTGACGGCAGAGCATTCAGCTCAGACAGGGTTTCGGTAAGGAACAAGCCGAAAGCCGGACTCACCGTTAGCCGGCTTCAGAGTGGGTCACAGGCTGTTCGCCCATCCAGTCACGCAAGGTGTTCTTGAGCTTGGTCTGCTGGATGAAGATGTCGTGCTCGGGGCCTGCTGGGTCGCTGGATTGTGGAGCCTTGAAGTAGAAGCTCAGCCAGTCCTGCACGCCAGACTCGCCGGCGCGTTTGGCCAGGTCCATGAACAGCGCCAAGTCGAGCACAAGCGGCGCGGCCAGAATCGAGTCACGGCACAAGAAGTTGATCTTGATCTGCATCGGGTACCCAAGCCAACCAAAGATGTCGATGTTGTCCCAGCCCTCTTTGTCGTCGCCGCGGGGTGGGTAGTAGTCGATCCGGACCTTGTGGTCGATGTTCCCGTACAGCTTGGGGTAGAGCTCAGGCTGCAGGATCGTGCCCAGCACACCGAGCTTGGAAACTTCTTTGGTCATGAAGTTCTCGGGAGCGTCGAGAACTTCACCATCGCGGTTGCCCAAGATGTTGGTTGAGTACCAGCCGCGCACACCAAGCATGCGGGATTTGAGTCCTGGGCTGATCAAGGTCTTCATGAGCGTCTGGCCGGTCTTGAAGTCCTTGCCACAGATGGGCACACCTTCACGCTCAGCCAACTCGACGATGCACGGAAGATCAACGGTCAGGTTGGGTGCGCCGTTGGCGAACGGCACACCACTCATGAGTGCGGCATAGGCATAGATCTGGCTGGGGGCGATGTTGTCGTCGTTGTTGCGCAGGCCCTCTTCGAACGATGCGATCGTGTCGTGCACCGCAGACGCTTCTTGGTAGGCCTCGGTCGACGCACACCAAACCATGACCAGGCGGTCACATTCCTTCTCGGTGCGGAAACGTTCGATGTCGGCCATGAGCGCTTCGGCCTGCTCGAATTTATTCGTCTCGGACTTGACCCGGACACCTTCAAGCCGTGACACCCACCGCTGTTCGAACACAGCATCCATAGCGACGATGCCTTCAAGTTCACTGGACATGGCAGCCAGGTCTGTGTCCGACATGACACCGGCGGTGCGAGCAGCTTCGTACATGTTGGGCGAAATGGGATCCCAACCACCGAAGACAATGTCATCGAGTCCAGCGAGGGGGACGAAGTCGCGAATCAGCGGATTGCGATCCTCTTCACGTTTACCCAAGCGGATGCGCGCCATCTGGGTAACGGAGCCGATCGGGGCAACACCTTCGTTGCGGGCCTGCATGACGCCGGCGATGAGAGTGGAGGCCACGGCGCCCATGCCAGGCATGAGCAGGCCGAGCCGGCCAGAGGCGGCGGGGATGTTTCGAGGAGAGGTCATGACTCAAAGAATAAGTGATAGTTATCTATCAAGTTCGATGGTTAAGCATTACTTCATTTAAGGTAGGCAGCGATGAAGCTCGCGAACGTGACGACCAGCCAGCTCGAATACCTCGTTGCTGCGGTGACCGAGCCGACCTGGAAAGCAGCAGCGGCAACGGTGGGTGTTTCACCCTCGGCGCTATCGCAAGGCATCAGTGAGCTCGAACGCCGACTCGGGGTGCGCCTCTTCGACAAACAAGGACGCCGCCGGGTACCAACTGCTGAAGCCCGTGCCGCTCTCACCCATGCCACCCGGATCCTGGCAGAGGTTCGAGAGTTGACCCGGTGGGCTGAAGAGGCCCGCGGCGGCGGCGTGGGCCAACTGTCGATCGGCATGATCGATACGGCTGCTATCCACCACTTCGGCGACACACTCATCGGATTCCGGCGCGAACACCCTTCACTCACAGTGCGGCTACTCGTACTTCCATCGAACGCACTCTTGGACCAGCTTCGAGCCGGCGAAGTCGATGCCGTGGTCTGTGTGGATCCCGACCCAGACAACCGGTTCGTGCTCGAACCCCTCGTGGGCGAACCGCTCCATATCTATGCACCGCCCGACACAGCCATCGGGGCCTCAAAGACGTGGGGGCCATGGGTCAGCTTCCCCCCAGCGTCGCGTAGCCGATCACTGATGGCCCGGCGACTTCGGGCGAAAGGTGTGCCGTTCGATGTCGTCGCCGAAAGTTCACAACCAGCGGTCCTGAAAGAAATGGTCCGCCTCGGTATGGGCTGGACGGTGTTGCCACCCGTGGATGCCGAGACCGAACCCCACGCTCTGACCCGGGCAACAGACGGACCAATTGCCGAGCGCATGCTCACGTTGGTTCGGCGAGCCGACCGCGTTCCCAGCCCGGCGCTGGCCACACTCCTTGATCAACTGCGGGCTCAGGCAGCCGCCATCAGCGAGGACTCGCGGTGAGGGCGAGCACCACCGGTACTGCATGAACGACGACCGTGCAATTGGGGTGGGTTCGCTGCAGGGTGTTGGGCTCACCACCAGTATCTCCGCGCCATAGTCAGACGGCACATTCCAACGCTCGACGGAGGATGTCGAGTTCGTCGTTCATCGCGAGAAGTTGGATGTCACATGAAGTAAGTAGCCTTGGTAGCTGATGCACGGAATGCACCCCCACATGGTCATCGGCCGCGACAAGGATGGCGTCAAGGGCAAGTCCCTCGACCGCTCGACAGTCCGCCGCGTACTTGCCTACGCCGATCGTTACCGAGCCATGCTGCTCGGGTTCGTCGCCACGCTGCTCGTCTCCTCGCTACTGAGCATCGTGCCAGCGTTACTTGTTCGCCGCATCATCGACGATGCCATACCAGCAAGCGATCGGGGCCAGGTCAACTCGCTGGCGCTCATCATGGTCGGTCTTGCGCTCGCCAGCGGTGTTATCTCGCTCATCGAACGATTCTTCTCGGCCCGAATTGGCGAGAATCTGATCTTCGATCTTCGGGTGCAACTGTTCGACCATGTCCAGCGCATGCCGATTGGGTTCTTCACCCGAACCCAGACCGGTGCGTTGATTAGCCGCATGAACAACGATGTCATTGGCGCCCAACGGGCGCTGACCGGAACCTTGGGTCAGGTGATCTCGAACGTCATCGTGCTCGCGACCACGCTGGTCGCCATGTTCATTCTCGAATGGCGGCTTCCACTGCTGGCACTCGGCCTACTGCCATTCTTCTTGCTGCCCACCAAACGAGTTGGGCGGGTCCTCCAAGGGCTGACCCGCGAGCAGATGGATCACAACGCTGCAATGAACACCACCATGACCGAGCGTCTCAACGTCGCTGGGGCCATGGTTGTCAAACTCTTCGGTCGTCACGACGACGAACGCGATGGTTTCGGAGCGCGAGCTGGAGCAGTCCGAGATCTTGGCATTCGTAGCGCTATGTATGGCCGGGCGTTCACAATTGGACTGACTGTGGTCGGCGCGCTTGGCACTGCCGTCATCTATTGGGTCGGTGGTCGACTGGCGATCGGCGGATCGATCAGCGTTGGCACTGTCGTGGCCATGGGCCTGTATGTGACTCGCATCTACCTTCCGCTCACGGGCCTGACCAACGCTCGCGTCGACATCATGACTGCCATGGTCAGTTTCGAGCGAGTCTTCGAAGTACTCGATACCCATAATCCAATCACCGATGCTGCCGATGCCGTCGAGTTACGCGAGCCTGCCGGGCGCATCGTGGCTGACAACCTGGCCTTCGCCTATCCGTCCGACAGCAATGCCCCTGCATCGCTCGAAGCAGGTGGCGTTTCGCCAGCGTCGTCTGGTGTCGAAAACCCACTGGTGCTCGCGAACATCAATTTCACGATCGATCCGGGCCAGACCATTGCTCTTGTTGGACCGTCGGGCGCTGGTAAGTCCACACTGATCTCGCTGCTGCCGCGCCTCTACGATGTGACCGACGGTTCGCTCAGCGTCGACGGGCACGACGTGCGGTCTCTCACCCAGGCATCGTTGCGGTCTGCCATTGGTGTCGTCAGCCAGGATCCTCACCTGTTCCATGACAGCGTTGGCGCCAACCTGCGATATGCGCGTCCCGATGCCACCGACGACGAGATCCGCCAAGCTTGCCGAGCCGCACAAATCCTCGACGTGATCGATGCGTTACCAGACGGCCTCGACACCGTTGTTGGTGAGCGCGGCTACCGACTGTCTGGCGGCGAGAAACAGCGACTTTCGATCGCACGCATGCTGCTCAAAGATCCTGCCGTCGTTGTCCTCGACGAGGCCACGAGCCATCTCGACTCTGAGAACGAGTCGCTGGTGCAGCAGGCTCTGGCCACGGCTCTCGATGGCCGCACCGCCATTGTGATAGCCCATCGACTCTCCACCATTACCGCCGCCGACATGATTCTGGTGCTTGAACACGGCCAAATCGTCGAACGAGGCAGCCACACCGAACTTCTACATTCTGGCGGCCTCTACAGCGAGCTGTACCAAACGCTCATCCGAGGCGAAGCAAGTCCCGCATGACCGACAATGCCCTGTTCGACATCGACGACACGCTTACTGTTGGCCAGGTAAACCGTCGGCTGAGCGAAGCCGTGCGCCGGTCGTTCTCGAACGACATTTGGGTCCAAGGGCAAATCCGCAATCTCAGCCGTTCCGGCCGCGGTCATGTGTATTTCGATCTCTGTGACCCAACACCGGCCGGCGCTCCGCCGAAAGCATCTATCTCGGTCACCTTGTTCGACTCGAACCGCCAGATCGTAAATCGAGTCATCACCCGCACCGGTAACACCGTGCGCATCGACGACGGGGTCGAGGTCCGCATCAAGGCCACCGTCGAGATGTATGCACCCCGTGGCCAGGTGCAACTGAACATGACCTCGATCGATCCCGAGTTCACACTCGGTCGACTCGGTGCCGATCGCGACCAACTGTTGCACGAACTCAAGGCTGAGCACCTTCTCGATGCGAACAAGCTCATCGCCATGCCACTCGTACCGCTGCGTATCGCTCTGATCACCAGCGGCGGCAGTGCCGCTCATGCTGACTTTCACCAACAGCTCACCGCATCGGGATATGCATTCGAGATAACCACGCTGTCGACCCGGGTGCAGGGCGAATTTGCGCCGGAAGAGATCGCGGAGATGATCGCTCACGGTTCGGAACTCGACATCGACGTGTTAGCCGTGGTTCGCGGCGGTGGCGCTCGCACCGACCTTGCGGCATTTGATACCGCGCCGGTAGCACGAGCAATTGCCAGCGCCACAAAGCCAGTGCTGTGCGGGATTGGCCACGAGATCGATACGTCGGTCGCCGACCTGGTTGCACATGCATCACTCAAGACACCTACTGCTTGCGCCCAGTACCTGATCGAACGGGTCATCGCCTTCGATTTTGCGCTCACCGAGCGAGCCAGCCGACTGGCAGCGATTGCGATCACCTTGCCCCACGACCAAGACAAGTTGGTCAACGAACGTGCGTCTCTCCTCAGCCAACGAGTCGTTCAGACCCTTCACCGCGCATCACAAGCGACTGCTTCGGCCGCTGGCGGCCTCGAACGCCGAGTCACCCGAGCCATCGCACGTAGTGAGCAGCGGTTGGCCACGACTCAGGGCCATGTGACGGCTCGGTCATCGAGCGCCCTCACCGCAGCATGGCGACGATGCGATCAGCAACAAACCCACGTCGCAGAGCGCCCTGGACGAGTCTTACGCGAACAGACCAGCCGGCTTGCACTACTCGAGGCCAAACTCAGCGCGGTTGACCCCGGACAGGCACTGCAGCGCGGCTACAGCATCACTACCACCACTACAGGTCAGCTCGTTCGAAGCGCTGACCAGGTTCCCCCGGGAACCGAACTGATCACCCGGCTTGCGGTTGGCACGGTCACGAGCACCGTCACCGCCTCCGACTCAACCGACCAGGAACGCCATGACTGACCCAGCCGATACGGCTCTCGACGACATCGGCTATGCCGACGCTGTCGCTGAACTCGATCGCATTCTTGACCAACTCGACGACGATGGCATCGACATTGACGTGCTGTCTGAACTCGTCGAGCGAGCAGCACACCTCATTACCGTCTGCCGAGGCCGCATTTCGGCTGCGCAACAACAGGTAGCCGACATCGTCCAAACACTTGAGACAGAAATCTCACCGTAGTTATGCAGCGCCAGCCCTAACTCGGACAGGCCATAGCAGCATCCCATGACCATCCAATTCTGAAACCTGGCCGACGGGGACGGTTGTGGAAATGTCCTGTTCGTTTTCGAAGAGGTCGACGAGCGCGACATGGTCGCCTTTGATGGTTCACCTGCAGATGCTGTTGTGTTGCATAACAACACAAACCCCTAACGTGCTCAGCTCCTCTGTGGAACCCGCTGCTGTGTAGCGTGTGGAGATGGCTCTTCAGAAGTTAGAGAACGCCAACGCGTTCGTCGTGCGTGATCTTGATACCGAAGCACCAGCAATCGGCATCGTGCGGTCCGCTCCCAAGATTTTGCAGGGAGGCGCCAAGGAACTGGCTCGGAGCCAGACCTACCAGCTGGCGATCCTAGAGATGCAGCACCAAGGCGCCTCGTGCGGCGTCAATGCTGCACCTGATGAGCGTGACGACACCATGGCTGCTTTCTGTGCGGAGCTCCTGACAGCCGTCCAGAGCGGATCGTTGATGTTGAGCGCTGCCAAAGGCGTCAGTGACGAGCAGATGTCGACCCTGAATGCGGCCGATGCTCGTAGCGACATACGTTTGAACGACATTGATGGCATCTCTAACACCGCTCACCTCACAGGACTCGGAGCGGTGGCATGTGCCTCTGCTGCGCGATCACTCGATGGCGCGAAGATCGCCATCGAAAACTTCGACGACATCGGCCTGGCTGTCGCCCGCGCAGCTGCTGCTGCCGGCGCGAAGATCACAGCGATATCGACCAGCGCTGGCGCTGCGATGTCTGACGATGGCTTCGACGTGGGTGCGCTTGCAACAACCATGAGGATCGACGGCCCTGGCATGGTCGCAACATTGTCCGACGAAGAACTCCCGTTCTGGAGGATCCTCGGGGCCGATGTCGACGTGCTCTTTGCTGGCTCCAAGGCTGGCCTCATCGATCACAAGAACGGCGAGAACCTCAAGGCGTCAGTCTTGGTGCCAACCGGTCCTATCCCTTACACAACGAAGGGTGCGCTCACGATCGAGCGTCAGGGCGTAACCGTGCTTCCCGACTTCGTGACGACCGCTGGTGGCCTGCTCGCTGGTTTCCCTGATAGCGACGACCAAGCCGCCGTCGAGTCCGGAATCACCACCAGGCTGCAAGCATTGACCGAGTCCATTCTGGGCAAAGATGCCAGCCCCATTCTCGAGGCCTGCTTCCAGGCCGAAGCTTTTCTGAAGACTTGGCGCGACGAACTGCCATTCGGCCGCCCCTTCGCGTAACCGATTCTCGGCCGCAGATCGAACAAAAATCGCACCGGCAGGTGGCGCAAAATGGCACAACGACACGAAATTGGCAGCGACCTACGTCACAGTTCCTAAAAGCATCCGAAAAGCAGGTGCGGAACCAACCGTTTTGCTTCTATCATGTGACCCGCTGGGGCTGTAGCTCAGTTGGCTAGAGCACCTGCTTTGCAAGCAGGGGGTCGTGGGTTCGATTCCCACCAGCTCCACTAAGAAGAATCGGTGCGGCTGCACCGGTTCTTCTTTACTTTTTGCTGCGATGTCGGGTGGCGACGGCACCGGGTCGAAAGCGACGAAGCGCCACTTCGTCGCCACCAAGAGCTGGGACGGTGCACTATTGCACAGGTTTGCGGCGACACGCTGGTAGATCACCCACACTGAACAACACGCGATGAGCCACGACCCGCTGATTTCGGCCGGGTCGGCACATTGGCAACCACTGGGTCATGAGTTCGATCCCTTTTCGGGACTGTGTAGGGATCTAGGAGAGCGGGGGAACCCCGAGGTCGCCCCGAGCTTCTTCGAAGGCAGCGCCGATACGCAGGACCATCGACTCGTCGAAGGGCCGGCCGAAAATCTGCAGGCTGGTCGGCAGCACGACAGGGGCCGTCCCAGAAGGTCCCGATGTGGCGGCTAGGCCTGCGGGGACGCACAAGCCGCACAGGCCCAAATAGTTTCCAGCCCGAGTGAAATGGGCTGGGGTGATGTCTTCATCGACCTCGGCGTGGGTGGGGGCGACCATCGGCGTGCCGGGCGTGAGCATGGCATCGAAGGAATCGAACGCGTGCTGGAACGAGGCCTGTTCTTCTCCTCGGCGAAGCTGGGCGGCCACATAGTCCCTGGCCGAAACATCGGCGCCAGGTAGGCCACGGGCCCTGCAGAACTCGTCAAGAGGCGCCGACCGATCGTCGTACAGGCTCTGGTGGTGGTAGTACGCCTCGGCGGTGACGATCACGAAGGTCTGGTCCTTCATCTCATCGAACGGAAGCGGGGGAATGAAGGTGCTGGTGCGGGCGCCGAGTGCGGTCAACGTCTCGACAGCCCGGTCATAGTCAGCAAGCACGTTGGGTTCGACTAACGCGCGTTCAGCGTCACCCAAAACACCGAGATGGAGTCCGGCGACTCCCTTCCGCAACGATGCATACAGGCCGGTGCCTTGTCGCCAGTCGTCGTCGATGCTCGATTGGTCGCGCCCGGTCAGTACGTCGAACATCAACGTGGCATCGGCGACCGATCGGGCCATGGGGCCCGGGGTGTCGAGCGTGTGGGACAAAGGCACAATGCCGTCGGTTGGGATCAGACCCTCGGTCGTCTTGAGTCCGACGATGCCACAGAAAGCAGCCGGCAACCTGACCGAGCCACCGGTGTCGGTACCGATAGCGCAGGGTGTCATGCCAGAGGCCACCGCCGCCCCTGAGCCCGAAGACGATCCGCCTGGGACACGCGCATTCTCGGCGTCCCAAGGGTTGCGGGGTGTGCCCATGTGCTGGTTTGTGCCCCAGCCCCCGAGGGCGAACTCCACCGTCTTGGTCTTGCCAAGTAGCACGCCCCCGGCTGCGAGCAGGCGGCGGGCGATGAGTGCGGTGGAAGGCGACAACCGAGCGGCCCATGCTTTGGATCCGGCCGTTGTGACACGACCTTGCACGTCCACGATGTCCTTGAGGGCGAAGGGGATGCCGTGAAATGGCCCGATGCGGTGACCGGCCGCCCTGGCTTTGGTTGCAGCCACCGCAGCGTCGATGGCGTCGTCTGCGTACAACGCCTGCCAGGCCTCGATGGTGGAGTCGAGACGGTCGATGGTTGCCAGAAGCTCGCTAACTGCCTCTTCGGGCGTCGACCGGCCGCTGTCGTAGTCGCGGGCCAGCGTGTTGACTCCCGGCAAAAGACTCATAGCTCAGGCCGTGAGCAGCGTCGCTCTTCCAGGGCCAAAATATCGTCCGTAGTTACCGTCATTGCCCAGGCCTCTCGTATCCGAAGTACGACCTTACCGGTGGTGCTTGCACGTGTCGAAAGCCAGCGCTGCACCCGTGTTCCTCGGCCTGGATTCGAACGATGCGCACGAGTGCACCGGTTCACCAGAACGCTGTAAGGCGCTTGCCTGCGCTGAATGACACGCGGTGGCATCAGAACCGCTTCTTCCCGCCGGGTCGGCACATTTACAAGCTCGGGGTCCAGGGTTCCAAGCTCGGGGTCCAGGGTTCGAAGAGTGATCCGGGCACCTCTGTGTCACCGGATCCTGCACTGATGAGTCGTTTGGTGTGCAAATATCACCACCGGCAGATCGCAAACCGGCCGACACACCATCACATCAGATCTGCCGATTTCAGCTACGTCGCCAGACTTTCAATCACAACGTTCAGGGTTCGATTTCCAACGGCTCTACTAAGAAAAATCGTTGCGGCTACGCGGCTTCTCCACTACTTTCCGCCGCTAGGCACTCTGGTGATGGCAAAAATGTCAGGAGCAAAATCGCTCCATCTCACACGATCAGGATCGATGCCACAATCCGCAAACACCTCACAAACACCGGCCGGAGCGCGGGCGTGCTTTCAAAATCATTCGCCCAATCTCACGGTTTTGGTATTCGTGCCGTACCCTTGCCGTAGTTAGAGGGGCGCTATTGCCCCTCAGAAAAAAAGAGAAATTGTTATGGCTACAGGCACTGTT
>Ga0115556_1003433_pt1 | contig 10229 bp, 8 predicted proteins | sample COGITO_mtgs_1104_5_FD_87282 | JGI IMG/M metagenome (GOLD analysis project Ga0115556, IMG submission 87282) | Pelagic marine microbial communities from North Sea - COGITO_mtgs_110414 | ecosystem: Environmental > Aquatic > Marine > Epipelagic | place: Germany:Helgoland, sampling site Kabeltonne... | reverse complement strand
TATTCTGGTGCGGGAGTCCACAAACAGCAGGCGCTTCCGAATCATGCCGTGTTGGGGGACGGCGAGGGGGGGGGGGGGGGGGGGGCTTCATTACGTCATCCAGCTCCTTTGAATAAAGCTTGTTGCAATAAACTTGTCGCTTAACTGTTGCTACATTTTAATTTGTTTCTCTGCTCAACACTAATAATCGCTTCTTTCATTTCACGAGTAATGCGTCCTGGTGCGTTGCCAATCTCTAAGAAGCCAAATTCGTCTCGAAGAGTAGCCTCATCCCCCCAGACTTCCCCCATCATCTCCTCCAACCTACTTTTATCCTTGTAAAGCGCAATCACACGATCGGCGCATCTTTGTAACGAAGCATGATCACTCTGCACTCCACAGTGAATGAAACTACGGCCATTAAACAAGGTTTCGACGTCTTCAGTCCCCCAATAAATAGGAATACTGCCAGCAAGCATCGCGTTGACAATTTTTTCGGTTACATAGCCGTCTTCTACGATATTCTCAAAGGCGATCACGAAATGATAGTTCCGGTAGGTTACCACCGCATCGTCATGCCAACTCTCAACGAAACGGTTCGCGCGGCGCTCTGGTTTCTCGGCGTTTGATTTGTGCCCTCCACAAGCTCCCAACGCGTCCACTCGGAGCCCAAGCCGTTTGCTGGCCGTTTCATCCAGTATATCAAAGAATCTTTCACGCTCTGGCCTGTCGCAGCGACTGTACATGTAGGCTGCAAACTTGGTTTTACTCGCAACCCTGTATCGATTCGTTGCCTGCTTCAACTCATCGTTGCCGTCGGAAACGGAACTTTGACGAAAGAGCTCTCGATAGGAGCTCAGCCTCCTCTCGCCCCAGCTACTATGCGCGGGGGGAAAGTGGACGTAAGGAATACTCGGCGGAAGGTGTTGAGAATTTTTGTGACAGCCCATAAATATGTCGGCACCTAAGCGAGTTGCATCGCTAAAGTCCCACGCCTCCCCACTGACGAGGACCAGAGAGCTACTTGGATACTTTTCTCGGAACTGTTCCAGCACAGACCTACACTTGAATTCCCATGTGGTGCCACAGCCCCCGTCAAGGGCTGAGACAAAGACGACATCAGCATCATTATTCAGTGGGTCTTCTTCTTTGATAATGATATCGAAGGTCGGGAACATCTGCGGAAATATTTTAAAGAGAACATTGCGCAGATAGCCAGCGTAGGGAGAGTAGACGACTTTTAAATGGTGACCGTTGATGGAAGTCGAACTCGAAGTCGTCCAAGTCGAAGCGAGGGGAGCCGGGGCGTGTTTAGTTTGAGGTGATCGCGCGTCCGCCGCCATGTTGAGGAACAGACTTGCGTGTCCATCGATAAATTGCTTCTGTGTAAACATCGTGCGAATGTTCGTTTGCCCTTTTCGTCGAAACTTCGCCATGGTCGACTTGTCAAGTGATTTGAGATTCAAGACTGCGTTCCCAAGACCCTCGAAGCCCTCCTTGACATCCACAAGGATGCCACCGCTTCCGTGCGCGGCGCTCTCACGGTTACCTCCTATACGAAAAGCAACGACTGTTACACCTGCCTTGATGGCCTCGACGTTACTGATACCAAAAGTTTCAGTCATTCGGGTGTTGACTATGACATCAACGTCGTCATGTAAGAAACCGTCGACCTCCGTAGGGCTAAGATTCCCAACAAATCTGACAGACTGATCGATGTTCAAGACCCTAGCGAGTTCTACCAAGGAGCCGTGGAGCGGTCCGCTACCAGCTATTACAAATTCAAAGGTTGAAGATGAGGTCAGTTGCCTATCGAGCAGATAACGCGCCATGTGAAAAAACAGGCCCGGCGATCGCTCAGGGCTCAAGCGCCCTAAATATCCGATTCTAATTGGCCGCCCGCTAGTCCAATGGCGAACTTCTTCGTGAAGCACCGCATCAAGAGGGTCGATATCAACGGCGACCGGATAAATTACCTTCACATTCTTTTGACTGCCGAGTATACTCTTGACATGGTGAGATGGGGCGACAAAATGGTCAACAACATCCATTGCTACAATCTCATCGTCAACGACAGAATTGGGCAGGTCCATAACTAACCGAACATTCGAATCCTTCGCCAGTCTCAAAAGCGCGAACATATCAGCGTCATCGTTCGAATTGGCAATAATCGAAATATCGGTTGCGCGAAGGAGCTTATCAGCTTGTGGAGAAGGAAAGGTCGTGATCGGGACGAATGCGCGGGAGATTTCCCTGACGAATTCTCTGTTAGAATTGAGACCTATTCCCGCGGCGACAATGATCTCGACCGCAAACAAATCGCGAGGCAGGTTCAGAGCGAGATTTTTGTACATGTTGTTTTGTGAGTTGTCGTCGAAGTTGATCATCAGAATCGTCACTCGCAGTCTATCGGGAAGTGGCCTAGCCTCAGCGATTATGTTCTCATTAAGTTTGTTAGATTCCTCTTGCATAGCAAAAATCGCGTCAACGTCGACGATATCAGAGAGACCTTGAGCACCACTATTATTACCCAAGAGGTCAAAAATGACTCGCCGATCATTCACGGAAACTACGTGTGTGCCGGTGAAAAAATTTCCCAACTCAATCGCGCCGTTGTAGGCAAAGCATAATCTGTGCTTGTCATGGTTACCGCTTACATCGTCGTTCAGAACTAAGGTATTGTTATTCCCTGTAAGACATACGTTTTTCGGCATGACAGAGGATGAAATAGAGAGAATAATTTCATTTCCGGGAAAGATCTCTCCGAGAAAGGGCCGATCTATCGAAATACCATCTTCGTCTTCGTCTTCATCTTCATCTCTTTTGTTGCTGTCACCATCGGCAGTACCTTCATCATCATCTCCCTTGATTTGGTTGCCTACCTCGCTCAGGGCAGTTCCCTCTCGCACCCAATCTCTCTGAAAGCCCTCGCACAGAGGTTTCCCTTGCTGGACGTTCAAACCCACCCGCTTAATTCCGTGCGGCCGCAGATCTGCCAAACTGACGAGATTATTTGTGCACTCTTCGTTCCGGGCGTTATTGAACCAAGGAACGTGCTGTGCCTTCACTCCGATCGACATGAGCCAGAAGGACATGGTGACGTCCTCCAAAGTCCCCACGCCCTTCAATGCGTGCTCATTCGTTGCGATAAAATGCGCACAATCGTACGATACGACAAAGTGAGGCCCTATTGCAAAAGGCGGGAGCGTATCAAAGGGATATTCCGCCTCCGTGAGGGAGTTCCGATGCGTCTCGTCGCGGTTGGGTCTAATTTTCCTTTTGTACTGAATCTCCCACACCTGACCGGCGTAAAACTTCGTCCGCGAGGCGCTGTCGCGGAGGCCAGTCGTCAGAGCGCGCACATCAAGAAAAACATCATCGTCACAGATCATCAGGTAGGAGAACTTGTAGTTGACTACGGCGAACTTCATAAACTTTGACGTTTTCTCTACGAGGGTATAGTAGGAGTCGATGACCGGAAGGTCCGGGTAAAGAAGTAGATCCCCGAAGATCCGCTGCTCGTTCTTGAGCGCATTGTTCAATTTCTTCGCTTTCTTCTCTGCGTGCTGTGTTTCATTAAGCCCTCCGATCAGGAAAAAGACGCATGTGTCTGGATCTTCTTGGGTCCGGGAAGACCAAGCGCTGCGAATTGCCTGTCTGTATTCAAAGGCGTTCACTGAAGACTTCACGCCAATCATCAAAAAACGTCTCAACGAATTGTTGTTACCGCCCACGTTGGCGTTGGAATTGGGACTGGGATTAGGGGTAGAATCGTACGTCTTAGGAATCGAACGACAAGAATTGACGGGCTGTGCTGTTGGGGAGAAATCAACATTAGTGTACTGGATGTCGAGGAGCTCATCAGGTGAGCTGGTTCGCTCTAGGCGGGCGAGCCACTCAAGAAGCGTTTCTTGCTGAGCGATTAGGTCGATTGAAAGCGGATCACTGATCTTTACTTCTGTTGGGGGTAGAGAGGTAGTAAAAAAGTGAACTATTTGTGTTTCACACAGGATATCGTTATTTTTGTGCCGATCAATTAGCCATGCACGGATGATATGAGAGCCAAATGGGACATCGACGAACTTCATGCTCGCTGTATCCATCTTGTGACAGCGCATCAAGACACCGGGTTCACCATCATTGCTGTCAGGAAAGGTTGTGGCGTTGAAAGCTATGCAAATTTCACTGCGATCCATCCAGTCAAGGACAAATTGCTCCACATCATATTTATCATCCGTAAGAACAACCTCTGCCGTTACGGTTAGCGTCGATCCACTGATTCCCTTATTGTTTTGGGGAAAGGTTATGTTGAGCAAGACTGGTGGAGGGGTGAGAGCATGGGAAGGTGCAGGTGTAGAAAGGAGGAAGAGGAGAAGGAGGGGGAGGAGAGGAAGGAGAAGAAATGTCATGGCCGCGTGTTGCAGCAGGTACAGCGAGTGAGTGAGTGTGTGGGAGGAATTAAGTGAAATAGAATTGATGAAATTGGAGAGAACGAGAGAACGAGAGAACTCAGAAGTGAGAAAATGAATTGTTTGGAAAGTAAGTTATATGCAGTGATTTTTCAAAATACAAAAGTAAAACTGCACCAACCCGAATATATTGACTGTTTCGTGTCTGTTACACTTGCTGAATACATAAATTTGTATTCAAGGTGTGCGGAGCCAGGTGACAGTTCGTAAGGGACACCCTTTTGCTATGGACCAAAATGCTCCCACAACTCCTGCTCTGACCCCAATCTTGAGATCGAAGGCTACTCCTACTATTGGCCGCTCCCTTAGCCCACAGTACAATCACAACGAAGTGAAAACTCCTCAGAGTCGCATTGAGGAGCACATTGACAAGAACGAGAGAAACAACAACAGTGGTGACTATGGGAACAACTTCAACAATAACTCTCCAAAGACTCCAAATCTGAACGTGTCGAATGTGAGCATTTCGACGCCATCAGTTGTCCCCCACGGAACACTGCGTCATGCCCTGGGTGTAGTTGAAAAATTGCAGTCTCAACTATACTCGATCCGCGGCGAGCTGCAGGAGAGTGATGACAACTTAACAGCCTACAAGCAGAAATTCAATGACGCAACGACGGAAATAACATCCTTGAGGCAAAAAGTTATCAACTTAGAGAGCGAATCAGCTGAGAAAGGCGAGTTGCTGCTGCGCATAAGAAAGACGCAGGCAAGGGAGCTCGAAGAAGCGATTGATGAAACCATGAGCGTGAAGCGTAGCTTGGCTATCGAAAAGGAAACCGTTGCAAATTTTGAAAATACAATCAAGCTGCTAGAGAATCAGTTGGGAGAGAAGCACCAAGAGACCGAAGAGCAAACCAATAAGGCCATGGATCTTGCACACCGGACGCAAATAGCGGCTAGCAATAGTTTGCAGCGAGAAAAGAGTGAGCACAATGCTATGAAGATAAAAATGGAGGGAGAAATCGCTCGCCTATTGAGCGAAAATGAAGCGCTGAAGAAAAATATGGAGAGATCAGGGCGAGAGGTGGTCGACTTGAAGCTAAATTTCAATAGCTGCAAGGAAGAGAAGGACACATGCAAAGTCAAATTGGAGAAATGTTCAGAGGAAAATAAGGAGATGAGGACGGCACTGGAGGAAGCCAGGATCAGTCTCGCTCGGTACGAAGAGCGAGGGAAGAACAACGATTCATTGGCAAGAGCTTACAAACAAGGGTTGAAAGCGAGCAGGAGGGAAGTCAGGGAGAAGGCCGATGAAATCGCTGGCCTGTCGGAAGAAAATGCAGCTTTGCGGAGCGAGATGGACTTGCTAATCGACCGTAACGAAGCATCTCTGGATCATATCCAGAGAATTTGTGATGAAAAAATTGGACAGGAGCGTTTGCTAAGGCAGCGTTTGAGCAGCGAGGTCAAGGAGGCGAGATCTGCCATCATGTCAATGCTCAAATCCGTCGCCGACAGAAATAACTTGCTGAACAATCTGGAAAACAAATTGGGCAAGATTGGGGGACAGGGGGGGGGCCTCGCAGATTTGTCATCGGTGCCAGCAATTTCAGCAGGAGTTAATAGAGCGCGCGGAACACCGTCGAATGAGAAGGGGGGGGCTACGGGCGCGAGTGTGAAAGAGTCCGAAAACATAGATCGCGATTTTACCAAATTTGACAACATCTTGAACACCATAAGTGTACCGGGGGACGAAGCGAGACGGAAGCGATCTAGACGGCCAGCTAACAACAAGACGGAAGTGAAGGTGCTAGGACAGCCGTACAGAACGAGCGGTGGCCAGGCGTGGTGCATAGAATAGAGTAATATTTTAGAGTTTTTTGTGGTGGTGTTTGTTGGTGTTGGGATAAGATTGTGCAAACTAAATGAAGAAAATTTACACCTGCTAAAGCCAGTTATCGTTTCATCCTGTTGTGTTAGTGTAGTACTACGAGTATACGTAGTACTTAGTGTCACTTATTCTGTCCCTAATCCACCTGCATTGCACCAAAAACACCACCAACCAATACCAAATATGTATGTATGTACGAACGAAAACATGGAGTTGGAGTTGGAATTGGACGACCAGGTCCACTGTCACGACTTGCCCTCGAGATCCTCTCGGGTGAGAGACAAGACATCCCCATCTGAGACAACCTTCATGTCGTTTCTACCTGCCTTCTCCATGAAACCCTCGATGGTCCACCCCTTCCCACCGACCTTGTCATCGCCGGTATCATTTGCATCATCATCGTCAAAAAAGCCCAGGCGGTCGCTGATTAGATGCAGGTTCTGGCAACCGGGGCACCTGACCATTACTACACCATTTTCGTAAGCATTTTGAGTAAACTTCTTCGCCGATCTGGTTTCACACACTTTGCAAGTATAAATGATCGCCAACTTCTTCACCCCATCCTGCATCGACCCAGGAATGTCTGCCAAGTTATCGCTGGAGGGTGTATCGATCGCACCGTCCTGAAGGGAGCCTACACTATGCTCTTTTAGTGATCTGGGCAATTCATCATTATCACCAGTCTTGTCATTCAAATATAGGGTCACCGACGAGTGGAAGCAACGTGGTGAAATAGACGCGTTAGAGATGCCTCCAAACGTCCTATTCATCACGATCCGAGTTTTAAACGAAATTTGACGGCGGAAATCAGCGGTTAGCCGCAACGAGCGGTTTATGCTGCGATGCATCTCCTCAAATTCTGGTGACGACCGTTTTTACTGACCGTAATGGATTTTTGAAACTCTGGGGACAAAAAAATGATTCTCAACGATGTTCCGTCTCTCTTCCAGTATATTCAAGCGGTGGGAGTGTGATTACAATTGCCTCAAGTGGGCCGTGTACTCTTGCTTTTTTGTTCTGTATAGTCTGTCGGACGGTCTCGCCGACAATTCTTTTAGGAAGAAGAGACGAAGTGCTCATTAATAATTATTCATGGAGAATGAACAGTGAAGAAATTGCCGCTTTGGTGGAGGAGAGAAGTTTACTCCGGAAAGAGAAGAAGTGGGCGGATGCAGATTCAATCATGCAGCGACTTACGAGTCCCCCTTACAACTTAGAAGTGATAGATCACGATGACGGTAGAACAACTGTGGTAGAGAGAGTAAGGGAGAAGAAAGATACTGATACTGTAATTTGGACGGAATTGACGATAGAGAGAGATCGAGACACCCCAAGTGATGGCTGCGGGGGTGGTGCGATCCCTACCTTCATTGCAACCTGCAACGAAGCTCATTACAGAGAGAGATTGCTGCTCACACAGAGTTATCTGCAGAAAAGAAGTTCCACATTTTCCCCGCTGACTTCTGTCCAACTTCTATCGCTCTCAGAAGAGGTGTATTCTCCCAAGCGCATTCTGTTTGAGGGATGGCGCCAAATTTTGATACCGAAGTTGTTGGCGTTGGAATGCGAAACAATCTCCTCCTCTACAATACCCCCCCTCCATTTTATCTTTGTCCTTGAAGATGATGCACGACTTTTTTCTTTCGCTGATGATGATTCATTCTTGCCGTCTCTCCGGTCTATTATCGCCTCAGCATTTCACAAATACGCTGCGCTTGATGTTATTTCACTCGGCCACGCTGTCGCTGCTAATGCCCCCATTCGCGATTCCATCATCGGCAATTCTACAGCTGGTATCAACATACACGCAACTACTGCATTAGCTCTGAGAATAAATTCTTTGCCCAAGATATTAGCCGCCTTAGAGGAGGTCTCCGCAGCGAAGCGAACGCACCTAGACTTTATCTTCTTCCAATCCAGACTACACTCGCTTGGTGTAGGAGTATTCGACCCCCCTTCATTCGGCTGGGCAGAGAATGAGGTTACTCTCACTCCGGCAGCATCAGGCCAGCGAAGACAAGGGGGCGGTAGGTTGGCTGCAAAGGAGCCTCCACGTGCAATGGAGATGAAACTATTTGCTAGAGGTGTAGAAATATAATATAAATGACACAGATTGAGGGAGTTGATTGATAACATTTACAACCAGAAAAAAATCCATCCATTTTATAAACATTATCTACAGACACTACGCGCTCCTCTCAGTCGTAATTAAGCATAACACCATTTCCCATCCAATAACACCATAACACAATAACACCATTTCATTTCCCATCCATCATTTAACCGCTACCTGGAGAGCGAAGGTCATACTCAACACTGCTCTCAATAACATCTTTCACAGCCTCCCGCATCCGTCGGAAATCTTCCTCATCATCAAGCTGATGGCATCCAGTCTTGGGAAAGGTGCACACGACATCTCTGGATTTGATGCAGGCGGCCAATTTTAATGCAGTTGTGTACGGAACCTCTTCGTCTGTAATCGCGTGAATCAAACGAACAGGACAATGGACATCCAAACTATTGTCGCCGCCCCTCAGAATCAAATTCTGCCGCCCATCCTCAATCAAGGACTTGCTGATGGGGTATGTCTCGCTTCCCCAATGAATGTCCTTGTATCCGACCGTCATAATTTCATCCTTCTCAGCGTCCGAAAATGTCTGCCAAAGTAGGTCCTCAGTAAAATCAGGATCGGATGCAAGCCCGACTATTCATCTCCCCAAATCAGGCCCCTTGATGGCTAGAACCACTCCGACCCAGCCTCCCCCCCCCCCCCCCACGAGAACAAACTTTTGCTTTGACGAAAATGTGGGAGACACATCACGTAGGCTGTCCAGCAAAACTATCGTGTCATCAACCCAACGTGAAAGGTTGCCATCAATAAAAGTACCCTTGGAACGACCACAACCCAAATAATCAGCAGAAACAAAGCTACGACTTGAGCTACGGAAATGGGCAGTGCGGTGCGGTGCGGTGCGGTGCGGTGCGGTGCGGTGCGGTGCGGTGCAGTGTGGGTGCGCGAAGATGTGAGCAATGTGAGCTGTGTCAGAAGAGGATCGTGGCCAGCCAGGTTTGCACTTACCGCTTGCACCATCCCTCCAAGTTACTCGCTTTTGCGTTATTCTTCGTCTTGCTAAGACAAGGCAGGTAAACGACCGCCTCGCGTCCCTTCTCCTCAACATTGCCGAAATAAGCGTCATAGTATATCGTTTCGAAACCGTCCGGCCGTTCCAATTCAAGGTTACGACCAGATGTAGGGGGAGAAATTGTCGATTTCAGGAGGGTTGTTGTTGTTCTGGGCAGATGAATTGAGTGGTGAAAAGCATCGGTATATGCCACAAAGAGCAGCAGTACAATCGAAAGGAGCCACAACGCCATAACAAATAATAAGGTAAAGCAAAGAGGTGGTAGAGAAGCCGAGCTTCCTTTTTGACGACAGCGAAAAAGAATACTTGGTGCCGAAGTTTCTGTAATCCCTTTAAATCACCCCAAACTCCCCTCCTCTTGAACACAAGAATCAGATAATTAGAGAATTTACGAACAATTCCTACATCCACATAGACAACCCTTGGCTGTTCTGACTCTGGCCATAGGTATTGGTTTGCCATGCCCCTCCCAGTCGAGACTATCTACAATTGCAAGGGAATATCTATTCTATCCATCACTAACGAAACGAAGCCAAATACCCCCCCGCAATGCATCGGAATTATGAGCAAGGTGACCAGGACGATTCCCCTCCCCGAGGCCATGTCCCTAAAAAATGCACGGGCCGGCTTTGAGGCTGCAAAGAAGGCAAAGGAGAAGAAGGATGGCCGGGAGTCGTCGCTACTCTTCGGCGCGCCGAAAGTATTCTTACGAGAGCCACACGCAAAGGTTGATTTTTGGAGGTGAGAATTGTTGTTGCCATTTTGATGTGTGTATGGTCATGTATGTATGGAAAGGAGGAGGAG
>Ga0115556_1003427_pt1 | contig 10246 bp, 7 predicted proteins | sample COGITO_mtgs_1104_5_FD_87282 | JGI IMG/M metagenome (GOLD analysis project Ga0115556, IMG submission 87282) | Pelagic marine microbial communities from North Sea - COGITO_mtgs_110414 | ecosystem: Environmental > Aquatic > Marine > Epipelagic | place: Germany:Helgoland, sampling site Kabeltonne... | reverse complement strand
TACCCCCCGGGAACCAACAGATGCACGGGTTTTCTTGTCCTCTTTATCACCTTGAACGGATGGCTGTTGGTTCCAACTCGTTTCTTGAACATGTTGAAAAGCCACAAGCCATCTTCTTTGTGTGAAATCGTCACCTCTTGCCAAAGACTAACCCACTCCCTCCTCTCATATCTCATCTCCCCACTTATTTGTCGCTCTCTCACTGCCAAACGTCGTTTACGAAAAAAATGTCGCCTCCTAAAAACAGCACCAATAAAACGCTGACAAAAGCACCTGGTTCAATCGGCGGTCAGGCTTTTGACATTAGCGACTGCATTGGTTGCACCCTTCTCGTCCTGGACCCCACTGACATGGTCCAGATCGACAATTGCGTTGACTGCCGCATCTTTATTGCGGCGTGCTGCGACAGTGTCTTCATAAGAGATTGCAAGAACTGCAGGGTCACTGTGGCTTGCAAGCAGCTCAGGACCAGGGATGTTAACGATTCTAAATTTTACCTCTACGCTAAGACGGAGCCGATTATTGAGACTAGGTGAGAAATGACAAATGGTGTTGCGAGAAGATCACCCCCTTGCCCCCCGGTGGGACTTTTCTGACCCCCCCCCCCCCCACAACCACCCTCCAGCACGAATGTCTCGTTTGCCCCTTTCAACGGAGCCTACCCTGGTCACTCTACCGCGATGTCTGCCTCGAATCTCCCCCCCGCGCACAACCTTTGGTTTGCTGTGTATGACTTCAACGACGAAGCGAAGACGGGGAAGAACTGGAGACTTATGAAGAAGGAGGTAAGATAAGTGTCAATTCAGTATATGTCAACTCCGGAATGTGTCAATTCCAGTTTCTCATCCCTCATCTCTCTCTCGTTGTAGGAAGAGGAACCCCTTTGGTGTCCCCTAGGACCGGCGGAATGCTGCTGCCCGCGGGTCGCACCTGGCAGCATCCCTCTACCCAGCGAGGGCGCGGACCCCACGAGTTCCCAAGGTGGTGGTGTCACCAAGCCTAGCTCCGAGGGAATGATGTCCTTTGGAATTGGCACGTCCCTTCACGATGCCGCAAAGGCGTCCGGCGACGCCTACGTTGCCCAGGAGACGGCCCCTGTCGGACACGGACACGGACAGGAGAAGGCGAAGACGAAGACTTCCCCCAAGAAAAAACAGACGAAAACCAAGGTCGGATGGAACCCGGACGCCTTCAAGGACGACGCCCCTTCCACTTCCACTTCCTCTTCCACTTCCGCTTCCGCTTCCGCTTCCGCTTCCGCTTCCACTTCCACTTCAAAGCCTGCGAATCCATCGCCCCCCAAAGCCAAAGCCCAACAGACGAAATCTAAAGTTGGGTGGAATCCAGATGCATTCTCATCCTCCTCGTCGTCATCATCCCCCGCTCCCACATCATCTCAACCTAAGCAAACGAAATCAAAGGTGGGATGGAATCCAGATGCTTTTTCCTCCTCATCACCGGCTCCCACAAGTTCAACCACCACAAAACAGAAAGCAAAAATCGGATGGAATCCTGCCGCCCTGGAAGAAGACAACTCGCACATTCCTACCCGATGCGACGACCCAGTGATTATTCGCCCCAGGTCTTCCTCCTCGGCCACCAACAACTCGAAGGGTCGATCCTCCACGACCTCGGACCTTTCCTCTGCCACCACGGGAGAAAAGGGAGTGACGCTCGAGCTCCAGGCCCTCCTCATGTTCGCGTCGATGAGGGGCATCGATCTTGTAAGGTGGTTCACCCCCGATGATGAGGACGAGGCGGCAATGGCAAAAACCAGCGACGATCTTCTCATTACCAAGGAGGTCTTCACCAGGAAGCTCGAGGGCCTCGGTCTGGGCCTCGGCGCCGGCCAGGACAAGGAAACACAGACGGAGATATCCAACGCCATTAGCAGGGGGAGCATTGACACCTGCTGCCGCAAAAACAACTGCGACGCGGATTCTCCCCACCTTTCAGGTGCGCCCAGGATCTCCATCAAGACCCTCCTGAAAGTCGCCAAGGTGGACTTCAATCTGGAAGCTAAAGCGGCCAAAGTGGCCCCCCCTCCTCCCCCCACCTCTGCCTCTGACCGTTCCCCCGTACGCACTGCGATGGCCGCGCGCCGTTCCGGGGGTGCCCCGAGCCCGCCCCGTCAGCGGCGTTCCCCCGCCGCCGCCGCCGCGGCCGTCTCTGTACCCCCGGTGAAGCCCACCAAGCCCCTCGCGATCGCTCAGAAGCCCCTCTGGAGCCCCTCCAACGTCCACACGTCAATCAAGGGGGGAAAGAAAGCTTTCGTCGAGGGCAACTCTCCACAGAAACAGGACAATGATGTTGACCTGCAGAAAGAGATTGAGGCATGCATCAGGGGCCTCGTCAGGCAATCCGACTCTTACCAGAAGCTGAAGCACGGCTTGGATCTCGATAAGAGATGCGAAACCGAAACCGAAACCGGAAACTTGGAAGGGAACTGCGCCATCTCTGCCAACGCGCTGAAAACAACCCTTCAATCGTTGGGACTGACATTAGGACCCGCCGGACTCACTGCATTGATGAGGACCATTTGCTCAACGAGCCCTTCAGACTCCGCAACACCTACCCACATTTCGCCGACAGTCCTTCGCGACTACTTTCTCAAGCTCAAACTCAAGAAAGAGATCAAGTGGTCCGAGTGGATGGAGAAAAAGACCACCACACAGCAAAAGGAAAAGCAATACCAACAGGGCCAGTTCGAGAATGCCCTCAAGGGGGAGCGTTTCAACCTCCCCGAGGATCTGTACAACTCCATGATCAGGAGCTTCCGGATCGTCGACCCGACCGACATGGAGAAGGAGGTCAAGGCGCTCGCGGAGGAGTGGATAAAATCGACCGACGGCGGACGGACCGCTCGCCGGAAGGCCATCGAACTTGCCACGGGACAGGGCGCCCTGAGCAAGGAAGACAAGGAGGCAATTTCTCAGCGCGCCCGTCAGTTTGCCGTCCAGGAACACCGCAAATCTCTCAACGAGGAGGAGTCCTCAAACCAAAAAGTGAGCAGGGAACTGTTCCGGGAGTACGTCAGCCTCAACAAGAGGAACAACTTCGCCAACACCAAACCCTTCAGCGAGTGGATGAAGGACAGGGAGAACAAGAGGGCTCGCACCAGGCAAATGAGGGCAGAGTGGACCAATGCCAAGGACGACGAGGCGCGCCGGATCGCAAAGGCCGGCAAAAAGGTTGCCACCATGGCGGACGTATCGGCTCTAGTACGCAAGCTCACCGACGCTGCCGTGGCAGAATCTAAGGACAAGGGCATCACGCAGTCCCACCCTACCAGGCAGGGACTGGAAATCGCCAGGAAACTCAGAGAGATTGAGAGGCTGGCCGGGGAGGGAAAAATCGTCAACAAGGCTACCTTTGACAAGGTCATGAAGGACGTCATGTTCTCCCTCATGGCGGACAAGAAGACCGCCGCCCAGGCCAAGAAACTCGCCAAGAGCTACGTCAGACTCGGCGCCGACGATGACTTGGAGCTTTCCGTCAGCATGGGACAGATGGAGAAGGAGGTCAACCTCGACGGAGTCTTCAAGGCGGACGACGCCGAGAGCGTTGCCAAGTACGCCCTGCAGCAAAAGGAGAAGAAAAGGGACGAGTGCAAACAGGGATACAAGGATTGGTTGAAGAAGAAGAGGATCGCAGCCCGAAAGGAGAAGAAAGCCATCAAGAAGGCCGAGAAGGAAAAAATTGCCGCCAAGGAGGTACGACAGAAACAGGCCGAGACCGCTTACGATGAATGGAAGAAACTCCACAGCGGAAAAAAGTACTTCAGTTACAAGCACAAAACCGAGCTCGACTTGCCAAAGAAGAGAAAGGCAAGGCAAAAAAACGACTGGCTCGACCTTAGTTTGGACAATGAAGAGGATACAAACGACGAGAACGCCGCCAAAAATTGAAATTGAAATTGAAATTGCATGATGCAACAAAAGAATTGACGAGAATGAAAGACACATTGAAATTGAATGAATTGACAACATATTGATATGAAATAAGGAAACGGAAAAACGACGAGGAGACCTTTTATAGATGATGCAAAAGTTCAATCGTCAAGATTGACTTGCGGAATTGGGATGGATGTTGAGATGTTCTCTGTTTTTATTTTCGAATGTAAACTATCACTAGATTACTCTTATGAAACGACTTAGCCCCTTGCTGTTCACACAAATTCCAATATGTATCCTACCAAACCTATCACTCCATCACCCCCTGAGATACTCATCTTTTGCAAAAAAAGACCAACCTCTAGCGAACCAGAGTTGTCTGCAGGGAACAGCGCAAGTGCTAATGCGTGTTTTTTTGCCTCTGTTCCGTAAGCATCGTTGACCGCTTGATTATACTTTCGCAAAAGTCGCAGAACTAATTTCCGTAGAGTGATGCTCTTGTAGCGATATCGAAGATAGCGCTCAACTGTGAGAAATCCAGCCGAAGCTGCTTTTTGCTCCAAGGCATCGCAATCATCGAACACTTCATCACCAAGTTCCGCACTATCAGGCAAAACCACGGACGTCAGGGAGGTGCACTCCTCAAACGCTCCATGGCCCAGTTGTGTGAGACTGTCGGGCAACACCATGGACGTCAGGGAGGTGCATTCAGCAAACGCCTCCTGGCCCAGCTGCGTGAGACTGTCGGGCAACACCACGGACGTCAGGGAGGAGCATTTAGCAAACGCTGCATCGCCCAGCTGCGTGAGGCTGTCGGGCAACACCAAGGACGTCAGGGAGGTGCAATCCGCAAACGCTGATTCGCCCAGCTGCGTGAGACTGTCGGGAAACACCACGGACGTCAGGGATGAGCAATTTTGAAACGCTGCTATGCCCAGCTGCGTGAGACTGTCGGGCAACACCACGGACGTCAGGGAGGTGCATTCACCAAACGCTGCCTCGCCCAGCTGTGTGAGACTGTCAGGAAACACCATGGACGTCAGGGAAGTGCAATCACCAAACGCATTCTCGCCAATCTGTATGAGACTGTCGGGCAGCACAACGGACGTCAGGGAGGTGCATTGATAAAACGCACAAGTGCCCAGCTGCGTGAGACTGCCGGGCAAGACCACGGACGTCAGGGAGAAGCATTCCACAAATGCATACTCGCCCAGCTGCGTGAGACTGTCGGGGAACACCACGGACATCAGGGAGGTGCACTCATCAAACGCTCCTTTGCCCACTGATGTGAGTTTAGTACATCCTTGGAGATCGACGCGCAGGAGAGATTTACATCCATAGAAGGGAGCCTCGATTTGTATACTATCTTCTGCAAGGTTCATATCCCCGATGGTGGTGATGTCCGGGTCCCTGATGGTGAGGATGACGGTTCCTTTACCGAGCGTATCTAATCGTCTTTTGAGGGCACCAGACCGGAGCCGATTTTTCACGTCTGTGTCAACTACAATCTCAGTCAACCTCTTGCATTTGGCCTTATGAAGTTTCCAATCGCCCCTCTGACACTCCCGATTACAATACTCTGCCAGTCCACACTGCGCACATTTCAGCAGCTCGGTGGGAAGGGTATCACTACCGCGATCGCAGTACCAACAGCAACGGTACTGGGTTCCAGATGCGAGAGAAGGTGCCGAGATATTTGGGGGAGTACAGATGTACTTGCCCTTCTTTCCCCCCTTCTTCTTCTTCCTCTTCTTCCTGTTGGAATTGAGGGACTCCTGCTCAGAGGGCCCTGTCGAAAGAGAAGACATGCCAGTGAGATAGTGAAATTGGCTGTCAGCGAGATAGTCAATGAAATTGTCGAGATTGTCAGCGAGATTGTAGAGATTAACGGCGAGATTGTCAGCGAGATTGGCGAGATCGTCGGCGAGATTGTCAGCGAGATAGTGAAATTGTCTGTCAGCGAGATTGTCAGCGAAATTGGCGAGATTGTCAGCGAGATTGTCAGCGAAATTGGCGAGATTGTCAGCGAGATTGGCGAGATTGTAGGCGAGATTGTCAGCGAGATTGTCAGCGAGATTGGCAAAGAAGAGGCTTGCAATGAATGTGGCTGCAATCAATGTGGTGAAAACAACCACAATTGCGAAAGTGGTGGTCTTGCCCAATTCATGAAAGAACCAGACCAATGTGAAGAGGAACACCCCAGCAGGGGCCCATTTGCTGTCAAACTTGTCGCTGAAGCCAATAAACATTCTTCCAGAAGTGAAATCCTGGATATATTGATATATTGGATAGTTTGAATGCATCGAACCGAATTTCATACAATTCTTGCGGGTCCTTTGAAAAATTAAAACGTTAAGTTCACCTCAGCTGTGTTACACAGCCTCCAGTGTCAGACTTTGGCGCCGCGAGCAAATCAACTCAATTGTCGAAAAATGCCATTGAGTGTACCCTTCCTGCCGTCTCCCCCTGGCAGACTGGTCAGTAGCCTCTGTCTGACGATGCTCGTGCAGTCATATACATTGATTTCAGTCTTCCCTTACTCTGGATTCATGGCCATGCAGCTGCTGAATGGCGATAAGGCTCAAGATGACCCTTCCATTATAAAGCCAAAGGAGGCGGGTTATTATGCCGGTTATCTAGCCTCGTCGTTCATGGCGGGACGAACCTTTAGTAGCTACTCGTGGGGCAAGGCGGCAGATATGTACGGCCGGAAGTTCGTCTTGATGATATCTCTTTCGGCAAGCTGTTTTTTTGGGTTAATTTTTGGATTCAGTAGCAGCTTTAAGATGGCGATAGCTACGCGCTTTCTCATGGGTTTCTTCAACGCAATACCTGGTACAATTAAGACCCTAATCAGTGAGCTTGGCGATATCGTCATTGAGAGCGAGAACCCCCAAGACGAGCTTTCAGTGGAGCAGAAGAAGGAGAAGAGCAAGATTTGGGAGCAGAATACTATGGGGTTCGTTTTTGGAATGTGGGGCTACGGCTTTCTTCTGGGGCCAGCCATCTCGGGCGCCTTAAGTGAGCCAACGAAGCTTTATCCCGATTCTAAAATTGTCGGCTTCCTTGATTCCGTCGTCAATTTGGAAAAATTTCCTTTCGTTCTGCCAAATATTCTCGGTTCGATTCTGTCGTTGATGGCTGCAGTATTGTGTTACACTTCCTTTGAAGAAACTCTCTCGCCAGAGAAGATGAAACGGTTGCCTTGCTGTAGGCCAGGGCGGGGGAGGCGTTACAAACGTTTGAAAAGTGATGCCCAACAGGATGAAGACAACAACGATGAAGAGATCGAGCTTGGAGAGATCGAGTTCGATATAGATAACAATACCGGGGACGGAAAATCGGCGGCAAAACCTATGGTGGTGGACGCGGGAGAAACTCTTCAACCTGCGACCATGATGTCCTTGCTCCGGCGACCGACCACTCGAAAAGTAACACTCATCTATGCTCTTTTCAGCTTCATCACGACAACAGCCGATGAAATGTTTCCGCTTTTCTGCCTAGCAGAATACGGGCGTGCTGGAGGTGGGCTTGGGTTGATAGAGTCCTCAATCGGGGAGGTGCTATTTGGTGCCGGGTTGATATATATCATTTTTCAGTATGCTGTTTTCAAGAGGATCGTGGCAGCGCTTGGTAGGGAGAAAGCCCTGGTGGTTGGTACTTTCCTGAGCGGACCCTGGTATTTCATCCTCAGTTTTGCCGTCTTTATGAGAAATGGAGGGACGGAAGACAAGCCAGAGCTGTTGCCCGAAGTTTGGCTATTTCTTTGTGCCATGACTGGATTCATTCGAGTTTTTTCTAGCGTTCACTTTGGCACTATCACCCTCCTTGGCAACGAATGCGTGCCGGCCCACCAGCGCGCTACTTTCAACGGTTTCAGCATGCTTGCCGGGAGCTTAGCGAAAATGGCCGGCCCTGCCTTCGCCGGGAATGTTTTTGCCTTTTGCGTCAACCATACCAATGACCCAAGAGTCGGTGCTGTTATCTCGTGGATGACGTTGAGCTCAATAGCCGTTTTTGTCGGGTACCAGGCGATTCAATTCGAAAAAATGGCCAGAAATCAAAAGGCAAAAGCAGCAAAAATGGATACACAATAGTAGATACACAAAAAGAAGAATAATATCCATTACGGTACGACGTTTTTGGTAGTTTAGCATCTGCATTTGCATATTTCATTAAAATCTCATTGCGATCGCAGTACAGTTGTCAGCGCTTCCCAAGGCACCGCTCAAGCGGACAATAGTTCTTGCCAGCTTCATTGTTCCGCCTCGCCCAACTATATTTGCTCCGCTGTTGCTCGCATGGGTATCGTTGACCAAGGAGGTGTCTCCCATGACTGCCCGCGACATCATAGCAATCTCACGCGAATTCAGAGCGTCGAAAACTCCATCGCAACACATGACCAAGTAGTACTGCAATAACGAGGAGAAAAGAATCAAATTAGATAAGGGAACCAAGATCACCGACTGCTTTTTGAGATGTGTTTAAAAAAAAGTTTATTAACTCACCTCGCCCTCCTCTGCCGGCGGCAAATCAAAGGACGTAATATCGCACTCGCTAGAAACGAGATCATCCGGCCCGAAAGTTTGCGGGTGATTGAGAGGGTAGGGGAGAAAATCGGGGCCTGCATAAATTCCATTTTCTCCGAGCATCACTGATTTAGAGCGCGGAGCCTTGAACAACCGATCGCCAATGGACCGGGAGACGGCTAGCTCGCCGCAGACACGGGTAATGGTGGTCTCCGTCTTTGTGCCCCGACGACTCAGCAAGTCACGGATCACATCTCCGACGTTACCCCCTTGCATTTTGGAGTCATGCCCTCCGCCATTGGCACCACCGGGACCCCCCTCGGAGGAGTAAAAGTCCTCGTCTTCTAAAATTCTCCCGATTAAACTCTGCTTGACGCTAAAGCCGTCCGACTCAGGGTCGAGCCATCCACCCGCGCGGTTGAGAATACGGTCGCGCTCGACCTCGTTGGTAGTCGGATTGTGCGGCACGGCGATTTCAACCTCGTCATCCTGTCCTTGGGTGCACCCCATAACGCCCTCGCAATCGCCAATGTTCCCCACAACAACAGATCGTCGCCCGCCCTCCTCGTAATCGACAATGACGACGCATATACAAGTGCAACCACAGTCGTACTTGTCATCATCGGCATCCTCGTCCATTTTGAGATACTCATCATCGATTTGCTTGAGGCTGGAGACAATAGCAGATTTCACACGGTCGACAACCTCACCGTCGGAAGCCTGCACAATATTCTCGGCAAGGAGGTCGCCAATTCGTCCGACGGCGAACTCGGCCGCCGCAGAGCCCAAGTGACCGTCTAGAACTGCCGCCATGCGCAATTTCGCCCCCCCGTCGAAGATAGCGTTTACGCCGTGATATTGCATCAAATCTGGCACGACGACGAAAGCATCTTCATTGTTGGACCTCCCACCGACAGAGGAGAGAGCAGTCACCTCGAAAACGCCAAGGTCTTCGTCCCCAACTATCTGATTATTTTGAGTGTGATAGTGGTACGTTTGCTGCTTCGGTACATCGCGACGACCATTTGGACCAGAGAGGGCCTCAGAGGGATGGAAACCACATCCACCGAAACCTATCGCGGCACCAACCAAAATGTCCTCTTCTTCGTCCTCCGTCATTGTGCGATGACGGCGTAGCTCCGGCGGCCCTACGCCCGTGTTGATACGGAGCTTGCTAAAGTCATCCTCTCCCTCTAAACTAAGCTCGAAAATCCCCCCGCTGCTACCTCCATCAGGGCTCCCATCTCCGTTACTTGAATTGATGCTGGAGTTAATTTGTGGCGACGAGTCGTCGTACGGGGTTTGATTTTGGCCGCCGTCTACGTTTCGGCCGAATCCCAAGCGGTCGAAAGATCGGTTGATGATTGCCGGACTCGCCGGGGGTGAAGGAGTAGCGAATGCTCCCGCCAGATTGTTGATGGCCTTCGTCCGAAGATGAGGCGGCACGTACTTCCCCCCCCCTCCGAAAGCAGACGGCGGTTTTCGATCCTGCATTGCGCTCGGTGCTATCGGCGGTTCGAGGGGTTGATTTGTAGCGGTGATAACCGGGGGAGGTAACTCAAATTTCATTTCAGTCGTGACGACATCCGGCAGAGGAGGACTGGCGGATTTTAAATTTAAACCTTCCCAGCTTTCACTCAACTGGATGTCGTTGTTGCCGTTGTCGTTGTTGTTGTCGTTGTTGTTGATGATGTCGTTGTCGTTGTTGTTGTCGTCGTCGTTGTCGTTGTCGTTGTCGTTGTCGTTGTCGTTGTCGTTGTCGTTGTCGTTGTCGTTGTCGTTGTCGTCGTCGTCGTCGTCGTCGTCGTCGTCGTTGTCGTTCTC
>Ga0115556_1003425_pt1 | contig 10246 bp, 10 predicted proteins | sample COGITO_mtgs_1104_5_FD_87282 | JGI IMG/M metagenome (GOLD analysis project Ga0115556, IMG submission 87282) | Pelagic marine microbial communities from North Sea - COGITO_mtgs_110414 | ecosystem: Environmental > Aquatic > Marine > Epipelagic | place: Germany:Helgoland, sampling site Kabeltonne... | reverse complement strand
TATTCGATATGAGTGGCAAGCTAATTTCAACTGAAATGGTTTCTGAGACCAACAAAGAAATAGATATTCAGACCATAGAAACTGGGATCTATTTAATGAAAATAAGTTTAGACGATAGCTTCATATACAAGAAGATTATCAAGCAATAAATTAATTCAAACATATTTAGTAGTTAAAAGCCTTTTGATTTTATCAAAAGGCTTTTACATTTGAGGAAACTTCTAAATTATTCTATTGTGTTAAAGAACATTGTATTATCAGTTAGTATTATTGTAGCTCTTGGGTTTCAATCATGCAGTGAGCCAACGCACCCAGATTCAGAAAGACTATGTAATTGCTATACGCAAGTATATCGAGCTGATGAAGATAAAGTTGATGCTATTGCAGACTCTTGTAATGCAATTTATAGTGATATTATTAAATCATTGGAAAATAACGCTGAAGAAAAGGCAAATTTTGATAAAGCATACGCTGCTTGTCAATAAGTAACTACCGTATTATGGAAAAAATTCTCAATTATATCAACGGCGAATTGGTTGAGCCAATTAATGGCTCTTACTTGGATAATTACAATCCATCAATTGGAAAAGTATATAGTCAAATTCCTGATTCCAATGAAAAGGATGTTGATTTGGCATATGCTGTTGCAAATGAAGCTTTTGCTAGCTGGAGCGCTACTCCAAAAGAGGAGCGGTCAAAAATCATGATGCGTATAGCTGATTTGATTGAAGAGAATTTAGAAGAACTAGCAGAGGCAGAATCTATGGATAATGGGAAGCCTGTTAAATTAGCAACACATGTGGACATTCCACGTGCTGCAAGTAACATGCGCTTTTTTGCTACAGCAATTTTACACTATGCATCCGAAAGCCACGATATGGATGGTGTAGCAATTAATTATACGTTGCGTAAACCAATCGGAGTGGTTGGATGTATTTCTCCATGGAACCTTCCATTGTATCTTTTTACGTGGAAAATTGCCCCAGCATTGGCGTCAGGAAATTGCGTCATTGCAAAACCTTCTGAGGTAACACCCATGACAGCTTATTTGTTTTCTAAGTTATGTATTGAAGCAGGGTTGCCGAAAGGTGTATTAAACATTATTCATGGAATGGGACCAAGCGTAGGTTCTCCAATAACCACGCATCCTGGAATTAAGGCAATTTCATTTACTGGTGGAACAGCTACCGGAAAAGCTATTGCTAAAGTTGCTGCTCCAATGTTTAAAAAATTGAGTTTGGAGTTAGGAGGTAAAAATCCAAACATCATTTTTGCAGATTGCGATTTCGATAAAGCATTGAAAACAACAATGCTTTCTTCTTTTGCTAATCAAGGACAGATTTGTTTATGTGGCTCTCGGATTTTTGTGGAAAGACCTATTTATGAAAAATTCAGAGATGCCTTTGTAGCGAAAACAAAGCAACTAAAAGTAGGGAACCCTAACGATGTAGACACCAATCTTGGTGCAATTGTATCTAAAGCTCACTTGGAAAAGGTTTTGTCTTATGTTGATTTAGCCCAAGAAGAGGGTGGGGCTGTGCTAGCTGGCGGAAATAAAGTCCAACTAGAAGGAGACCTTTCTGAAGGGTATTTTATGGAGCCAACTATTATTGAAGGATTAGCATTTGATTGTCGTACGAATCAAGAAGAAATTTTTGGACCTGTAGTTACAATTATGCCTTTTGATACAGAAGAAGAAGTTGTGGTTATGGCAAACAGTACCGAATATGGTCTAGCAGCAACTGTATGGACACAAGATGTTAGCAAAGCCACAAGGTTAGGCGCTTGTCTTGCCTCAGGAATTGTTTGGGTCAATTGTTGGTTGGTTCGAGATCTAAGAACACCTTTTGGTGGAGTTAAAAACTCTGGTGTTGGTCGTGAAGGTGGCTTTAATGCGTTGAACTTTTTTACCGAACAAACAAACGTTTGTATTAAGCTGTAAATAATATATTATACATTTCTCCGTTATAAACGCACTCACCATTCAGATATTTGTGTTAATAACTTAAAAGGACAAGGTCAGTGGACATCTACTATCCTGATATTTTTGTATAGAATGATGCGATTAATTATTATATTTTTTTGGCTGATTAGTTTCTCTAACCTGTATGCAGGTCAGAATGTTTATAATCCAGATTCTACCTTTTATGATTCTTTATATACCTATGAAGAACTAGCAAAAATCGACTTTCCTGAAATTTGTCCTGAAATTACTTTGGAAGAGGAATTGTATAACCCAACCTTTTTATTAGAAAGTGATTATTACGTGAATCGATATAAAGAACCCGATTTAATGTACAAAGTGATTGACAATTTTGGTAATGGTTTTGATAGTTTATACGGTACGCGAAATATGAGGACCGTTCTTCACGGCGTCGCATATAGAGGTGGAGCAAATAACTATTACCACAAAACAGATAAGCGCAACAATCACAACCCTCTACCTGATGATGGAATTGCCAACCTATGTAAAGAAGGCTTTTCTCATTCGATTTATTTGTATAAGCAAAATTGGGACAGTGCCCCGGAATATGAAACGTGTGATTGTGTTAACGAGGCTCAAAATGAAATGGAGTATTCTCAGTATGATTACTACGATAAAGAGCACATTAAGGAAATGCTCGGGTTAATTTATAAAAGTGCTGTAGATCCAAATATAGGGCCTGTATATTTGCATTGTTGGAACGGTTGGCATGCTTCCGGTTTTATCTCTGCAGTAATTTTAAAACAGTTTTGTGGGTTTTCTGATTTAGACGCTACAGCTTATTGGGATTTAGGAACAGATGGCGCAAATACAAGTCCTCGATATAATTCGATTCGACAAAAAATAATGGATTTCGAACCTTATTCGGAATTCTTACTTGAAGATTCCCTGGGCAACAAAATCTGTGCCCCTATGCCTGAGTTTATCGATAGTTCTATGCTTCATATTAGCATTGAACATCTTGTTATCGTTCCAGAAGCAATCCCTCTAAATACAATATTGATTCTTACGCATGTTACATTTGATCCAGGAAAAACAACTTTTCCTTCTGCAAATACAAATGAAGATTTGATAAATTTAGTTGCTGCAATGCAAAAGAGCCCTGATTTAAAAATTCAAATAAGCGGACATACTGACCGCTCTGGAAATGAGCAAACGAATAAAAAGCTTTCAAAAAGTAGGGCTAAATTTGTGTACGACCACCTTATAGCCAAAGGTATATCAGTAGATAGAATTTCTCATGTTGGTTATGGGTCTGCCAAGCCAGCCTACTCTAACAGAACAAAAGATGGTAGAGCAGCAAATAGAAGAATAGAAGTAAAGATTCTTTCTAAAAAAGCAGAATCAATGGATAACCTTGTAGATGAAACACCAGTTCTGGTGGAAGATTCGTTTGAAAGGCATACTAATTCATCATTAATTGACTTTGAGAAAAAAGAAATCGGGGAAGCTCTTATTTTGAAACATATATTATTTGAGCCCAACATGACTGAACTAACAGCAACTTCTATATTTCAAGCGGATACTTTAGTCGATATACTTAAAGGAAATCCGGAATTATCTATAGAAGTTTTTGGATATACTGATAAGTCTGGGATAGAAGATAAAAACATTGTGCTCTCTACAAACAGGGCAAAAGCACTGCACGATTATCTGATTGAAAAAGGGATTGATGCCGATAGACTTTATTATTCAGGATGCGGTTCAGGTAATCCAATAGCATCCAATAAATATAGATGGGGGAGAGATATTAACCGCCGAATTGAAGTTGTAATTATCAAAAAGTAAAACATGGAAAACGACAGAATAAATTCACAAAAAGCACCGAAACCAATGGGATTGTATCCACATGCTAGAAAGGTAGGTAATTTGTTGTTTTTGTCTGGAGTAGGTCCGAGAGCTGCAGGTTCTGGTAGTGAAGAGGCAAATATTCCAGGGTTAACGTTTGATAAAAATGGAAATTATGAGACTTTCGATTTTGAAGCGCAATGTAGGTCTGTATTTGAAAATGTAAAACTAATACTAGAAGAGTCCGGTTCTAGCTGGGAAAATTTGGTTGACGTAACTACTTTCCTTGTAGACATGAAAAGAGACTTTAAAACGTATAACAGAGTATATGCGGAGTACTTTAAAGACAATCAACCTTGTAGGACTACTGTAGAAATAAACGCCTTACCGTCGCCTATAGCCATTGAGTTGAAGTGTATCGCTACAATTGATTAAAGCCATCGAACTCCCCCCTTTACTTTTGGTCCTTTACTCTTACTTTTTTTTAATCTTTATAACAACCGCATATGTTCCGATACGACTATGCATTTCTGGATTATCTTTGCAGATATCCCATTTCCCTTCTTTTACTTCATAGGTAACAGTTAAGCCTTTGTCAAGGTATTTCTTCATCTTTTTCAAAGACACTTTGCTCTCACAAAATTTGATGTAATAATCCTGAATGGAACACCTAAGAAATAGTTCTTTAAAGTCTGAGGGCTTGCCGCCTTTATTTACAAATGCTTTCTCAACTACTTGACAACCTGCAGTAATAATATTAGGTTCTTGTGGAAGCATCTGTTGTGAAAACACATGGATGGTTGGAATAATAAAAATGAAGAGAAATATGTTTTTCATCGCAATAGCAAAGTTAGTGGCAAAGTAAAGGTACAAAAAAAGCCCGTGATTTTAAATCACGGGCTTTTGTATTAATATTGTTCTTTCTATCTTGAGAATACAGATCCTCCAGAACTAGAGACTACTCTTGGATTAACACATAAAACAGGAATTTGTGCTTCGTTAGTGATGATTGATTGCTCATAACTACTTCCAAACATTCCCATTAATGAGTTCTTTTGCAGGTTCATTATAGAAATTAAGTCAATCTCTAAGTCTTGTGCTGTAGAAACCATGTTTTTAACAAAATTACCTTTTTCAGAAACATGAGTTGCGCTTTTAATTCCTTTTTTAGCAAGGTATTTTTTAGCCCAAGCAATATTTCCATTCAGTTTATGTAGCAAAAACTCGTCCGTTTCTTTAGGCGTAAATATGTGCACTTCAGAACCAAAATACTTAGCCATATCAGCAACTATTTCTAATTTCTGTTTTGTTTCATTGTGCAAATCTAATGGAATCATTATCTTGTCATAACCACCTACATGCATCAGGTCATTTTGCACAATAACAAAAGGTACAGAAGAATTTGTAACAACCTTTAGTGCGTGACTTCCAGCAACTTTTTGCCATCCACTTGCTCCATGCGTTCCCATGATAATCATAGAAGCGTTTATTTCAGCCGCAGCATCACCTATGTCATTGAATATATTTCCAATACGAATCATTGTTTTTACAGAAACACTACCCTCCATTTCATTCGCAAGTTTTTGTTCTTCGGCTAATTTAGCTTTAGCAGATTCTACATCCTCTTTACTTTCTACAACATGAAGTAATATAACTTCCCCGTTGATTGTGTTTGCTAATTCTACAGCATGGTTAATCGCTGTGTGAGCTTCTTTAGTAAAGTCTGTTGGAACCAAAATTGATTTTAAACTCATTGTTATTCTTTTTTAATTAAATATTCTAAATCTGTATTGTAATATTAGTAAATCTTATTCACATGGCAAAAGTAAACCCTATTTCTGTATTTAACAGCTATTTATGTCAGAATATGTAAAAGCTATTACGGAGAGTTATTTTAACTCTTTAATTGCCATAAAAACTTCATATATAAGATAGAGGAAGAATACTCCAAAGAAGTTAAATATTATCTCGTTCTTGTCTAAACTAGAGTTTTGTTTTATCACAAAAATAAAAACAATTGATGAAAGCATTTTAAAAACTGTTACTGTTAGAAACGTCATTCCAACTTTTTTAGGGTCTATGGATTTCACTTTGCGCATCGCTAAGTTTCCTATGAATAAAAAGAAGAACAAAAAACTATGTGTTCCTAAAATAAAAGGTAAACTTTGGCTTTTTATTAAGAGAAGTATTAGCGCTAAATGCAACACAAAAAGGACGAATGCAAATGAAAGCAGTGGAATCAATTTTTTCATAGCACAAAATTAGTCTTCTTTGGTAATATTCAAAACTTCCTTAATGATAAGATAAAGACCAATGGCTACAGCAAATAATGAAAAAATAATAGTGTAAATAGGCTTTTCATTTCCACTCTTTTCATCTAAATATTGCCCGCCAAGAGCTCCAACAATAATTAATAGGGCCATTTGAACTCCGGCAGATGAAAACCTGACGAATAGATTAGTTTTCTTCTTCTCCTTCATCGTTTAACTGGTTGTTTATAGCGTATGCTATCATAATAGCCATTATGGGCAATACGATCGTACAGATTGGAAAGTTGTTTTGAAATTGCTTGTCACAAATGTGTCCGCCGAAAATACCTGCAATTATTACAAAAACTCCCCTTACTTTATTGTTTATTGGTAACTTAAGCTTGATAACAAGTAACTTAAGCAGTTTTCTCTTCTCTAACAGCTTCTGAAGTAATATCTTCTGAAGATTTTGGGAGATCTTTTACAATACCACCCATATTACAGGTGCCTCCAAATACCGCTCCTGGCTCAATTGATAATTTGGATGTTATGATATCTCCTTGTAATTTGGCAGTGCTTTTTAATGTTAGTAATTCACTTACCTTAATTGTTCCTAGCAGAACTCCTTCAATATCTGCATTAAAACAAATTATGTTTCCTTCAATTTTACCCTTAGGCCCAATTACTAGCCTTCCTTTGGTAGAGACCATTCCTTTTACCTTACCGTCAATTCGAATGTTTCCTTCCGAGATTATTTCGCCTTCAATAGAAGTTCCTTCTACTATTCGATTTAGTTTATCTGGTGAATTAACGTTTCCTGCTACCATTGTTTCTTTATTTCCTTTAAACATACTTATTTACTCTTAAACGCAAAGATAGTGAATTTGAAATTAATGCTATTATTTGCTATTCAAAAGAGTCTGTATCCAAAGATACAGTATATTATATATGCAGGATAGCTTGTTGGTCAACGTAATTACCAGCATTGATAATAGATGTTTCTTTTTGCGCTGATTCAATTTTGTTTTTAAGCATAATAAGGTGCTAGGAATAGCAAATTATTTGCTGTAATTTTTTTTGAAAAAGGCTTGATAGTCTTCTAGTGATTTTTCAATCATTAATGACGCGAAGTTTTTGTTGGTGATCGAAAAATACTGATATGTAGTATTCAGAGACTTCACTTGTTTCTTATTTACTTTAAAGGCTAAGTAATAATCATGAGCAGCTTTTTTATTTTTAAACTCTTTTACTAAAACAAGCTGCGTATCTGCATTTAGAAAAGTGCTCGTTGTTTTTAGTTTGCTTTTTGAGAATGACGTAGAATTAAAATTAGATAATTTCATTTTAGCATCTTTTGTTTTTCCGGATTCATTGGGAATAATAATTACAAAAAAGTGCTTTAAGTTTGGATCGAAAATATAAGTTCCTTTTCCTTCTTTAGCTTCTTCAATAGAATTTGTTTTTCTTATTTTATCCAATGCAGCCTTTGCTACAGGATATACTTCATGTCCTTCGCAGTGGTCTACCACGTCGCTCAATGCCCCTTCTAGATTGCCTAGAGTGTCTAGACCAGCGTTTTTTCCGCTAACTGCTTGTGCTTTTAAATAGTAGTAATTGCAAAGGAATGCATTTGCTGAGTCGGTATCAATTATCGCATTACAATTATTTATTACTGCAGCATATTGTTTCCGTACATATTTTTGGTAAGTAGCAGCATATCCAGCCTTATCTTTGTCTTTGGCTAATTGCTCTGCCTGCTTATAATTAGGGTTAAGAATTAACTTAGCATACTCACTGTTTGGATAGTCATTAAGAATTGTTTTTTTGTGCCTTTTCTTTTGTTCTCCAGTTTCCAATAAGTATAACTGATAAAGTCCAGAAACTGCTTTTTGTTTAGGTAAAAAACGGCCAACTAAATTAGTGAAAGTCTCTTTTGCCGCAGTCGGATCGTCTAATTTTACTCGGTAGATTGTTCCAATTTCGTAGAGAGCGTCCATCATTTCGTTCTCAGATGCTAATAGCTTTTCATCATCTCCACAAGGAAGGTCTTTCGTGTAAAACTCGATAGTGTATTCATCTTTCACAGCACCATCTTCTCTATCCGTATTTTCCTCACCGACCGAGATACTATTTTTATTTAACCTTCTCCAGTTGTCCTCTAGTTTTCTACTTCCCCATGCTGTTTTAAAGTCATTAAATCCCTTTCCTCTTAGGTTATTGTCCCATACCCAAAATTTCCCTCCAGAAACACCAGTTGCGTTTCCTCCAAATGGAACGGTTGCCATTGAGTTGTTTTCTTCTTCAATTCTAGTGTCATCATCTTTCTTGTTCTGAATTAAGTCTTCAATTTTTGCAATCAAATCTTTTTCAGAAAGCGCGCATAATTTGCTAATACTGTCGCTGTTATTTACTATTTCCAGTTGGTTTACTAACTCTGTTAAACTGATGTTTTGAAGTTCTATCAATGCAAATTCTTCATGTTCTTTTGGTAAAACAGTCATGGTGCTGTCGTAATATCTCTGAGCTTTTATGTAGTTTTTATCAGCATAATATAACTTGCCTAACCGAAGAAAAGATTTACTTTTTTGATCATTGTTTGAGCTACTGGCAAGCACAGAAAGCTCCAAATATTCAATGCCTTTGGGACGATCTCCTTCTCTTAGTGTCATGTCAGCCAATGCAAAATATATTTGATCTAAATACTCTGCGTTTTTATCGTCTTTTACCATTTTTAATAGCTGTGCTTTTATTGATTTGTTGCTTCCTCCACTATACGCTAGCGCCTGTTTAATCTTAGCTTGAAAAGCCATTTCATATTTTGGATTTAACTTTACAACTTGTTCATACAGCCTAGATGCTTGCGGACTTCCTAATTCTTGTTGAACTTGCGCAAGGATAAAAATAAGACGGGTCTTAAATTGTCGTTTTTTTTCTAATTCAATAGCTTTTTCTAACTTCTCTACTGCCTTAGAGTGTTTTTTTTGTCTTAAAAATAAATCTGCATATATAGGAGCTATTTTTTGATGAAAATTTTTCGGAAAGGGAGGGGGGTTTTTATCTTCTTTAGTGATTTTGTTCCCTTTTTTAGATTTGGAGCGAGATTTTGATTTTGCTTTCTGTTTTTTTTCTTCCTCTTTTTTCTCTTCAAGCAATTGCGTAAGCTCCTTTTCTCTTTCAACTAGTTTCTTTAAAATATCTTCCGCTTCTTCATACTCTCCAAGTTCAATGTATGTTTTTGCTTGCCAAAGCATACTTGTATATTTTATTGGTTTTTTAGAATATTGCCTTTCGATGTAAATAAATCTTTTTAAGGCTTTTTCAAAATCTCTTTTGTAAAATTTAGATTGACCAATTACCATCCAATTATCATCAATCCATCTGCACCACTCTGTCTTTCTGAATTGCCCTTTTTTCAATGAAGGCATTGAATGCCTCCCTATAACAGTTTCGCACTTAGCTGCTGCTGTGTCCATTGGTGCATAAAGCGATTTGGATCCGATTTCATCTGCATACTCATAAACGGGAATAATTACATTGTAATTTTCCACCCTAGCTTCAGAATAATTAGTCATCGCTTCCTTAATTATTTCGCCCGCATTAAAGAAGCCGTTATATTTAGCAGTAGTGTTATGGTAACTTCTATTTAGCCATGCATCTTTTTCAGTGCTACAGCTAATAAGCGCTATTGCTCCAATAAATAAAATGGATGCTAAAAATTTATATGGATTGATAACCTTCACTAAGGAATTTGAAACGTGCAATAATAACTACAATCCTTTAGATTTATTTTATTTTCCAAGGTTTTATTTCATTTAAAAGCGTTAATTTTTGTTAGGAATAGCGGATACCTAAATGATTTTAGTAATATTTGTAATAATCAATGGCTAAGTCTAAAAATCAAAAAGAACAAGATTTATCACTATTTCAGCGTATCAGCAAGAAGGTTCGCGTTGTTGTTGTAAATGCAGAGAGCTTTGAGGAGAAAAGGCATTTTACGCTTTCTCCACTTAATGCTGTTGTGCTTTTATCTTTTTTTACTTTACTAATTATTATTGGCACTTATTTAATAATTGCTTACACACCACTAAAGCACTCGATACCAGGAATGCCTGATCTCAGTAGTGAATTGACATTGAGAAAAATAGATTTGCAAAACATCCAATATCTGGAAAAGGTGAAACACCAATCAAATATTGAAGAACTTTATTTTCAAAATTTAATTTCT
>Ga0115556_1003423_pt1 | contig 10253 bp, 5 predicted proteins | sample COGITO_mtgs_1104_5_FD_87282 | JGI IMG/M metagenome (GOLD analysis project Ga0115556, IMG submission 87282) | Pelagic marine microbial communities from North Sea - COGITO_mtgs_110414 | ecosystem: Environmental > Aquatic > Marine > Epipelagic | place: Germany:Helgoland, sampling site Kabeltonne... | reverse complement strand
CGTTGTGCTCCTCACGCTGCTCGCGCTGCTCTTCTCCCCCTCGCGACGACGACGACGAGTAGGACGATTCAGACGAGAGGAGGAGGAAGAGGAAGAGGAGGAAGAAGACGACAACAACAACAACGAGAACAACGAGGAATTGGAATCGGAAAACAGTTGGAAATTCGATGTCAACAAAAAAGCAGCGCGACGATTCAAAGTAGTTCAGACGATTCAGACGAAAACAGAAAGAAGAAGAAGAAAAAACGAGTGTTGGTGATTTCAGGTCCAACGTCGGTGGGGAAATCCTCCGTGGCCATCTCCATCGCGAAACGCGTCGACGGAGAAATAGTCTCCGCCGACTCGGTGCAAGTGTATCGAAACTTGAACGTCGGTTCCGCGAAACTTTCTAAAGAAGACATGCAATCGATTCGACATCACATGTTGGATTTGAAATCACCTGTGACGGAAGATTTTGATGTCGGGGAGTTTTATGAGTTAGCGAATGGGTACATAGACGATATTCACGCGAGAGGGAAAGTACCGATCGTGTGCGGCGGGACCGGGATGTACGTGAAATGGTTAACCGACGGGAAGCCGAACGTGCCGAAATCGACGAAAGAGAGCAGTTTGAGAGCAGAAAAGGAAGTGCGAGAGATACGAGATCGATATAGTAATACTAGTAGTAATAACGATGATGATGATGATGTGAATAAAGCGCAGGCGTGGGATGAAGCCATCGAGTACTTAAAACAGCGAGGGGATTCGGAAACCGCCGGGAAATTAGCTCGAAACGACTGGTATCGATTAACGAGAGCGTTGGAAATCTTAGACGTTTCCGGAGGCAAACCGAAAGGCTCGTTTCAACCAGTCAAAGATGAGAGTAAACAGTTTCACTGTTACGCGTTGTCGATGAACAGAGTCGATTTATATCGAAGAATGGATCAAAGAGTCGAAGAGATGGTTGCAAACGGCATATTGGACGAAGCGGCGTATTTGTTGAGAGAAGGCGTGAAGCCGAATACGAATTCGGCGTCGAGAGCGATCGGGTACGCGCAAGCGATCGATTATTTACTGAAATGTAAGCGTGAAAAAGAGAATAACAGTGAGTCGTCGATAAACAATGACGCCACTTTACTCCTCGAGTTTATCGACGAGTTACAAAGAGAAACGAGAATGTACGCGAAGAGACAATTCACGTGGCTTCGATCGGAAAAGCAGTTCCAATGGATCGACGCGAGCGAGGGCGCTGAAATAGCGAGCTCGCGAATATTTGAGAAGTTTAACAACGCCCAAATCGATGTTGATGATGAAGGAGAAGAAATTAACGAGTCAAATAACAACTCGTCCATTTGTGAGGTCACTAAAGAAATGGCGAACGAATTGAAACGGTACCGCGTCGAGTTGAAACTCTTCCACGACGAAAACATTAGAAAAGCGACTGTTGAGCGCGTCGCCGATATAGTTTCGCGCATGTAGTAATGTAATTTAGAATTTGTAGAAAATACAGTATGATAGTAGCTCTTAAATATTCGTATTATTTACTTCTATATAGCGGCGGCTAATTTTGCTAATACGGATTGGTCTATACCATCCGTCGCGACGAAAACCTCCTCCTCCCGAACGCACGTCGTCTCGCTCCCATCGAAACACGAGTTTGTGCACGTCCAGATTCCTACAGAATTGAAATCGAACGCAATCGCATCGGATTCCGAAATCCCACCTTTCCTCCCAGCCTTCGCGCGCAATCGTAAAGCGTCTTCGATTTCTTTTAACAATCCAGGGGTTAACTGTAACTCCATTTCGCGTTTGCCTTTGCATTTCTCGCACGGTTTTGATTTCCTCGTCGGCAAATCGCCGTCTGGCCAAACGATATCGCAATCGCGCGTTCGAAAGCAGTATCGAGCGATTTGCGCCGGCGCTCGAGCTATGCGTTTTTGAAATTTCAAATACTGTTCGGACGCGTTGATGGATTCGCCTTTTTCGTACGTTTCGCCTTGCCACGAGGAAGACACTTCCTTCGTCCCAGATTCGTCCATCATGTCCTTCATCTCCACGGCTTTCCCTCCGGCGTGCAACGCGAGCAAACTCTTCTCAATCTCCGAAACCTCCAAACCTTCCTCTTGCGCGTACTTATTCAACATGGAATCTACTTTCGCACTCAAACCTAACGCCTTTCTCTTCGCCTCGGCCTTCGTAGGCTCCAAATCTGAACACACGTAAAATTCCGGCAACGCGTTTGGGGCGTCTTCGTGATACGATTCAATGAGTGTTTCATCGCATCCTTCTTCTTCTTCGAGCAACTCGACCGCCTCTTTCCTCTCTTTTTCTTTCAACATCGCCTCGTCCAACTGTTTCGTCAGCTGCTCCAAAGACTCTTCCTCTTCTTTCTTCGTTCCATTCTTCGCTTCGCCGTTCCAATCGTCTTTGCTCTCCGCGCATCCCCAATCGTCGTTCGTTCCAAACAAATTTTCGTTTTCATTCAAACACTCTTCCTTCTTCGCATTATTCACATCCCTTCTATTTTCGCTCGTGGTCTCATTCCCTTTCCGTGTTCTCTTTTGCACTCGAAACGCTCGCCACTTTCCTCCCATCGTCGATTCGCTATTAGGAGGAGGACAACAGTTTTGAAAATTTGTGCACGAAAACACGTACAACGTTCGCTCGAGAATATCTTCCTCTGTTCCGTCTCTCGTCCTTGTCAACGGCGCGTACGCCTGGAAAATCAGCGAGAGTTTACTCTCGCACGATTTGCATCGCATTTGCTCCTCTCTCAAAAACACATTATTCGCTCTTTCGGACGCGTCATCATCATCGTTGGCGAACTTGAAATTTGGTTCGCCGCCAACTTTCGTGGCAAAAGCGTCCAATTCGTAGACGTCTTTTGAAGAGACCATTCGGCCGCTAAAGCCGAGATACGTTTGACTCTTTTCATCATCGTCTGAATCGTCTTCGCTACTGCTATTCTCAACGCTATTCGTGCGTCGTTTTGTGTGCTCTGCATCATCATCTCTTCTGGCCATGATGATGATGATTTTGACGCGAATGATTTTTTTTTTCTGAAGAAGAGAAGAGAAAAGGGGGTCTGCGTGTTGTTAAAATTGACAAAAAGCTTTGAAGCCGTCAAAAAAAAAGAGTGAGAGACCAACCCCTCTTTCTTTTCTTTTCTTTCTTCGCAAACAAAAGAAGGACGACGACTCACCGTCATGACGACGGTTGCGACTACTCCTTTTGTTGGGGCTAGTCGTGCGTCCTCGTCGTCGTCAGTAACGCGCGTTGTTCGCTCTTCTTCTTTGTCTTCTTCTTCTTTTCGGAGGAGGACGACCAACAACAACAATTTCGAGGTTTTGAGAAGTGGAAGAAGAAGAACAAACAAACCTATTTCTTTGTCATCACGTTTTAGTAAACCAAAGACGACGGTGAACGCCGCCGAAGGATCTCCGACGAGCAGCACTTCTCAACAACAACCCCAGCCTGCGTTTATTCCCGCGCACGAACGACAAACGTTATCGAAAATTCCTCCGGAACAGCTCGCTTCTGGTGGCATGCGATTGTCCGCACAAAACGAGGATTTCAAAGTCTCCTTCCGAAGGTTTTTAGCGTACGAGTTCATGTCCATGGACGAAACGTACGACGAGACGAAAATTTCAGTGTTGAACCTGGATCCTCCAATATTTACGGTGGAGGAGTTCATCTCGGAACAGGAATGCGACAATTTAGTATTAGCGGCGAAAACGAGCGGTGGTTTAAAAGTCTCCGCCATAGGCGGCGGCGCCGCGAACGAGAACATTCGCACGAGTAAGACGGTGGCGTTGAACTCGCACGGGTTGGAAAATCACGCGAGTAAGAAGGCGATTTTAGCGAGCGCGGAGAAATTATTGCCTGATATACGAGGATTGAGTACAAAAAAGAACGCGTTTAAAGCACCGGCGGGTGGGAAGAGCGAGTGGGCGTTCGAGTTGCCGCAAGTTGCGCATTATAGCGGCGGAGAATATTTTAAGAAACACGAAGACGCGTTTCCGATTGGCATCGCCACGGAGAAAGGGTATCAGAGAAGAGCGACGGTCTTGGTGTATTTGAACGATGTTCCGAATGGTGGAGTCACTCGATTCGAGTATTTAGATTTGGATGTCCAACCGAAAAAAGGGAAGTGCTTGGTTTTCTTCCCCGCGAGCGTGGCGGCGATGCCGGATCCGAGGACGTTACACACGGCCACAGAGGCGGAGAACGGGTGCGAGAAATGGGTATCTCAGTTATGGGTGAGTCACTCAACCCCACCGGCGTCGGCTGGGAGTAGTGATAATAGTGCTAGTGCTGGACAACCAGCGGATGTTGCTCCGAAAAAACTCAACCGAGCGCAACGACGGATCCAGGAACGAGAGGAAGCCAAAGCTGCCAGAAAGAAGAAATAAACGAGAAGAAAACTTTTGTACGTATCAAGTATTGTATTCTATTCTATTCCTATTCCTATTCCTATTAATTCACTGTTTCCTCTTTACCAACAACGCGTTCACCGCCAGGTATTGCATGACGTCTACGTAATTCTGAGAGTTGTGTTCCAACGCCGGCGCCAACGCCCTCAACGGATTGTTCTGCGCGCCAGACGTGAAATCTTCCAGCTGCCACGTTAACCGTTCCAAATGCGTCTCTAAGTTCGCAGTCTCTTTAACCACCGCTCGTTTTGCCGCGTTATCGTTCCCTAGCTCTAAAAAAATCAAATATCCACTCACTTCGTATAAAAATCGATCCATGGTTAACATGCCTCTTCTCCCGAACGTTTCTTCTTTCCATTTCAATAAATTTGCGCCCCATTCGTTCGATTTCAAGGTGTTAAACACTGGATCGTGCGATAACCACATCCTGGGAACGATATCGTTGCTCAAAACGTGCGCTCTCAACGCAGATTCTTCCAAACCAATCGCATCCAACGCCGATTTCGGGTATCCTCGAAACGTCTCCTTCTCTTCCTTTTCCATTTTGTTCAACAGCGACATGTCCAACGCCAAAACGTTCGGCGACCCGTACGTGTGCACGTTTACTTTCATCTTCACACAATCCACATCTAATCTCAATTTCGTCCAAGCCGCTAATATCATCGCAATCGATCCTCCCAATGAATGTCCGCAAAACGTCAACTTCTTCACTTCTTCCCCTACGTCCGGTCCTTTGATGTACGGCGTTATTTCGTTGAAGAACTCCTCGGTCATCTCGTACACGCCCGTGTGACACCCGACTGGTACATCCGGGTGCACTTGCGTCGGCCAAACTTTACTAATTTGATTCGATAATCGAATCCTATCCACGTTCTGGTCGTCCCCCCACACCGCGCCTCTCGCCACGATAGTTCTTTCCACGATATCTTCTTTCTTCATTTCATCGAACCCAATTTTTCTATCCGCGATGTAGACTCTCGTCACCGAGGTGTATTTCTCGTACACGAGTGAATACCCGTCCGATTCTAACAACTCTTTCAAGTTGTTTTTGTAGCAATAGTTGGATAATCGCGCCGTGAGCGCAGCTTTGGAGTATTCTTCGTTTTTGTTGTTTTCGTCGTCATCATCATCATCATCTTTCGTTCGATTTTGAAACGTCATTTTCGCGTCGTCGTCTTTATTAGAAAGAGCACCGACACAAAAGCACCCTCTCCTCCTCCTCCTCCTCCTCCTCGGAGACAAATGCACAGAAGACGGACTTCTGCTCTTGCTAGCACTGCTTCGTATTGTTCTTATTGTTGTCATTGTTCTCATATTCGCTCTCGTCGTCATATGATTCATAGTTTTGTGTTTCTTTTTGAAGCAAATTTTTCATTTTTTCATTTTTTTGGTCAAACTGTCAAAACACAAAAGTCTCCTCTCTCACTAAAATTCGAGACAAGACACGAAAATGGCGAAGACAGAAAAAACATCATCAACATCATCTTAGAGGTTTTGGTGATGAAAATGGTGGTGAAACTTCCATTATTGCGATTTCACTGCGTTTTTGTCCTCTTTTCTCTTGTGTTCGTCTCGTCGTCTGCTTTTGTTGCCGAGTTTGAGGAGGAGGAGGAGGATTCAAAGAATACGTTTTTGAGGAGGAGTGGTGGTTTTAACGATGATGATGAAAATGATGATGCGAAAGGTCGTCGTCAAAGTTTTCTCGGTGGTTCTTCTTCTTCTTCTTCTTCAAACGCTGCTGATGTGGGGAACAGAGCTCGATGGTTGTTTGAACGATCCGGGAACGTGCGGTGGTCGTTAAAAAACGAAGACGACGACGAGGAAACGACGAAATCGTTCTCGTTGAAAGATGTGATTGGTGCGAGATATTCAGACGACAGAAGAGGACCGGCGATGGAAGTATACGAATCCACCGGCGAATTCGTGACGATGGAACTCACGTTTTCGAGAACAAACAACAAGAATCGAGCGACGAGGAGGAGTTTGGTAAACGTGGGAGGAAAAGGGGCAGAGGTTGGTAGATATTTTAGCGGAGACGGAAGGATCAAAGCGGTGACGACGTCGTCGTCTGTTTCATCCTCCGTATTCGCGTTGCGAGAGGACGGGGAGGTTTTGGGATACGATGAAGAAAAGCCGGGGAACGTAAAGAACATCACGAAACCATTTCAAGAAAGCGTGAGCGTGCACTGCGCGAAGAGTAAGGAAGTGTTTACGCTCTTTCACGTGAATAGAGAGAGTTCTGAACACCAAAAAGAAAAGTTGTGCGCGATGTGTTTGGAAACGAGACGAGCCGGAGGGAGAGTGATTTATAACGGGTTTTGTGCGGAGTTGAACGAGGACGACGGAATAAAGGTAGATGGCGACGTTTCGAGTTTTTCCTACATAGTTTCTCGAGAATACGAACCTATAGCGTTCCAAGCGGTTGATGATTACGTGGTTGCTTTAGAGAGACAAAAGAAAAACGACGGAATGTTTCGATTACAAATGTTCTCGAGCAAAGCGATTTTAGTTTCCTCGAAACTGAAATCACCGATTGAACCGATTTTGGCGTATTCCTCGAATAATAATAATAAAGGGGTAGACGATGATCAGATTAAAGTTCTCTCTTTAACTTACTCCAAGTTCAACGACGACGACGATATCGCTCCAAATGCCGTACCGAATACCTTGGGTATCTTTACCCTCGGCGTCCCGATCGGAACGACGACGAACCAAACAGACGCGATAGTTCTCCGAATGTTCAACGCGCGAACGGAAGACATCTCAGCCACGTTGGCGAGTGCGCACGTCACCATCAAATGGACCCGGATTCTCTTCGTCGTCTTGATTACCATAATCGGCTGTTCCGCGATGCTGTTATGCGCGGCGTCTGCTTTCGTCGGAACGCCAAAACCATTTTTGGAAGAAGACGTAGAAGCCAACGGCGACGTGGAAGAACAGTTACTCGATTCCATTCTAGAAGAAGAAGAAGAAGAAACAGAAGAAGAAGAAGAAGAAGAAGAAGAAGAAAAACAAGACAAAATAGTAGACAATAACAGCGTTCTTAGCTCTAGCGACGCGCAAACACTCTCTCACGAAAATGAAGAAGAAAAACAAGAAGAAAAACAAGAAGAGGAGGAAGAAGACGACACCGATCGTCGTCTCGCCGGTGGCGTTCAAGCGTTCTTCGAGAGCTTTCTTTTTACTTCTTCTAAAAGCTGATCGTGAGATGATATGCGTTTTTGACGGCTACAAATAGTTTTTAGATAAATTTAGAGGAAACAAACATCCACGTCACAATATCTATTCTATCTGTCACACACATGCTTCGCGCCGCCTGCAATCGATTCATACTCGCATCGAACCCTTTAATAAGAACAATGTCCACGTCTGCCACCTCTGGCGTTTGGAAGCACCACAAAGTCGTTCCGGAGACACCCGCGGGGTTTACCATGCGTGGAACTGTCCCCACGGACGAGAACGGCGTCGATGTGATGATGGAGAAATGGGAAAAAGGAAGTTCAGAGCCGCCTCATTCGCACCCGGGCGATGACATGACCGTGGTCATAGAAGGGAAAATGTCCGTGCAATTCTTCAAAAAAGACGGGGAGAAACTCGTGGAAGACGGGAAACCGTTAATTTTGAACAAAGGCGATGCGGGGTACATCGAAGGTGGGCGCATACACGACGCGAAATATTTGGAAGATTGCAAGTTGGTCTACGTGCACGATAAACAATTCGGATTCGACGCCGCAGCCGTGAGCGCTTAATACTACTAATAACAGTACTAATACTACTTATCTATCTATTAATACTCCATCGTGGTACGGTAGCGATGGAAACATACTATTAATACTAATATGCTTTAATAATAATAATAATAATATCTATCTATTAACGGTACGGTACGGGTACCGATGGTAATATAATCTAATATACTGTGTTGTTGTTGCTATGTGTTGCTGTTGTTATTACTCAGTTGCTATTCCTAATATACCGGCAGTATCTATGAAACACTTAATAATTATTAATAACGATTGTAATGCTGCTGACTGAGTTCGCGAAACGCTCTGGAGGCCTCGTTACGATTTTCAACATCGTTCGTGAAATGGTACGTCTGCGCGAGTAAATATTGCGATTCTTTGACGATGTCGATGTTGCCGAGCTTTTCTCCGAATAAAGATGCACGGTTCAGGTCATCGACGATAGATTCAATCGTTTCTTCCATTTCCTCGTCCGTTTCATCTTGGATGTTGACTTCCAAAGACGCTTTGGCGTTGATCAAATGAAACCGAGCTCGTAAGCGCAGCTCGTTCGAGCTTAAAAACGCTCTCGAGTACTTCTCCAAATATAGTTTGCCCAAGTTCGCTTGCGAGCCTTTCAACTCAATCAAACACTCCGCGACGATAAGTTTCGCGAACAACGCGTACTGGTCGACGCCTAAATCTGTCGCGCGCTTATCCACTCCTAACGCTCTCAACAATGCAAACGCGTAGTTTTGCGAATTTTTAAACGTCTCCGCGACGCCCAACTCCGATTTCAAAACGTGCATCGCGTTTCTCGGGTCCGCGCTGCTATTTCCGTTTTTCATCGACGAATCGCTTTCGAGTTGGGAGGAAGCAAAGGTCAGAATATCTGCACCTCTCAGAAAGCTTTCGAATGATTCTGCGTAGTTTCTGTTCATGGCGTAAATTTCAGCCAACGCCCGATTCGCCTCTAATACCGCACTCGAATCCGTCTTCTCGCCAATCGGATGAACCAACGCGTGCATCTGTCGCATGCACTCGTTCGCTTCGAAACACTCGTTCCGTGCGATAGCATCGTCGAATAGTATCGAAATTCTCGCCGCGTTCAACTCTCTCGAAACTTCCTCGTTATCATCCACGTGTTCACGCAAACGCGATTCCGCTTTTTCGAGTTCCATCAAGGCGCGTTCGGTGCCTCTCGTCCTTTGCGTGGATTTCGATAAAACTGCAAATGCTCGCGCGGCGTCCACGGGCGAAGCATCTTTCAAAGTACCCTCGGATAATGCTTTCAAATTGGCAACCCTCGCTAACCCGTCGTCGCCCCGCGTCGACCACGTCGTCGATTGCATCGAAAACGCCGGCGTGCGCAAACAGTTGATGGCGTTTTTCGTTTCTTTGGCGGTGTCAAAAGTGGCGTAACGTTGTAAGGTGCCTAAAGACGTGTGCGTAACTTTCCCACCAGATGTTGACGAAGACGCCATCGTGGACGAAGAAGCGGGATATATTTCGTTCATTCGAATCAAAGACGTCGCCTGTGCGACGGCGATAGCATCAAGCGATTGGTTACCGCCGCCTTGCGTTTGTTGTTGTCCGGTGGTATTCGCGCCGCCGTTCGCACCTCCGGTATTTCCGGAAGACGGGTTATTCGAAGCGCCCTTTTCTCGTAAAATTATCTCTTGTTTGCGCATATGTTCTGCGGTCGTTCTCGTAGCTGGCGCGGAAGCAACGAGCGTTGTTTTATGCGACAAAACTTCGACGTTTTGAATAGCTTTTTCAACAACTTCTGGTGCAGATATTTGAGTCGATGTAGGCGCGGAAACGAACGAGGTGGTACCTTTCGTCGTTGCAGCCGCTACGCCAGCGTTTTTGCTCGTTAATGCCGCTCTACGTTCCTCCATAACGCGGTCTCTTCCAGCATCGTTCGGAAACGCCGCCACTTGTCTAGCTAACGCCAACTCGGCGTAGCTCGCCAGCGCGGGATTTTTCAACTGTCTTCCAAGCTTTAAACACCGACGTAAAAGTGTTCGAGATCGCTTCGCTTTTTTCAAGACTGATGAAGACGAAGATAACGAAGAGGATGTCGAGGAACTATACTTTTGTTGTTGTTGTTGTTGTT
>Ga0115556_1003409_pt1 | contig 10284 bp, 10 predicted proteins | sample COGITO_mtgs_1104_5_FD_87282 | JGI IMG/M metagenome (GOLD analysis project Ga0115556, IMG submission 87282) | Pelagic marine microbial communities from North Sea - COGITO_mtgs_110414 | ecosystem: Environmental > Aquatic > Marine > Epipelagic | place: Germany:Helgoland, sampling site Kabeltonne... | reverse complement strand
CGAAAGAAACGAGCGCAAACGACGCGTTTGGGGCGAGGTAGAGGTCCTCAAAAGTGAACAAAATCCCACTAACCTCTCTGGTATATCATCTATTTTACACGGGGGGATAGATTTTTGGAACTCAGAGCTCTTCCTTCTGCGAGAAGAACCCGTTCGATCCTTTTTTTTAGCAGCTAATTTGACAGAATAAGCCAGTCGAACCCCAAGGTAGGCCACACCCACATGACAACAGCTCTCAGAACACATATTCAACTTGCTTTCACGTCACCAAGTTTAAGAAAGTTTTAATAAAAAAATACCAACATCGTAGATTCCTTGGATAGTCAATCATGGGAAACGGAGCTCCCATTGCAAATGCCAGCATAAGTGCTCATGGAGCCCTTTTCAACATTCTGGTGTCAGCAGATCTCCCTTCAGCAGACCAGCTTACACAGCTTGAAGACTTAAGCGAACATGCCATGGAGTTTGAGGGAATCTACTTGAAGCTCAGTTATGAGTGCTCAATGACTCTCGCATCAAGCACTGAAAATGAGATAAGACAAATCATTCATCACTCACAGCAAGCAAATGCTGTCAAGAACATTGGTGGGCATTTAGTTATTGTTGATCCGTTCAGCGAGCAATATATCATCAGACAGACTATCGAAGGGAACGTATACGACATCATTGTTCTGTGGTGTAAGATCAAGCAGGATAAGAGGGTTGAGGTGAGTTGGAATTCTTTGACATTCTGCACTGTTTTTGGTGTGTTTCTCTGCACTTCTCTGTGATTTCCTTCGTGTTCTGTGCGTATCATAGTACTGCAAAGCGCACCACAGCACACCACACCGCTGACCAACCTCATGCCACAGGGAATAATAACCTCAAGCTACAGCTTCTGTGAGGAGAAAACTTATGATCGCTGGGGGATGGAGCTGCACCCTTCATACACGTCTGAATTTGCAAAGGATTTCATGAAAGAGCACTGCAAGCACATGATTATGCACCACAACCATATAAAGACCGTGTTTATTGTCGAAGATATGCGTACCGGGAAGCACTATATGCTCAAGGAAGTCTTAATTCTCCAAAGCCTCCACAAATTACCATGTACTAATGAGCATGACGTGCTTGAGCTCGTCCACGCGGACGAAGAACCAGGCATTGCTATTCTTGGCCTCTCCCCCAAGCCAGATATTTTTCACGAGCTCGTGAAAGTCTCAATGGTTTATCCTTTATACGAGATGGATTTGTTCAACATGATTGGCTACCACACCAAGAAAACTAAGCAGGAGGGTCTTCCTATGAACGTTATCGTAATGTACTTAGCCCAGATGCTAGAGATGCTGAGAAGGCTTCGAAGTAAGGGCGTCGTCCATCGCGACGTCAAACCGGAGAACATTTGCGTCGATGGTCGTGGCAACCTCGTGTTGATCGACTTTGAGATGGCGGTGCAGCATGATTCCAACAAATTTGTGGATTCGAGCCTCGTTGTAGGGACGATTTTTTACATCGCCCCGGAGAGTTTTAAATATAGGGAGTACAGCAACTTGACCGATTTGTGGGCGGTCGGGGTAATCGCCTGCGAGCTGTACAGTGCGGCACTTCCCTGGGACATCCGGAGTGGCATGAGTGGGCCTCAAATACTGAAGATTTTGGAAGAAACGGAGCCGGAAAAACCGACAGGGATGCAAGATGATCTTTGGCAATTTTTGGCTAAAATTTTTGTTGACAAGAATAGTCGAATGACGGTCGAGGAAGCGATTAGAGACCCCATTTTCAGTAAATGGTGCCCTGGTCTCAATTTTGCGCGGTATGGGAGCAAGGATGAGGAAATGGTTACAGATTTGGGGAACGTTTTTGACCAGCATGACTGTTTGGCAGAAATTAGATCTCTCTGTGAGGCTAAGGGCTTGATTAGTCAGCTTCAAAGCAAGACTACGCGGGAGAAGTTCAACACACTGACCAAAAAGAATAAGTCTACGAATTTGCGCCGGGATAGGATCTTGCACCAGAACTCGTACTTTAACGACGCAATAATGTATTCACTTGATAGCGATTCTTTGCGTAGCGAATCGTCCGGCAGTAATCTGAAAAGTGGGGCAAGTCAGGGGACAGATGGGGATTCGAAGGAGTGATACCGCTAATTTTGTTTCAATGGATGGGCAGGTGTTGGTGTATTTGTTAGATAGGAATCGGGAACACATACAGAAGTACAGGGCGCAGTTGTACATATATGGCGCTGATGTATCGTTATTTTTGCAGCCGATAAAAAGTTTAGCTGTTTAATTGTATATATATGATGGGTCTGTTTCCTGCAGAAAGCTTTACAATATTTTAACATTTTTCATTATTTGTGGAGTCTCAGACTTTGCGGCGTTTGCTATTGTCGCTGTTGAGATTTCCCATGAGGTTCTGAGGGCCACGGTACAACCCTGTGCCCATAGTCACCGATTGAGGAGGGGGAGGGGGTACATTAGTTTTCATAATCTTGGTTCTGGCATCGTGTGCATTGTGGTAGGTATAGTTGGTTCTGTCATCCCCGAATTGCCGTTTCCGGTTGTTTGCCGTAGAAGCATTGGTAGTCGACTGTTTTCTCATTTCATCTTTCACCTCAGGGATTGCGAAGGTGTGGTCATCATGGTCCTTATTTTCAATGTTCATCTGCTTCTCCCGACGGGCCACCTCCATCTCCCGACACGCCAAACTCGCTTCCCTCTTTTCAAGGGAAGCTAATTTCTCTTGGATTTCGGTCTCATTGCGGCGAATCTTTTCCATTCGCGACTGGATCTTTGACAGCTGAATTTGCTGCTCTTGTTCTCTAACCAAGCATTTAACCTCCCTTATCGGGACTACCAAGGACGGTAGCCGCTCTAAATCCTCCACTTTTGGTCTCCTGTCAATGTCTCTCCTTAGCATCCAGGCAACCGCCCTCATGAGTTCCTCGGAGAAGCATCTTGGTAGCCGATCAAAACGCCCCTCGTTAATTTTGACCGCCAGGGCGACCTGATTGTTCGCGTCGAAGGGAGGTCGCAGAGCAGCCAGCTCGTAGATGATACATCCCAAAGACCAGATGTCCGACCTCTCGTCATATCTTTTATTGTTCACCAGCTCAGGCGACATGTAGTACGGTGTGCCGACGCCCTTTGTTCTTGCAAGTGTTGTCGAAGTAGAGAGCTCCGTCGCTAGGCCAAAGTCGCAGAGTTTCACGTTATTTCTCTCATCCAGAAGTATATTAGCGGGCTTCAAGTCGCGGTGAAGAATTGGGGTGTTGGTTATGGTTGGGGGGGCTCCGTTTGCAGATGGCGTGGATGTTGTGTGCCGGTGGCATTCTTTTAAAGACAAGACCACTTGCCCTAGCACGTTCCAGATAAAACTCTCCGAAACATAAGGGGGAGTGGAGGACGTTTCCTTTTTGTCACGTTGGTTTCTGTTGTCGTTGATTTTATGATATATTTTGTGTTGTTAGTCATTTGTCGCCAGAGCAGTGTTTTTAAGGGAAGGAGGAGGTCAATAAAGTGACCAAAAGAGAATCCAAGGGGGGGGGGGCATGTTCGGTTGCACACTCAACACTCACCTTTTCCAAAGGTCAACCTTCTTACGCTGCGTAGAAATCAACCTCGCCAAATCGCCTCCTCCACAATGTTCCATCACTATGTACAAACGCATCGTCTTCTTATCAATGATCCGATCATAATACCTGACGATACAAGGATGTCTAAGTTCCCGCAGAATGTTCACTTCAGCGACGATCTGCGCCTTCTCCTTCTCATTCATCTGGCCATACCGTAGCTCCTTCCAAACCAGCTTCTTATCATCGCTCTTTCGTCTAATTAAGGACACGGAACCGAAAGATCCGGATCCAATCTGGGATTCAACACGATAGTTCTCCATGCTGAGGCGTTTTCTTGGCCTATCACTTTGTGGGTACCTTGAGGTGAGTGCAGTTTTAGTCCACCGTTTGTTTTCTGCTGATCCTCTAATTTGGACTTAAGAAAGGATGTTGTTAGAGAAAAATTCGTCTTCGAATCGGAGGAACAAAAATATTGACGCGGATCAAATAATAAATCACGATTTTTTTTTTATTTAAGGGGCGAAAACGGATTTTGTTGCTATTCAGTACCGGCTAAAAATTGTTCGGCATTTTTCTACAAAAAAGAAAATATAGTTTCACTTTTTGTGCGTCCATCACATAACGAAAGCTCTCTCAATGAGATAAGTTGGTTTAAGTTGGTTCCATCACTTAGAACTCCTACGAAAACGGAAGGAGAAAAATCAGAACAACACGATCTCGCAAATCGCAACGCACACACTCTGGGTGACAATTGAAGATGCTGCTATCAACCAGCAAAGGTTCCCTCACCTCCGCGAAGTTATCCTGCTTGCTGTCCCGTTCATTCTCGACCTTCTCCCCCTCCTTTTCGTCTTCCTCCTCCACTTCCTCTGCCTCCGCCTCTGCCTCTGCCTCTGCCTCTGCCTCTGCCTCTGCCTCTGCCTCTGGCTCTCCCGCCCGCCCCCTATCTCCCCCTTCTTCTTCCTTCTCCCAAAATCTCACGAAAATAACTGTGAAATCACACTATTTAACTTCCCCCTTGTCCCCTCGAGGCACATTTGACTCTATTGGTTCATTGATAAACAATGGCCCCTACGTTCCCCTCGACTCTCCTGCCAGCACAAACATTGGCGATACCGCCAACATCGATACCGCTAACATTGGTTCCTCTTCTTTCGATTCTAACTTCTTTTCACCTTCCTCTGAACCTCTGACACTATCCTCCTCTGCCACTTTGACCCACATTTCTCCTGTGACCCTGTCCACTGAGGAGGTAATAGCCAGACTGACTTTATCCGTGCCGGAGGGCCCAGAAGCACCGATAGGTTACCAGGCGGAAGAAGAAAGCTACATTGTTATAACCGCTTTCGGCGGGGTCGTCTTTTTCAACGTTCCTGAGGGGATACAAGGGGACTGCCTTGGAGTGATTTGGAGGGGGAAGGGGAGTAGGAAGAAAAGCAAGGACTTTGGCGGTATCCAGAGCATCAGCAATGGCAACGACACCCAAGGACAGAACGAATCAAGGGGGTTATCATTATCACCAACTTCATCCTCCAGTGTGATAGAGGAGGTTTTCCACAACCGTGGGGGCAAGTCTCCGATTCTCCCTGCTCAAAACTCAGCCCATAACCAAAAAAGGGTGAAAAAAAGCCCCCCCTCCCCCTCACCCTTTACTTCTCGATACACAGAGACTTATGAAATACACGTGCACCATTCGCCGCCCACGCCCAACATTCTTCGCAACAACGTCCACCCGACGCATGCGTCTGTTTCCACCTTGACGCCTTATAACTTGTCTGTGATCTCGACGATTATGTGTCAAACTGTCGCCTTGGATCATTATGTTGGCGTCGTCGATGGTCTCCTAGAGAGGTTTGACAGGGTCAACGAGGCGGTGTCGAGAGAGAATGAGAACTGGGGGGAGAGAGTGGGAATAGGAAAAGAGGAGGTCGAGGCATTTGGGGGGATGAAGGACGGAGGTGAAGGGGGACAGATAGGGGGAAAAGGCGGGGTGGAGAGGAGGGAGCTTTACAGAGTCATTGCGGAGAGCAACCGAGTCCTGCTTGGCGTGGGGTGGAGGGTGGGAGTGCTGGGGGGCAAACAGAGGGCCAAGGTTGGCGGCAGCGGCGGGGCTGCAAACGGTTGGGGGGGTAGCGGGGAGGAGGGAGCGTGGAAGGACGTGGAGGCTGGCCTACTCTGGGAGAGGATGAGGGAAGAGTTCGAGCTTGTCGAGCGCTTCGACGCCGTGCGCTTCAAGCTCGATCTCGTGAGAGATAACGGCAAATTCTTCCTCGAAGTTGTCAGGGGAGAGAAGGGGGAGGGACTCGAGAAGACTATCGTTGCGCTCATTGCCGTGGAGTGCGTCATCATGATTTTGGACATGACTGGCTTAGGGGAAAAGTGGATGAGTCCATTTTTTTGAAGAAATCAAATGCAGCAATGCTTTCTCCTCTATGTCAGCGCCAGCACAATCGCCGCCTTTTGGGTCATATACACAGAGAACATGGCAACCTTTAGAATATCACCAGATCACCCGGAAAAAAGTAGTAGAAAAGAACATTTTTGGCAGCGTTTTCGAATTTTCTCATTCAATTTATTTTACTGTACTCGCCCCCAACGCGACAAATAATCTATCAAAGACAAAAAAAATGCACGATAAATCGTTTTAGTTAATGCTACACTTTACCAGCAACATATAATTTTACATTATTCCCCTGCATTGGTGACGCTTTGTCTCCTAGTGATGAGAAAGGCCTTGGTTATCTCCTCCATTCTTTGCTCCAGAGATTGCTGCGCGATCAGTCCCGCATCGTTCACTTGCAAGTCTACAATACTGCTGAGATCATTTGTCTTCTCGCCGTTATGTCCGCTACTGGTGAGCGAGTGGTGACGTGCGGGACCTCCCGGATTATTTGCCCTTCCGTGAGCATCATCAACAAAATTAGCCATACCCATCTCTCCCCCCCGCATTCCCCCAGCTCCAGACCCCTGTGCTCCGAAGGCAGACGTCATAGACATTTCTCGCATCGGCAGATGGGCAGACCGGTAGCTGAGTTGCTTGGACGGAACGTTGCTTGAGCGGTAGCTCATCGCTTTCTGCATTCCTCGACCCGGGGCCGTGGGGGATTCATCGTCATTAATAGCCCCGGGAAGGCTTTCTGCGGTCTCAGTACTTTCCCGGAGCGATCGCGTGAGAGCCTTCGTTAAATTTTTATCTAACTTAATGGACCTTGAGTTAGACTCTGGAGAATGGCGCCGGGGAGGAGTCAGTGACTCTGCCTCCTCTGATATCCCTCCCAAGGACATCTGTGTGTGTGTGAAGCGAAAGATGTGACGTAAGAAAAACGTGCACAGAAACGAAATTGCTCGTCAGCTTTCCTTACCTTCTTTTCCCTAGCCTTTAACATTTTCCTAATCCCAGCGACTTGTTTCTGTTGTTGTGTTGAGGTTTTGACTGTTCGAATTCGGTCCCTCGCTATCCTTTTAAGTTCCTCTCCAACATCAGGGTACTCTCCAAGCAGAATGTTTAAATTCCTTCTCGACAAAGCCTGCAATTCGCATACGGTAATTGCCTTAATCCCGGCCCTACGAATCCCTCCCATGATGCATCCGATTTCGCCAAAGTAAGCCCCCTCTACAATCGTCACTTGCTTCTTGCCGCCATAATAAACGCTAGCCCTACCTTTGATCAGGAAATACATCTCGTCGGCGGCACTTCCCTCCTTAATAATGAAATCACCGTCCTGATATACCATTGGTTGAAACATTGTGATGCAGTCGGCAACAAATTGTGGGATTTTCCCCTTGAAAAATGGAATTTTAGCGATGAGATCTTTTTCGACGTAGAGGAGAACCTCAGCTCGCAAACTACTGCTGAGCTCTTCCAGCAGTGCGTCGGCATCATACTGACTGCTACTAAGCAATACCTTGTTATTGCTATTAAATGCGAACTCATAGAATTTTCGGACTGTAGAGGCCATGTCGGAGGGCAGTTTTGCGTCATGAATGAAGGCGTTTACGCAATGCATCTTTTCTCGTATAGCCTTGTTCTGGCGGTCAAAGCTCGACATGATAGTAGACATGGAGGAAACTATGTAGGCGTACCAACTGACACCAAGGAGCATCATTACCATGCTATAAAGCTGTTCTGCAGGCGTTCGAGCACTGAAGTCACCGTAACCAACTGTCGTCAAGGTACTGAATGACCAATAAAGGGCAGCAACATACTTTGCAGAAAGAGAGGGGTAATAATTCCAAAAAATGGGAAGGGTGAGTAGATGGGTATGTTCACGGACATGGGGCACCTCCAAATACGTTGTTCTGGCTCTCCTTGCTCACCTGCTCTATCTTAGGCTGCCCATCGACAAAATAGCGGTACTGCCAACCTCCTTCAATCCTGTCTTCCCCCCCCATCAATCCGGTAAAGTACCAAAAGCAACCGACCGTGTGAGTGACCATCACCACGACAGAAATTATCTTCACCATTTTTGTCACTCCGTGATGAATGTTGAAATCGTGCTCAACCTTGGTGATAAACTGCGTCAACTTGTATATCCGCATCAGCTTAAGCATACGCATCAAGCGAAGGAATTTCACCAAGCGAGGAAGGCGAGCGAGCTTTCCGGTTTTGTTAAGCGTCTTAGCGCTGTTGTTGAGAACTAGGCCGAAAGGAAAAGTAGCGAGCAAATCAATGAAGAAATAGGTCTTGAGGTACTTTTTCGCAATTTTCTTGGGTTCAACAATGAGCTTTCCTGTCTTGGGATCATAATAAGCCGTAATGAAATTGATCAACATGTCAACACCAAAGACGCAGTCCGTGAAGTACTCGATTGCCAGCAGAATACCGGTAAGTTCATCGTCGTCCCAGTACAGACAAACCCTGTAGGGAACGTAAAAAGCGACATAGCCAAGCACCACGGACATAAAAATATCCCATACAGTTTTTTTCGTCGACGATGGATGAATCACCCACCATGGCTTCTTAACTCCACCGAACATACCGTTGCGATTATCACCATCATGCACTTGCACCCAATCAATATGATCGTCATTTGCAGAGCTTCCATACTTTTTTAAATCTTCGTTGACCTCCTTAAAAGCGCTTGCCATCTTATTGGCAAGGCGAATTTTACCCCAGTTTTGGGCCGCTCTGGAAGATCGGCGGTCAATTACTGGCGATTTGACTGTAGGTTCTGCTGCAGAAGCCGCAATTGCTTTCTCTGCAGGGTCACACTCTTGGGAAGGGGATTTCGAGGGGTCAGAGGAGGCCTCTTGAGATTGTTTCTTGCCCTCTTCACCCAAGGCTGAGTTGGCGGCAGAATTATGAGCAGCGGTATTTACTGTTCCGGCGGCTGCAAGATCACCGCCCACGAAAGTCTCTTTTCTTTGGTGCACATTTCGCGAGGATACACCAGGCCGCTCCAAAAGCTCCATTGAACTGCCCATGAATTCCTTGTCATCCCGCAGCTTCTGGGCTAGGCTGTATCGCGCATTATTTCCGACATGTCGATGCTTCTGTTGTGGTTGTTGGTGTTGCGACTGTGGTTCAGCGCTACGAGACGGGGAGGAATTGTGTGTCTCGCTGCTCTTGGTCTTGCCTGGGGATTGTTTATTATTCTTTCCTTGCCCCTCATCATCAGTGTCTGAGCTGCTATCCAAACTTGCTTCCCCAAAGGCGGGTTCGATACTAGATTTACGTCCACTTCCAGTGAGTCCTGTCCCAGAAGACCGTCTACGCCCCCCTGATCGGGACTGCTGGCTCTTCACTGCGGAGTGAGCTTGGAACATTTTATTACCGGGCAAGACCAAGCTCAACAAAAATATAAAAATGCCGAGGAGCGCAAGACAACTTGTGCAGATGGATCGTAGACTTATGAATACATGAAGTAACAGTTATTTGATTGCATTTGAGTAACGGTTTCAATGACTTGACAGATCGGTCGATCGGTCGGCATGTGGAACACGACCTAATTTCATGTCATCTTGTGAAGAGAATGAAAATGGAGCTCATTTATAGACCCAGCACCTCCATAGTATGATAAATCCGGGTGTAAAAATCCATTTTTTATAACTAATATTTTTCAGAGTTGAACATCTCCTTCTTCCAAAGGGGGTTCCTCAGGAGTTTTTGTCGGAGGCTGAGGTGGCATCCTAGAAGGTGGAGGAGACATTTCATTCTCTGCTTTCACCTTCTTCTCCTCAAATGCCTTCTCGAACAGGCTCTCTCTCTTCTCGCTAATCCTCTTTTTAAAACTCCTCTGGGAGCTGTTCCTAATGGCATCATTGAAATTTCGGGATGTTGACTGGGTTGTGGAGCGCCGAACTCTGTGGCCAGTGAAGCGTCGATTTCCAGGACCAGAGGTGCGAATGCTCCCGCCGATAAAGAAGCGAGAATGATCATCTTGGTCACGGAGGTGGTGATTCAGACTGGGTTGAGGGTGGTGACCTGAGCGGAGGGCATTAGCAATCGTTTCTAACTGTGTGGCTAGATCGCTTTGCGTTGATGGCACTAGATTTTTCCTAATCTTCACAACCTTCTTAATTCTCCCCTTCCTACTTTCGCCATCATCCATTTGTTGCTGTCTTGCAGGTTCCTCTCCCTCTCCCTCTCCCTCTCCCTCTCCCCCCCCCCTCCTCTCAATACCCCCCCCCTCCCTTTCCCCCCCCCCTTTCCCCTCATCTTCCTCTTCTTCTTCCTTTTTGTTTTTGTTTTTCTCTTTCCCTTTCCTTTCTTCCTCCTTTTTTCTTTTGTT
>Ga0115556_1003404_pt1 | contig 10290 bp, 10 predicted proteins | sample COGITO_mtgs_1104_5_FD_87282 | JGI IMG/M metagenome (GOLD analysis project Ga0115556, IMG submission 87282) | Pelagic marine microbial communities from North Sea - COGITO_mtgs_110414 | ecosystem: Environmental > Aquatic > Marine > Epipelagic | place: Germany:Helgoland, sampling site Kabeltonne... | reverse complement strand
GCAAGAATAAGGAGATGAATGAGAACCACGACTATGAAGATGGAAATGGAAGTGGAAATGACAGCAAACGCAGCAAGGACGACCACAACAGTAAAATTGATGATGATGATGATGATGATAATGGTGATGAGAAAAATAATGACGATGGTGTTGATGATGATGTAAAGACCGCCGACTTGGCCGACTTGACCGACTTGGATTGGGCCGCTAATCTATTGAAAAAGCGTGAACCTGATCCGAACGCTTTTGAGGAAGACAGCTTGTCAAAAACACAACAATCCCAGACAGCTGAGCGACAGTCCACGGGCGTACTGCACCTCCTTGCGAGCCCTGTACCTCGCAAACAGCCACCTCAACCGCAGGCGACATCCCCCATGGAACCACCACCGCCACCCCAATCTGAATTTGAGTTCCGCTCCCACTTTGTGAACTCTTGTCAGATACGATCCGACAACGCGCGCGACTCGCACAAGGCGACACTCTCCCGCCTGAGATCCTACCGTGAAAAACCTTCCCAGATTGCCCTGACGGCCTCCAAACAATCAGAGTTAGACTTGCTTGAAAAGAAGCGCAAAGAGCTGGAGCGTGTGAAGAAGGAGGCGAGGAACGCGAGGATGAATAGTGCCAGGAGAGTTAATCTCGAAGCGCGGCAAGAGCTTGCTGTGCTGACGAGTCTGGATCTGCTGCATGGACAGACAGAAAGTAGCGGTGCTCAGTCTTCGAAGGAGAAAGCGGAGACCGAGTGGGCCCGCCGCCGCGCGTTGGAGCGCGTGCGAGACGAGAAGAGCCGAGCAAAACGAGCTATCGAGGCAGAGAAACTGAAGATAAAGGAGGAAGCCATGCTCAAGTCGGTGGCCCGTGAGTCAAGGATAAAAGAGTTTTTGGAGAGGCAAGGGGAGAAAAAAACGAGGGAAAGGGAAAAATACAGTCGGAATCTTGCGAGGGAGAAACGGCTGCAGGGGGTTGTTTGGGAGGAGAGAGAAGGGGAGAAAAGCTTACTCGAGGATGAAACTAGGCACGATGGCGACAAGGTTCATTTTACAAACGAACTCCGAAGCAGCGATTTTGAGCGGGATAGCCTGTCGGAGTGGGAAATTCCGAAGGCAAAGGAGAAAAAGAAGTTCACTGGCACAAAATATTTCGAAAATTGGGCGAGGGATAAAAAGAACGTGGTCGAGGTTGTTGTGGAGAACAGGACAGAGGCTCCCTCCATCAATGCAACGACCATGGCAAACACAAAGATAACTGAGAAATCGGCACGCTTCGACGTTATTCCCAAGTGCTCCCCCAATACAATTAATGTTATCAGGGGTGCCTCGGACGTTATCTCGGCCCAACAAAACAAAATTAAGGAAATCCAAGAAAGGGTTAAGGCCCGCTTGGAATCATATGTTGTCAAGCCTGCGTCGCCGCTCCCTTCCCCCTCGCGCTCGCCAACTCGAAATCGGAAACCGATCATCGCTCCAACCAACCAACCAACCTCCCCTGATGGTAAATTTTCCTCCCCTTCCCGAGACGACCAACGCCAAGCTTTGAAATCTACTTTCAACATTGTCGTTCACCTTTCCCACATCAGCGGTTTGCCGGATCTGCTCTCAAGCGTAAATTCATACGTCATTCTGGAGATCGGGAACAGCAAACAACGGAGTGAGATAGTCAAGAACTCCACTGACCCGAATTTTGACCAGTCGTTTCTATTTAGGAATGTCAATGTTGCGCGTGAAAAGCATCTACGCTGCAGCGTTTTTTCTAATAACTTATTCGTAAGCGACGAGTACATCGGTCAATGCCTCTGTCCGCTCGTGTCGGAATTGTCGAGAGATGGAGAGGAAATGAACTTTCCTGTTTTGAGCAAAACCAATTACCAGAATGGATCTTTGTACGTGAAGATTACTAAGAGTTTTTGGGTGGAGTAAAATTAACCCCCGGAAAGCTGCAGCTAAATATTGTAGATGACGATTTATTATATACCCTACTGGTACTAGTAGCTTCTGCAAAACACACATCCTTACATTAGCAAAATTTAAAGACATTTAAGACATTCTCTTCTCGCGATATTCTGCTGGTATGACGACATTGTTGCCATTCTCGACTTCAACCGTCAAGAAAGTATATCCTACCTCGCTCCCGGGGATTATCTCGTCGACCCTCAGTCGCACACTGATATTCACACTACCCCCTGGACCAATCTTGGTTGGTGTATCGCCGTCAAGCTCAAGCCAAGGTGGTAGCTGATCCACGAGAACGCGAATCCTCGCCGTAGCCAAATCGCTGATATTCTCCACCACAACCGTCTCTGAAATCTTATAATCACTTTCGGACGAGTTCCATGCACTTTCTCCCATCAGACGCGTTGTCTTCATCACATCCACATCCAAAAAGCTGAACATACTTTCACAACAGACCTTCGCAAAGTTCTTGGCCTTGACTTCGTCTGCCGTTTTGATCACCTCCGCGAGCTTCTGCTTCTTCAGTTGATCGTCTTCGTTCTTAACCCTCACTTTGAATAGAGCATTCACCGGTTTATGATCGCTCACAAAAAAGCCATCCACGCGACGGTACTGGATCAGCTCCACACTTTCACTATTCTTCGTTCCGTCTCTCCCCCTCTCTTTCACCTTCCAAAGAATCCTGTCGCACCAAGCTGGCTTTCGCATCTTCTTATCTGGTCTCCGGTCGTAATAACCATTGACATCTCCCGGAATGTATTTGTATGTCGGCAAGAATTTGATCTCCCCCTCGCTAAAGCCCGGAAAGACTCTCCTAGCCGCTCGCTCAATGTTCAGCTGATCGAAGGAAAGCAGCATATGAAACGCCTCCTCGCTGTTATGTTTGTCCTCGTCGCTAATCACGTGATCGAGCAAGTCGTAAACCCTGCTAATTTCTACATCTTTCTTGATGCGATAGTTCAGATCGCCCATCCAAAACACAATATCATGGTCCAAAACACAAAACTTGCCTATCTCCTCGACGTGTTCAAAAGTTAATTTCTTTTCCTCGTCTTTCCCCCCCTTAAGTTCCGCATCTTCCTCTTCTTCGTCCTCAAACAAGCTCTGTCGCAACGATGTTACACGCTTTTGCCTGTCCTCTTCGTCAGGACTGGTCACTGCCGCCTTATCTATCCCTCCTGCTCCCCCTTGTTCTCCCCCCTGCTCCCACCCCTCTCCCTCCTCCTCTGCCCCCCCCCCCTTGACCACAATCCCCCCTAAACTACTTCGCTTTACCGTTCCGCCAATTTTATCTAAAACCCGTCGCTTCCTCCATTGAGTCTGGGCGAATGGCACCATGTCGTGATCCACAAATATGTTGCTCTTGCTAATCTGATGAAAGTTAAAGTTTCGCTCCTTGATTTTGCTCAGATGTGCGGCAAAGTGGCTACTAACAAAGCACATGGTCGTGCTCATGTACTTCATCGAAACGAGACAACCTCCCTTATTGGCCAGTCCCAGCGCACCGGTGGGGAGCGAAACACACTGAACGTTGCTTATGTACGATTTGATCTCCTTCTTGACAAATATTATCAACAAAACACCCACCATACTTTGCTGAGCCAACAATTCATAATGGCAGTCGTGAACGCATGAAAATGTTTCCAAACTTTCTAGCAAAATGCTTTCCCACTCTTTGGCACGTTCTGCTCCGATAGATTGGTCGCCCGCGATGAGCTTGTCGGCAAGGACATTGCCAGGAGTCAAGTCGATCACCTCCTGCAGACCGATGGCAAAGATGTCAGGCTCCCCTACCATCCCGGTCAATCCAGACTCTAGCCACTGGATAAGTTTTGTCCCACTCTCTAGTTTTCCGTTCACGTTCCATGTCCCGGAGAAAATTTGGAGGTCTACGGGGATTTTGTAGGAATTCGACTCAGCAGAAAGGAGGAAGTTCACCTCACTCTGAAAGGCATCAAACTCGTTCTCCATGGATCTGGGTGTATGTAAAGGTTTCGGCGGCTTTGTTGGAGGTGGAGGGGCGTTTGAATCATCATCGACGACGACGGTATCCGCAAACTTAATGTGAACATTGTTGTCCTTGTTAAAATTGTTGTTGTTGTTGTTGTTGTTGTTGTTGTTGTTGTTGTTGTTGTGGTTTCGTCTCAACAAACCCCCAGCGATAGGCGAATGAGTTGGAGGAGGTGGCACTAAGTGGTCTTCCACGACTGATCCTGACGATGGTTTCCCGAAAAAACTTTCCGCTTCGCTATCCCTCTCATAACTGTCATCTTGTGCTTCACTGCTTCTGTTATTTGACCCTAAAGAGCGGGTGCTACTTGATTTCACATACTTCAACTTTCCCTCAAGTTGTACGCCTTTTTTTATCTGTTCAGCGGTAGGAGGTGCAGTAGGTGGTGCCGGGGGTGGTATCGGCGGTGGTGGCATAACTTGTTTGTGTAATAGGTTGGGTGAATAAATGAGATGGAATGAAGAGTAGGATCGAATGAAAAAGAGAGGTCAGAAGTGTTTCTGCCCAACTTTTTTTACGCCGATCCAAGTCAGTTCTTTTTTCGGGTGTTGTTCAAAGTTATTTTATTTTCTTGGATGGGTGCAATGACTGCCATGGTCTTGTTCCATTTTCATTTTGTCAGTGTTTACTTTTTGCATTTAGCTTTTGTAGCTCTTTGCAGTTTAGCCTTGGCTTAAAGACGACCCTTCGAGCAGCACTCTGGACTAGTCATACTCAGCAATCCACTAAAGAAGAAAAGCTTCCTGCATACCGGTCAAGCCTTCCTCACCCTCAACTTCGGCCACCATCACGTGACCATCCCGTGCCGTGTGTCCCTCTTTCATCTCTACAATCTTTTTACTCCACCATGGTTCTTCAAATTAACTCGCAGGACCCCTCCGATCCAGACCACTCAATAACGTCACCCAAGAATATGGCCACACCAAATGTCTCCACCCAAAAGTCACAGGAGACTCTCTTCATGCAGAAATTTGGCCTGACAGCCTCAGAGATGGCGAGGGCAAAGTCACTGCGCCAGCTTGGTGTGTCTGAGGAAGATTTATTAATCGCAGAAAAATTGCTCAGGGAAATGCCGGCGCCACCAGTGAAAGGGCGGAGTAATAGCAAGGCTGAGTTGGTCCTGGGGTATGATAAGGCAAGGCTTGATAGAAAGAAGGTGAGAGAGAGCGCGAACATGTGTATGTGCTGGGAGCATTCTGAGAGGGCTGCGCGCACGTGCTAACAACACACGACGCTCTCTTTTTTTCGTGCCTTCAGGCTATGGATGTTCTCGGCATAACTGAGGAAACTCTCGACTCAGAAAACACCAAGAACCTGGGTGCTCTCGGTATTGACGGGCGTCGTCGTTCTAAGGATTCGGTATTTGGTGCGAATGGTCGTTCTTTCCGGTCCCAGTCAGAGCCGCCTCGCAAACGTAGTAGCTTCACTTTTTCCCTCCCCTCACGGAGAAGTAGCAATAATAATGGAGATGGCATTCCGAGACCCTTGTCGGAAAGAGATGCTGTGAATAGAATGAATAGGGGGGGTAGTTGGTTCAGGTGAGTTAATTAGCTTCGCGACTCCAAAACACACGTACAAATGGGCGTACCAAAATTAACACCAACAAAAACCGTGTCAATTTCACTCGCCCTCCCATTTTGCTTCACCGGGGCAAAAATTCCAGCAATATCCTTCGCAAATCTCCGACCAATGCTGCCCGCCGTCTATCCATGCCGACTAGGATATCATTCTCCCGCTCGAACTCCCCCCGTTCCTCCATCAAATTCGGGTTTGACTGTACAAAGTCCTTCGGGGAGGTAGATGAGAACAACTCGTCGCCAGAGTACGTTGCGGCCATGCTTAGACAAAAGACTAACCTCGATCGAAGGAAAATTGAGGCGCTGGAAAAGGAAAACAGAGACTTAAGGCAAAAAGTTGAGCTCATGGAAAAGGAGGTGAGCGGCGGACATCCATAACTTCAGCTGAAGTATGCTTTGGAATAAGAAAATGAAATAGTATGCAATTCCTAACACTAATTTGTTTGCTGAATAGAACAAGGTCTTGGAGCTGGAGAAGACAATAGTTGAGCTCGAGAATCTCCAGAAAGAGGAAGCGGGAGGTAAACCTGTCGGCGAGGAGATAAAACAGGGAAATTTGAAGGACGACACTGCTGGCGGCGAATTTAGTACCCCTACATGTGATTCCCCCGACGATGCCGAGGCTCCTTCCTCTCTGATGCCACCGCCTCCTCCTTCGACACCCTCAACTTCATCGTAAAACATATGAAACCGAAAAGAAAGTAAAACGAAATTAAATAATAGTTTATTGCCTCTAAAACAATATACGTGGTAATTTTAGCCGAGCCTTTTTTTTTACTTTGCTATTTTCATTTACAGCACAAATTTGCTTGTAATCAAGAAAAACTAATGAATACATCGTCCGAACCACGTGCGAACACCGACATCGAAAAAAAGATCATGGAACTTTAACAAATTGATGATTCCACTGTAGCATTTCCACTTATTTTCCTTGGCCTCCCTTAGTGACATCCATCCTAGTTCCCCTCTGTAGTATTATTCTCAATATCCCCGACAACATGGCTGAACGAAGCTTCGGCTCAGCGGACGACAGCTCCGAGGAGGGAAGAGAAGGCTCAGCTCACGTTTCAGAACCCGCAAAATGCTCCCGTTCCCGGTCTCGCATGGTGCGATCGCATCTTTTCGAGCACATTCTTCCGAATCTTTCTCCGTCTCCAGCTGCCAAGGCAGAGCTGTCGAAAGGCTTTACGCTCGAAAGGTTTGCAGAGGTGATAACGGCTGCCTCTCCGCCGTCGAGCTGCCCTTTTCTCCCCGAGTTTGACGTTTTCTTCGCGCATGAGCTAACGAAGGTCACCTCCGAGAGGAAGAATAATGACAAGTCTTCAACTACTGTTTCCCGTAGCAGCAACTCCGTGAACCAGTGAGTGCACGCCAACAAATCTTAAATTGCCAGCCTCTGTTCTGTCGTCTAACACCTCCTTCTGTTGTTCTCTCCCTCCTCTGCTCTAATCTATATCTCGCATCATCATTCCTGTTGTGCCTTATTTTGCGCTCCCTCCTCTTTTTCCTTGCTCCTCCACAGGGAATGCACTTGTGGTATTTGCGGTAAAAAATTTAAGCGTGAGGCTTATTTGGACAGGCATTTGCACCTTTATCATAGTAATGGCGATGTCAATCCGGACGAGAATGATAAGGTTGGCATGAGCAAAGATAGTGAAAACAAAAATGAGGCAAAGAAGTCGGTGTGTGTGTCAGACTATTACGAAATGTTCTCATTGGGAATATCGACCTCTCCTTCTTTTCTCCCACCCCCCTCACCCCCCGACTCCCTGTACGACCCCGCCCCGCCCCCTCCTCCGCCTGGTTGCTCAGATAAAAAAATGAAAGCCTTGAACTCGCTCTGCCGAGAAACACTCTCAACGTGCTTCTCCTCTTCCTCCTCTGCTGACCATGATTTTATAGAAAACTACTGCGGAGCGCTCAGATGCGAGGGGCTGTTACATGGGAAAGCCGGTGTATTTTTTGGCCAGGCTAAGATGTTCAGCAGTCCGGAGTCTGATTTTGCGAACATGGGAGATGTGTCGGTTATTTGGTGCTTTGTCATGGGGATTGTGCTCGTGGCATGGTTCGGAATTATCAGCAGTATGGATGGCGGGGCCTTTGTGAGATTTTGGGAGGGTCACAGGAGGAGTGATTTGAAAAGGGAATAGAAAAGTAGTTTGTTTGTTGTCAAGAAGAAACGGTATGAAAAACGATAAGAGCGCGGTGGTATTTGCTAAAAACGTGTCGGGGTTAGATGTTGCATATTACTTGTCCTTCTTGTTATGCGCGTCATGGGCGCTGTTCATGCTGCTGCTGCTGTTACTCTTATTATTTCCGCCGGTGTTCCTTTGAATCGCTCCCATCTCCATGCCCCCGTCACTAGCTCTCCCCATGGGACTGAACGTGACGCTCTCCTCCTCGTCTAGCAAACCCTGGGTCTCGTGCTGGTGAGCCCCTCCTCCGTTACTGTTCTTGCTGTTGAACTTTCTCACAAAGTTGCTAAATCTGCGCTTGGCTTCGTCGCCCATGCCGGCAATCTTCTCGCCCATGGAGGGACCCTGCACGTAGGAGACGTTTCCGGCGTCGTAGCGCTGCTGTAGTTGCTGCTGTTGCTGAAGCTGTTGTATGTCGCGCTCCTGTCTGGACCGACCAAGACCGAAAAGTCCCCCGCCCCCGCCCCCGCCCCCGCCAACCCCACCCCCCTGAGCCAAAAATGCAAACTCCGGATTCCTGGACAGCTCGCGCATGAACATTTCGTCCTGAAGCATCCTCGCGAGCTGCTCATCCGCGAGCATTTGCTGCGTTTGGGGGGGACTGTTCGGTTGGTTTTGATTGACTACGTCCTGGCGTATGCCACTGTTTGTCGAGCCACTGTCAGGATAGCTCCTGCCAGGGATCCTGAGGAAATCAGGGGGCAAGGTTGTTGGATTACCCCGCCCTTTTTTTGGCGTTCCGTTATTCTTGCTTGACGATGCAGGCAAAGCACCCGCGCCCGCGGCGGAAGAAGACGACGATGACGATGACGATGCTGTTGAAGAGGACGCAGCCAAGCGCCTAGCAAACGCCTCATCTGATTCTTGCATTGACATGGAATTGGACATATCGTCCCCCCCCCGGAGCCTGTTCACCAAAGCCATCGGCGATCCGTCTCCGTGGGCCAAGATAGCCTCGATGGTGTTCTCCATGTGGCCCTTGAAATGACGCAGCACTGCCCCCAACGTCTGTTGAGTCCAGGGAGCGCCAAACATGGACGATAGTGTGTTAAGAGCGTCTTCATATGTGATTCCCATTTGGAGCTGAAGTGGAGAAAGATGACAATGGGTGACTCCGTAAGTCTGTAGCGCAACACCGGGATGAATAAAGGGGACAGGGGTCAAATCCCTACCAAGATCTACTCAGAATTTCGGTCGGTGTGAGAGGTTGATTCCAATCTTGATGCAGTTTTCCGACTCAGACAATGCGGCTTGTTGTGTGGTTGTGCCGCTGTGCAGGTTGCCTTTCGTTTTTCGCACTCTTAGTTGGTGTTGGGTTGGGTTCCAAAATTCCACCAGAAATCGAGGCAAGCCCCTAAATTTATCATCTTCCTCCTGAGACCACTGAAGAAGGTACGACGTTTGATAAATTTGGTCACACTCGCGTCCTTGTTGTCTGTCCTGCATGTAGACGCCAAATTAAACTTTGTAGTGTCAATAGAAATCTGCTTTGGCCCTCACCCATTGCTTTGGGCGCAATTGGTCCACGAGCCTGATTGCAACTAAACAGAGCACTAACTTTCCTCATTTGTCTATCGTAGCTACCTGCTCATATTTTCTTCATTCTCATCGACATGGTTGACGCTGGAAAGAAACGCAAGTCCAATGGGTCTTTGTCCACAGGTGCGAAGAAAAAGTCCATTACGCCGGTGACACCGTCCACCCCCAGGGGTATGTCACCGACCCCGACATCGTCGTCCCCGTACACTCCTAGCCACCCCCCCAAGACGAGTGGCCTGGGTTACGGCAACACCAGCCACGTTGCCGGTGCAGATGTTTTGTCCTTCAGGGGAGAGAAGAGTGTTTTGACTGTGCAGGTGAGTGTTTGCTGCTTGGTAGTCGTCGTGTTGTGGAGATTGTGTGCTCTCGTCCGCGATACACACTTCGCGAGAAGAATGGAATGTCTCTTTTGGCGCGGCAAAACAATCACATAACAACAATGAATCCTCACACTATGGACATTTGTGAATTTTGAACCCCCCCTTTTAACCAATCAACCAGGTCCCCACTGATGGGGATGGCACCATGACCGAGGATGTGACGTTTTCCGGCTACAGTTTTGGTGCCTCTGTCCAAGACCCTGCCAAGAAGGGGTCAACTTTCGCTGGTGAAGTTGTCTTTAACACAGGCATGGTTGGATACCCCGAGAGCCTTACTGACCCTTCCTACAGGGGTCAGATTCTGGTTTTGACTTACCCCTTGATTGGGAACTACGGAGTGCCCGACGACGACCTCAAGGACCAGCACGGCCTCCCGATTTACTTCGAGAGCAGTGAGATTCACATTGCTGGCCTCGTGGTGAGCAGCTATAGCTGGGAGCACTCCCACTGGACTGCCAAGCAGTCGCTTGGAGATTGGCTTGCCCGCGCCGGTGTTCCTGCCATTTATGGTGTGGATACCAGGGCTGTGACCAAGATGATTCGAGAGGTAAGTGAAAAGATGCAAAAGGCGTCCCTCTAACTCAGGGAACAGCCCCCCACCACACCCCACCACATACACCACACGAAAAAACAAAAACT